>Ga0335074_10003593_pt1 | contig 21249 bp, 17 predicted proteins | sample Lox_Sample_23_FD_206715 | JGI IMG/M metagenome (GOLD analysis project Ga0335074, IMG submission 206715) | Soil microbial communities from Loxahatchee National Wildlife Refuge, Florida, United States - Lox_Sample_2.3 | ecosystem: Environmental > Terrestrial > Soil > Wetlands | place: USA... | reverse complement strand
GAAGCGGGGGCACTCAAACAAAGAAATTGGGTTTGAGGCAGACGCCCTCCTTCAGAATCCGCCCCTCAGCGGGCAGCACAGGAGAGCGAACATCATGCCTTACGCAACCAGCAAAAGCAGCAACGCCGCGCCGCACAGGAAAAATGCGGCGCAGCGGACCAACCGCAGCGACTCGCCCTATCAGCAGCGCACCGCGCAGAAAGACAACCCCACCCAACTGCTCGTCAAGCAGGCAGTGGACTACCTCATCCAGCAGCTTGAGGCGGGACACAGCGAAACCCTTGCCAACTATCTCGGCGCAATGGCGCGGTTCCACAATTACAGCTTCGGCAACATCCTGCAAATCGCCCGACAGCGCCCCACGGCTACCCGTGTGGCCGGTTTCGGCACTTGGAAGGAACTGGGCCGATTCGTGAAGCGAGGCGAGAAGGGTATCCAGATTCTCGCGCCCGTGGTCGGCTTCCGCCGCCGGAAGGACGAAGCGGAGCAGGAGACGGACGCCAAGCCGCAGCGGGTTCTCATCGGGTTCCGCGCCGTATACGTGTGGGATTACGAGCAGACCGACGGCGCGGACCTGCCGGAATTGAACCACACCATCAGCGGCGACGTGGGCGGCAATCACGACCGGCTCATGGAATTTCTCGCCACGCAGAACATCGCGCTGGAGTTCAACGAGCGGATCGCCCCGGCGTTGGGCGTCTCCTACGGCGGCAAGATCGCCTTGCTGCCCGGCCAGTCGAAGGCCGAGGAGTTCACCACGTTGGTTCACGAGACGGCGCACGAGCTTTTGCATAAGGCTGAGCGCCGCACCTTCACCACCGCCACGGTGCGGGAGACGGAAGCCGAGGCCGTGGCCTTCATCGTGGGTCAGGCCGTGGGCTTGGACATGGGCGCGGCATCCAGCGACTACATCCAGCTTTACAAGGGCAATGCGGCATTGCTGGCCGAAAGTCTTGAAGTCGTCCAGCGCACCGCCTCCACCATTCTCCATGCTCTCCGCGTGGAGGATGCCGCCTTCGCAAGCGAGGCCGTTCGGGAGGTGGCGTGATGCGCACCGTGGCCCTGATTTTGATGGAGGCCGGGGAACCCGAACCCGGCTTTCATCTCCACATCGACAATCCGCCGTGGATGCCGCTCGACATCGAGGACATCCTGACCAGTGGCCCCAACGGTTTGCCCACCCTCTCCGTTGCGCAATACGGCCAGCAGAACGGTGACGCGATGCGCGATCCCGAGATGCTGTTTGAAGTGCGCCGCGAGGGAGGCGAGATCGTTCTGTCTCCCTACTACTGGCGCAACGATTACGTCGGCATCGAGCGGTATTCGAGCTTCCGTGACGACGAACAGCATCTTTTCACGCTCCCGGCGCTCAAGCGCCAACACGAAGAGTTTGCGCGGCTTTGGGACAGGAACCTGCGTGCCCAGGGCTTTTTGGAAGCGTTTCTGCGCGGCCGCAGCCGGTAAGCCCCGCCAACCTCACGGGCGGCATTCGGCAAGGGTCCGCCCACGCATTCACGCTCGACAACCCAAATAGGAGAATCCCAAATGACGAACACAGTTGAAGTCCAGTCCGAATACCGCGACCTGCCGATTGATTGGCTGGTTGAATCGCCCACCAACCCGCGCCAGATATTTGACGGCGAGGGTTTGCAGGAACTCGCAGCCAGCATTCGCGCCAACGGCGTTTTGCAGCCTTTGCTTGTCCGGCCCCGCGCCGAGCGCCGCTTCGAGATCGTTTTCGGGGCGCGGCGCTATCGCGGCGCGGCGATAGCCGAGCAGGAAACCGTCCCGGTCTGCATCCGCGAGATGACTGATGCGCAGGTGTTGGAGGCGCAGCTAGTCGAAAACCTCCAGCGCCGCGACGTGCATCCCTTGGACGAAGCCCACGGCTACGCCCGGTTGCTGGCGCTGGACGAGCCGAAGTATTCCATCGAACTCATCGCGGCCAAGTGCGGCAAGCATCCGGGGTATGTGCTTTCGAGGTTGCGCTTGACCGAGCTCGCGCCCGCTGTGGTCGAAGCCTTCTCGAAAGACGAGATAGGCTTGGGGCATGCTCTTTTGCTTGCGAAATTGCAGCCCGCCGCGCAGCAAGAGGCCATGCCCGCCTGCTGGCAGGAGAGCTACGCCAACGGCAGCAAGGCGAAGCGCATTTTGCTCCCCGTGCGCCATCTCCGGGAATGGATCGAGCACAACATTCTCTTGGAGCTTGCCGCCGCGCCGTTCTCGAAAGAGGACGCAATGCTTGTGCCGGAGGCGGGTTCCTGCCTCGAATGCCCCAAGCGCACCGGGCACAACACGCTCCTCTTTGAAGGCATGGGAGCGCAACACGATTCCTGTACCGATCCCGCCTGCTATGCGGCGAAGGTGGACGCGCACGTAAAACTCGCCGTCGCCGCGAAACCCAAGCTGGTACAGATCAGCACCGCTTACGGCAAACCTGCCGAAGGCAGCCCGGTCGTCCCCCGCAACCAATATGTCGAAGTCCGTCAGGAGAAGCCAAAGAACAAGTATCAGCAGGACGCCCCGGAGTACAAGACCTGCAAGCACACCACCGAGGCGATCGTTGCCGACGGCAGCGAGAAGGGCGAAATCCGCAAGGTGTGCGCCAATCCCGATTGCCCGGTGCATCACCCGAAAAAGCAGCGGCGGCAGGTCGAAGCCAATGCCGCGATGAGAGCAGAAGAGGAGAAGCGCCGCCGCGAAGAGGCGACGGCCCAGGCCACCGGCCTGCGCGTTCTCGCTGCCATCGGCGAGGCGGTCCCGGTACGGCTGATGAAACGCGACCTCCTGTTTGTGGCCGAGCGACTGGCGAACCTGTTGGACGAAAACCGCCTTGCGATACTGGCGCGGCAGCACGGCATCCGGCAGAAGCGGGACGATGGAGGCGTGGCAAAGACGTTCGCTGCCTTCCTCCGCCGCGCCGACGAAAGCACGCTGGGCCGCGCTGTAGTCGAGTCGGCAATCCTGCTCGCCGCTTCGCGCGGCAATGCCACACAGGCATTGCGCGACGCGGCCACGGCCTACAAAGTCGATACGGACGCCATCGCTGCCAAGGTCAGGCAGGAATTCGCGGCGAAGGAAAAAGAGAAAGTCGCCAAGAAAGCCACAGGCAAGCCGCCAGCCAAGGCAGCGGCAAAAACCCCGAAGAAAACAGCGGCGTAGCCACTCAATCAAAACACATTCGGCGGAGCCAGCAAGTTCGGCTCCGCATTTTTGCGTTTCAGCCCAGGAAACTTTGATACCGCCCAGCACAACGCGGTGACGTCATCCGTGCAGCCGACCACGGCTGCGCAAGAACCTCATGACGCAACCGCTACAGAAAAGAGTTATGCCACCAAGCGCGCTCAGCAGATCGATATAGTGACCTGTGCTGTCAGGATGGCCCCACCGCATTACCATTAGCAGATGGAAATGCTCAGCAACATGTGTGAGTACCATAATGAACAAAAGCACGGCACCGACCAACTGGACGAATTCTGGTCGGCACCGATGCCGCAGAAACGCTGATACCGAGACATAACAGATGACTAAAACGGCGCTTCCGACCAGTGCGAGACTGATGGTCATACTTGAATTCTATATTCCGGCGAATAGCGGAATAGCGCTCAATCAACACTAACCGTCTCGCGCAGCCAGCAATGCCGGCTCCGCATTTTCATGCCCGCTGCCCGCCTACCCGCCCTCATTCGATGCCCCGGATAGGCACCGGGGCGACGTTGCTCGCCCGCCCGCCGTGCAGCACCGCACCGTTCTCCTCTGCCGCGCGCATCCGGGCACCGTTTCAACCAAGTGGCTGTGGTGGCGCGGCCGCAGATTTGCCGCTGCCATTTGAGCTTTCAGTGCTCTCCACCCGGTTCACGGGAATCTCAGTACCAGGAAAAAGAGGCTGCGCGGCTTTTCCGGCGTCCTCCTGCACTGCCGTCTTGGAGAGTCCGTTCATCTTCTCCGTCTGGACTGCTCCCAAGACCTCTTGGATGGCTTGGAGTACTTCAGGATGATGCTTCTGCAAATGCCGTTCAATTATTGCGTTCTCGAGCATTTTCGTTAGGTAAGAGGCGGCGACGGTGAGGCTCAAGAGATCTCTCGAATAGCTCTTTTGCGCTCTCTTGATGTCCTCGATTAAAGCCTCGGAACTCTGCTCTACCACCGACTGATGATTGGCAGTATTTCGGCGCGCCCTTTTGTGCGCTTCATCGGGGTTAACTAAGCTGTCCGGTTTTGTGACAGCGAGTAGTCCCCTTACAAAGCGCGTAGAGTAATTATTGCTCGCGATCATCATCTCGGCGGCATAAATCTGGCGGACGGGCTTCATCTTGCGCAGATACATAAAGCCGTCGGCGGTGACTCTCTTGTCCTTCAGTAACTCCACTGCCTCTTCGCACATACCATCGAGGAGGTCGCGCTTCTTTCGTATTGCTGCTACATCAACGTCAAGCGCCTCGGCGATCCGCTCCTCAGTAACTCCGTTGGCAAGAGCTTTCAGGATCATCGCGTGCTCGGCAATCGGCGGAAGATAGTTTACCCGTTTGTTGTAGTTGTACGACTCATCGTCAGTTGCAAGAAGGCAGCGCGCCTCTGTAGCGAGTTCCTCATTATTGAGAATGTCGTAGCGCAGTGTCCCGTCCAAGAGCCAATATTTCTTGTCCGCTGCTTGAAACACGACCAGAGGCTCAATGAGCCCAATGTGACGCAGGGAAGTCGCGATTTGCTTATATTTGGAAGTCACACGCACTCGTGGATTTAACTCCTTGAGAGGTGTGATCTCCGTTAGCTTGAGGGTTAAGATTGTCGAGTGAAATGCCGTTTTGACGCGAGCGCCTGCCATGGATCATCCTCCACTATCATGAGTAAGACTCGATAAGAACGACCGGAACCGTGTCCATGTTCTCCGCGCGTAAGAGAGTGGCGAAATGCTCGTCCGCCAGTAATTTGTTCATGCTCGTTGTCAGGATCAGAAAGCGTTCATGTATGGTTCGCGCTCTCGCCACGAGTTCGAGCTGCTGTTGAGTGTGCTCCTGGTATTCACGGACAAGGCTGTCAACAGAGAACTCCTTTCGAGGCCGCTGGGGCGATCTCTTGCTTCGTGATTTTCCGTATCTCTGGTTGATCATGCGCCGCACTCTGAGAAGTCTCTGGCCTCGCAGTTCGCCCGATTCATAAGCATCAGCCAAAACTCTCTGGATCTCCTTGTCGTCACCCTTCGCGATCGTTGCCGCCACTGTGAGGGGCATTCGCCCCGCCTCGACCGCGCGGATCAGGTCGATTTCGTCATGCTCTAAGAGGCGGATGATCTCGCTGATATAGGTGAAATGAAGCCCCAGCTTTGCAGAGATTTCCCTGGCGCTGTACTTGCGCTCGCGCAAGGCCCGAATTTCCCGGACTATATCGTTCTCCCCCGGCGGGCGCCTGGCAATGTTTTCCACGAGGCTCATTAGGAACTGTTCTTCCTTGGGTGCATCAACGATGAGCGCAGGTACCGTCGTTTCCCCAAGAGCGAGTAGCGCCTCAATACGTCCTTGCCCACATACAAGGTCGTATCGAGGGCCTTCGCTGTGATCTGCTCGTTCGGAAACGGTGATTGGCCTCTTCAGTCCCACGTGATCGATGTTGGTGACAATCTTGTCGAATACCACCTTGTCGCGGTGGCGAGGGTTGGCGATGTGGATTTCTGCAATGGGAATCTCAACAATTTCGTCGCGTTTCATTCGTGCTCCTTTATGGTTGTGCGGTGTGCCAGGTGGAAAAAGAAGTCCAGACAATCGTGCCGATAAACATCGAGAAGCAGGCTGTTTCGGGGAGCCAGCCTGATACGGTTGTCGAGATCCTCCAGGTTGGGGAAAAGATAATAATCGAGCACATCCAGATTGCCGGGGGTCAACCGTGCCGCGATTGTGACATCTGGAGCCAGAGACCGTTCCAATCGAATATGCCAGCGGTAGCTTCCTGCGCGCGTCTCGTGACAACGCGCCAACACCAGGGAGTTTGTGTACTCCCCGTTAATGGTCAGCAGGTCATTCTCAGGATTCGTTTCGACGGCAGCGCCAAGAGATCGAAGCTTGTCAATGATGTCGTTAACCAGACGGGCGTGTTGCTGGCGGAGTATCCGATTGATCTCGATATAGGCATAATCCCTCTGCGGTTTCCACCCGATCAGTTCATAGGCGCGGATGAGACTGCCGAAACGAGATGCATAACAGGAACTCGAAGGCATTTCCTCGGCTTCGTCAATCAGGATGCCGGAGAGCCGGCCGCATTGCTTCAGAAGGATGCGAAGATGGTCCAGAAGTTCCTCGTCGGAGAGATGCTGGTGCCGCGCCTCGATGATGGCCCTGGCCTCCTGGAACCGTTCGACGCTGACAATCGACTCAAAGGCGCCATCGCGCCAGATCCACATATCGACCGGGTTCTTCACGCGTTTGCGTTTTAGCTTGAAGGAACGGCGGTTAAAAATGTTGGCCCCGATGTACTTGGGATTGGTAAGGACCTGATGCACGGTAGTCCACGTCCACGGGCGGCCGTATTCGCCGGCGACCCCATGGCCGTTCAAATCCTCCATAATCTGACGTTCGGTTTTTCCGTGCGTAACAAACTGGTCGTAGATCTCGCGAACAACCGCGACCTCGTACTCGGGGCCAGGTACCAGAATCACGCGATCGGTCTGCAAGCTCTTTCGTTCTCCGCGGCTGAGCAGACCCTTCGAGTTTCCTTCCCGGTCGATCAACTGTCGCCGCAGGCCGTAACCGGGTGGTCCCCCTTGGCGGTATCCCAGCTCGATGAGACGGCACTGACCTGCAAAGACCTTGACTGACAATTCGCGACTGTACTCGCCGGCCATCGACCGTTTGACAGCCTTAACAACTGCGGCGTACATGCTGCCGTCGTTCTCAAACTGCTCCGCGCAGTAATGCACGCGAACGCCGGCTCGTTTCAGGATGTACTCGTAATAAGCGCTTTCATCGACATCCTGAAATCGCCCCCACCGGCTCACGTCATAAACCAGGACATCGGAAAACTTGGCCACTCCCCTTTCGACATCGGCAACTAACTGGCTCAGTCCATCGCGCCCGGAGATGTTCAAGCCGCTTCGCCCGTGATCGGCGTACGTTTTTATGATGTCCATCTTGCGAGATTCCGCAAAGTGAGAAATCACGTCCGACTGGTTTTCTGTGGAATATTGCTGGTGCTCCGTGGACATGCGCACGTACTGCGCCACTTGAGAATGTGGAGTCGCCTCGGTCCGATCTTTCGATTCCGCCGGTTTATGTGGTTCCGGGGAACGGTCTTTCTCCATTTTTGGCAAACCTGGTTTCGCGGCGAGCTAACAGCCGCTTCAATATCGTTAGTTCTCTGCGTCAAACCGCTTGGCCGCAGGCAATCGGTTCGTCCCGCGATGGCGCTTCACTGCGCTTGAGTCATGAAAGTGGCTCGGCTGTGGCAGCCACGGAAGTCTCCTCGGTCGCAACGACATCGCAATGCATTCCCTTACCTGTGGACTCCAGCAGGTAAGCATCTGCCGGACTTTCCTATACTGTGGCCGGCACGAATCGCAGCTCGCGCAGTTCGTGCATCGCGTGCGGGCCTGTGCTCTCAGTGCACCCGCCGATAGGGCTACGTCGAATAACTAAGCCCGAAGGCACCACCAAGCCGTCTCAAAAGCGAAAGACGCCTAAGGTCTGGCGGCGCACCCTTTTAACAGGTCAACCGCGCTCAAAGGGTCCTGATCCATAAAACGATCCGTTTGCGTCAGTTGTCATTTGACAGCAGCTCGGTGCCAAATATAGGACTTTCGGAGAATTCCCTTGTGCCCTGTCACCTCTAACGTGCCGTCGTCATTACACGTTATGATCGCGGACATCTCACGGCCTGAGTCTGGTTGTACTAGCGTGCCGCGGTATTCTCCATGTTGATCGTCGTATTGAAAGTTCTGGAACATGGGGAAGCCAATCTTCGTATTCTGCTCAGACGCCCAGGCGAGCTTCCCTATCCACGCGTTGCCTTGAGCAGAGATCGTGACTTCGCGCGTGTTGGCATCGTTCATCCAGGTTCCGGAAATGTTACATCGATCCTGTTGTGCAGTGAGTCTCCCGGACACAAGACACACTGCGGAGAGTACAAATGCGCAAATTATTGCTTGACTGCTCATGATTTCCTTTCGGAGAGCGCGATGTTCTGTGGTTGCTGACATCCTCCGGAGGCGGCGACCGTCTCGCGGGGCTCTTCTGTAGCTAATTCAAAGCGTAGTGGAAAGGATGGAAGATGCGAGAAGGCAATTTGTGAAGAAGTGTGACTTTGCGGGGGACCGTTTCTCTTTGCTCGACGTGCAATTTAAAATCCTTATCAGAGATCGAGCACGTTGCAACACGTCTCCAAGAGTCGCGGAGCGTAATGCAGTTGGCTTGTGCGTATGAGAATTCTCGTTGTAGATGACGACCGGGAGCTCTGCTCCATGCTCAGCGAATTCTTCCGTCAGCACGGGTTTAGCGTCGAATGCGAGCGAAACGGAACGAGCGGACTCAGCCGTGCAACGACGGAGACTTTCGATCTGCTGATTCTCGATGTCATGCTTCCCGGGGTTGATGGGTTTCAGGCGCTTCAGGCATTGCGCCGGAAAACGCAGATGCCCGTGCTGATGCTGACTGCCCGAGGCGAACGTGGAGACAGGATTCAGGGGCTGGACCTTGGCGCGGACGATTATCTGCCCAAACCCTTTGATCCGGATGAACTACTGGCGCGAGTCCGGGCCATTCTCCGCCGGGCGACAGCATCTGCTGGCAATCCTGCGGATGTGCTGGAGCTTGGGGAGTTGCGCTTGGTGCCTGGAGCGCGAGACGCTTTCTTTCGTGGAGAGAAGCTGGGACTGACGGCGATGGAGTGCGAAGTGCTGGAACAGCTTATGCGGTCATGTGGCCGCGTTGTTTCCCGCGATCAGCTCAGTTTGCACCTGTACAGCCGACCCGCAACCGCTTTCGATCGCTCGGTGGATACTCATATCAGCCGTATCCGGCGGAAGCTGGGAAGCGGGCGCAACATGATCATGAGCGTACGCGGAACCGGTTACCAACTATGCCATCCATCAAAGCTGCAAACCCGGTAAATCGCGGCTCTGTCGGTCGCGCCATGCGCTCGCGCCCGTTCGCGAATCTATGGTTTCTTCTTATCGTCTTTCTTCTGCTTGCCACTTTGTTTGTGGCGCTGATTTTCTTCCACTGGTTTACGCAGTTGAGTAACAGATTCAATGATCTCGCTAATTTGGAATGCCAAGCCGCCGAAACAGCCTACGAAACTGGCGGTCCACAGAAGCTCGATTCTGTGATGCAAGAACATGAGCTGAAGTCCGATGTCAGGGCGTATCTCTTTGGTCCGGGCGGACACAATCTTGGCAGCGGCCCCGACCGTGCGATGCTGCTATCCGAAAAGCCGCTCTTCTTGCGGATACTTGAGCGGATCGAGGGCAAGCGCGCTTCGGTGCTGAAGGGACGAATTGTGCCTCAAACCTCGAACTATGAGTGCGTCGTAGTCACTCCCGACTTGGAGGATGTCGAAGCTTATAGTGACCGAGCCGTTATCCTTTTGGGGTTTCTGGCGGTACTCTGCTACGGGATGGCAGGTTACGTGGTGGTGCGAATGCGTCGGCTCGAAACAGCGATCAGATCGTTCGGCACGGGCAAGCTGGAAATCCGATTGCGGTCGAACAATCGAGATCCCATCCGCAACCTCTCGGAAGCGTTCAATCAAATGGCGGGTCAAGTCGAATCGCTTGTGGACGCTCACAAGCGGCTATGCGTCGATTTGTCCCACGAACTCCGGTCGCCGCTGACGCGATTGAAACTTGCAATCGGATTGGCTCGCTCTGGAACGCATGGAGCTCTCGAACAGATTGAACTGGAGGCTTCCCGGTTGAATGATCTTGTGGACCAGTTGCTTGACGTGGCTCGCGCCGAGGTCGATCCGACAACCATTCATCCGGAAAGCATCGATATAGAATCCCTGATTACCGAGGTAGTCGATGAATGCAGCATTGAAGCGCGCGAGCGGGGCTGCGAGATGGAACTCCGATTAGAAAGCCCCGGGGCCATATCGGGTGATCCAGAACTTCTCCGACGCGCGATAGAGAATCCTCTCCGAAACGCCATTCGGCACAGTCCGCCCGGCGCACCTGTAGAGGTGACTTGCGATGGAGATGCTGAGTTCGCGGTCATTTCGATTCGCGACCGAGGTCCCGGCGTTCCCGACGCCGCAATCCAGAGGATATTCAAACCGTTCTACCGCGTGGAATCCGACCGGGACAGAGACACTGGCGGCAGTGGATTGGGGCTGGCAATCGCCGAACGTGTTGTCACGCTCCATCATGGCACCGTCAAAGCAGAGAACGAGGTCCCTGGTCTGAAGATCGAGATTCGACTTCCGCGACGCGGATAGCACACTCCTCCACTCTGTCACACTTCTCTACAATTCTCACCCGCCAAACGGCAATGCTCAGACGTAATGTTTGAACAGAGGGGAGTTTTCAGGCATTGCAATGCAGAGTCTCTTTCTGATCGACGTTGCCGCCTGATCCTCTGCACTATTCATGCCGCGAATGCAGCTTGATTGTGCGCGGCGCGCTCATTCAGCTAACAGAGCGAACCGCTTATCACGATGTCTTCAGAGATGAACATGACGAACGAAGAACTCCTCGGCGAACCCGAAACGCAATTGCCTCCTCTGGACTCATTTCCAGACCTACGACCGCAACGCCGCCGTCGGTGGGTGCTCGCTATTGCGGCATCACTTGTCGCCCTGATCGCCGCCGCTCTGATCATCCGTTATCAGTTGAATGCCCCGCCGAAAGTCCAGTACGAGACCGTAAAGGCCACCCGAGGCGATGTTGTCGAAACTGTTACGGCCACAGGAACGCTTTCCGCCCTTGTAACGGTTCAGGTGGGCAGTCAGGTCTCCGGCACCATTCAGAAACTGTATGTTGATTACAACTCGCATGTCACGAAGGGGCAGGTAATCGCGCAGCTCGATCCCGCGCTCTTTCAAGCGGCCTGGCTCCAGGCGAAAGCCGACCTTGCGAACGCCAAGGCCAGTCTCAACGTCGCACGAGCCAATCTTGAAAAGGCGAAGGCTACCGAGGTACAGGCAGCCGCGAACTACCGCCGGTCCGTCTATCTCGTAGGAGCGCAGGTAATCAGCCGGCAGCAATTCGATCAGGATAAAGCGAATGCCGGTACTGCTGCTGCGGATGTTTCATCCTCGCAGGCCGCCGTGAATCAGGCTGAAGCGGAGATTCAGCTGAAGGAAGCGGCATTGAATTCCGCGGCGACGAATCTCAATTACACCAAAATCCGCGCTCCCGTCAGCGGCATAGTTGTTTCCCGCAATGTAGATGTCGGTCAAACCGTCGCGGCGGCGTTCCAGGCCCCTGTGCTTTTCTATATCGCGCAGGATCTGCGCAAGATGCAGGTGGACACCAGCGTCGGCGAGTCCGATGTAGGGAAGCTGAAACCTGGAATACCGGTGAGCTTCACTGTGGACGCATTTCCGGACCAACGATTCACCGGGACGGTGCGTCAGATTCGGAACTCCGCAACGACCGTACAGAACGTCGTGACATACGACGCCGTGATCGATGTGAACAATCCGGAGCTCAAGCTCCGGCCGGGAATGACCGCGAGTGTTGAGTTTACTGTTGCCAAGAGGTCCAACGTCATTCGAATTCCAAACACTGCGCTCCTCTTTCAACCAGACCCGAGTCTGTTGAAGCGCATCCGCATCGCAACTCCGAAAGTGACCACAAGCTCTGAACCCGACGAGCACACTGTCTGGATACTTCGCGAGGGAAAGCCCATACCCGTCTCCATAAGGTCAGGCATTTCAGATGGCGCATTGACGGAGATGATACGGGGAGACGTTCACGCGGGAGACACGCTGATTACGGACATGACTGCAGGTACAAAGCGGAGCCTGCTCTAGCGAGGAGACATGGAGAGCAGCCCTTATCTCATCAAACTGGAACAGGTAAGCAAGGTCTACCGGACGGGTGACATTGTTGTACCTGCACTACGTGACGTTTCGATTGCTATCGCGCAAGGCGAGTTTGTCGCCATCATGGGCGCATCCGGTTCAGGGAAATCGACTCTGATGAACCTGATTGGATGCCTCGATCGCCCGACCAGCGGGCAGTATCTGCTGGCGGGGCATCTGGTCTCAGCCCTTGACCGGAACGCTCTTGCCGTGATTCGCAATCGATTCATCGGCTTTGTTTTTCAGAGCTTTAACCTGCTACCGCGGGCGAGTGCCATGGAGAACGTTGAACTGCCGATGTTTTATGCCGATGTTCCAACAGCCGAACGCAGACGGAGAGCGCGAGAAAGGTTAATGCAAGTTGGGCTTGAACACCGATTAGAACATCGGCCGAATCAATTGTCCGGCGGTCAGCAGCAGCGCGTAGCCATTGCGCGCGCCATTGTCATGAATCCCCGGATCATTCTGGCGGACGAGCCGACGGGAAATCTCGATTCCAAAAGCAGTGTTGAAATCATGGACCTGCTCGAGAGATTGAGTGCCTCCGGAATCACCGTCGTGCTCGTGACTCACGAACTGGACATCGCCGCGTATGCCTCGCGAAGAGTTGTGATGAAGGATGGACAAGTCCTCTCCGATACAGGTCGCGCGAACCCAATAGCCAGCCACAATCAAAAGTCATCCGCTCGATTGGAACAGGTCTCCTCATGAACATCCTGCACACCTCGCATATCGCGCTGGAGACACTGCTTCGCAATAAGGTACGTTCTTTTCTCACCCTGGTGGGCGTGACCATCGGCGTATTCGCAGTAATCGCGATGGTTGCAGCCGGTGATGGCGCCAGGGCGCGGGTCCAGCAATTGTTCGCGTCGATGGGCTCGAACATGCTTGTTGTCCTTCCAGGAGCAGCAGTGCAGGGAGGTGTAACTGAGGACTTCGGGACCAAAGCGACACTCACATGGAGCGATCTGAAAGCGATTCGGAATAGCGTGCCAAGCGTTCGGTACGCGGCGGCACTATTACAGACAACCGGCCAGACTCAAGCCAATGGGCGGAACTGGGCGACGAGCATCAATGGGACATCGCCGGCGTATTTTGACATTCGCGATTGGCCCATCGCGAAAGGCGCCTATTTCACGCAATCGGACCTGATGGGAAGAGCAAAGGTGGTCGTTCTGGGCGAGACGGTTGTTAAGCGGCTGTACGGAGCCGGCATTGACCCGGTGGGTCAAGTGATCCGTATCAACAATGTCTCCTTTCAGGTCGTTGGAGTACTGGCCCCAAAGGGGCAATCACCCAGGGGACAAGACAATGACGACGCGGTATTTATTCCTCAGACTACGTTTCAGTCGTTTATCCAGGGAGGTCTCCAGGAATACATCCAGGGCGCTATCTTCATCGGTGCAACTTCAGGGGATGCTACAGATCGGGCGGAGCGACAGGTCACCGCGCTGCTACGGCAGAGACACCACATCCGGGCCGGCATGGAGAATGACTTCTCCATACGGAACCTCAATGACATCGCCCAAACCGTCACCGCAGCGACAAGAGCCCTGAGCTTGCTGCTTGCGGCCGTCGCCGCGATTTCTCTGCTCGTTGGTGGCATCGGGATTATGAACATCATGTTGGTGAGCGTGACAGAACGAACGCGGGAGATAGGGCTGCGCATGGCTGTCGGCGCCAAGACGGCGCAAATCCTGTCGCAGTTCCTCGTCGAATCTGTGGCGCTCTCGCTAGTGGGCGGGATCATGGGCACAGTCCTCGGTATCGTGACAACGCAGTTGGTCGCGCACCGCTTTGGCTGGCCGGTGCCCATTCGACCGGATGTTATCGCCGTTGCAGTCGCATTCAGTGCCCTGGTTGGTGTGGGTTTCGGACTCTATCCCGCTCGAAAAGCGTCAATGCTGGACCCGATTGAAGCCCTGAGATACGAATAGCGTCCTTCAGAGGTCCTGAGTGAAACTGCTGCGCAAACGCCGGAACCCTGCTCTCGAACCCAAAGAGCGCGCGACGGGTCATCTTTTCTGTCAGCTATTCACGAATGAGATGACCGGCTTGTATTTGCTGGCTTTGTTAGCGACCGCGAATGCGGAGGCGGCGGAACAATGCTTCATCTCCAGTCTCGACGGTTGTCTGAGCGGGGTGGCCGTGAAGAACGAATGGGCGCACGCCTGGGCAAAGCGTGTAGTCATCAAGAACGCAATGCGCCTTGTTGTTGGCACTCATGCCGCGACATTCAGGCGGTATCCACAATTTCGGATGAATCCGGCGCTCGGGTCTGGAGAGAAAAGGTCGCAAATCCTGGCATCGGAAACGTTCTCGCACTTGAAGATTTCGAGCGCCTTGTCTTCGTTATGTCCGTTCTCAAACGTTATTCGGACCGTGACGTCGCAGCCTTACTGGAGTGCAGTGACGACGAAGTTCAGAAAGCAAGGATTCGAGCATTTGGGCGAATCGAAGCATAGAGACCCAGAGCCACAAGAGAATCGCATCTGGTTTGCAGAGGCTGCGACACTCGTCGTTTCTTGATCGTTCGATTGCAGCGAATTCGTGTAGGAGAAACGCCAGATCATGCTATCAAATACCAAATGTTCAAATGCAAAACTCTGCTCCAACCGGTCAACAGTTGGAGCAGCCGCAATGATTGTTCTGACGCTCGCCGGGACATCGCGTCTGTTTGCGCAGCAACCGCTGCCTCCCGCTCCAGGTGTACCGCCGCGGCCGAAGCCCAACTTCACCCTGCCGCTATTCCTGCGCCCCACACCGCAGGACTTCGCAAAGGCTCGCGGTTACCTGCCGAACCCGCTCGCACCATATCTCCCCACACAAGCGCAGCCAGTTGATTTCAGCAACTCGTCCCAATTCGCCAGCCTGATAAGAGGCGGCAAACTCTATCTGAGCCTCAACAAAGCTGTGCTGCTTGCTCTTCAGAACAACTACGACATCGCTATGCAGCGCCTGAATCTGGACGTAGCCGATACCGATCTATTGCGCGCCCGTGCCGGCCAGACGCTGCGTGGCATCAGCACGAGCCTTGTCACGAATACGCAGGGAGGCACTATATCCACGGTGAGCTCGGTTGGTGGGGGACCCGGCAATGGCACAACATCTTCGGGTGTCGCAGGTACAGGTCCAGGAGGACTGGCGCTCTCTACGAACGGCGCAGGCCCGGCGCCGGAAGATCGCGACCCCGCACTTGCCGGAAATATCGAATTGAATCGGGCCCGGCTGCCACAGCAGAACACTCTCTTATCAGGCGGGCTGGCAGCGATCAGCCAGAATACCGACACCTACGACTTCACATACAATCAGGGATTTGCCATCGGAACGCAGATGCAGGCGGCATTCCAGAATACGCGGCTGACGAGCGACAACCCGTTTGACTTTTTCAGCCCCACGCTCAGTTCCACCTTCACCGTTTCGCTCACGCAGCATCTCTTGCAGGGCTTTGGACCGGGCATCAATGATCGCCTCATCGTTCAAGCGAAGAACGACCGTGGTATTTCAGATTCGCTCTTTCGCCAGCAACTCCTGTACACCATCAATCAGGTGGAAGACATCTACTGGGGTCTGGTAAGCGCTTATGAAGACGTGCAGTCGAAGCAGCGTGCTCTCGACCAATCCGCGGCACTGGAGAAAGACGACGAAACACAACTCCAGGCAGGCGCGATAGCGCCGCTCGACGTGGTGGATGCTCAGAGCCAGGTGGCAGCAGACCAACAGGCGCTCCTCTCGGCACAGAACACGCTTGAGTACCAGGAGATGGCAATGAAACAAGCCATCGCTCGGAATCTGGACGATCCTGCGCTGGCAGACGCTACCGTGGTTCCAACGGATCAGGTCAGTCTCGCTGAGACAACCGAAGAGCACATGCCGGTTAACCGGCTGGTACACGCCGCCGACGTCAACAACCCAGCAGTAGAACAGGCGATTCTGACCCTGAAAAACGATGCGATCACGCTCAGAGGCACGAAGAACGCACTCCTGCCTGTGCTTGATGTGGAGGCATTTTACGGCGCGTCCGCTCTGGGCGGCGCCGTCAGTCCATACTGCAACAATCAGCTTCTTCAACGGTTCGGAGGTTCTTGCTCTGCCTTGACAGCCGCAGGATACGGCACCGTATTTCAGAACCTCTTCGATAGCAGCGGCCCAAACAAGGGGGTTGAGTTCAATTTCACGATCCCCATCCGCAACCGTGCGGCACAGGCCGACCACGCGCGGTCTCAGATCGAGTATGAAAGAGCCGAAATGGCCCTCCAGCAGCTTTACATGCAGATTCGCATGAACGTAACCAGTCAACATTATGCGCTGGCCAACGACCGTGCCTCTGTGCTCTCGGCTACGGCGAATCGCAACTACAGTCAGCAAAGCCTCGACGCAGAAATGAAGAAGCTGCATGTAGGCGCTTCGACAACTGCCAACGTCCTGCAGCAGCAACGCAACCTGGCTGCGGCAGAAGCTCAACTCATTGCGGCGAGAGCTCGCTACGCGACAGACCGCGCCGGGCTTGAGGAGACGCTGGGATCAGCGCTCGACCATTACGGTGTTTCTATTGTTGATGCGGCCACCGGACAGATCCATGCTGCTCACGATATTCCCCGCGTAGAGCCGGCAAAGCGAGCCTCTGAGATCCCACCACTCTCCCAATTGCAAGAAACGCCGTAGGTGCTCAGTCCACAGTTAGCGGATTTTCGGTCAAGATGCCGAACTGTGGCATGGTTCAGTGCGTGTTTCCGATTCGTCTGCGAGCCGACAGACACACTTCGTCACAAATCTCACCGCCGCGCAGCAGTGCTCTTCCCGTCTACTAGCTATGATGACCCGCATTGCCTGATTCATGCGCCACGGGAATCCCTACACGATCAACCAGAGGAGGATGGTACTTGGAGCGGTTTGTCGCTTATTCTCTACTTGTCGGCTTATCAATAGTCGTCGTGGCCGTTCCGATGCGGGCGCAGAGCACCGATAAGCCTGTGTCGTCGTCCACATCCGCATCGGCGGCGCCTGCCGCTGGCTCGGCAAGTGCAGAACAAGGCACGCAGCTGCCGAACACCCAAGCACCAGCGGGAGAGGCGGCCAGCGTCTCTGGAACGGTGCTGGACCCTAGTGGTGCGGCGATCTCCGGCGCCGAAGTCACCTTGAAAGAATCTGGCGAGCAGCAAGGGCATTCTGTTGTGACAGGAACAGACGGTAGATTTACTTTCAATTATCTGGCTGCCGGTTCATACGTGATTCTCGTTAAGGCAAACGGCTTCCAGCCAGCCTCCTCCGCAACATTTGCGATCGCCGCAAATCAGGCGTACACGATGCCCAGCGTCACGCTGATGATAGCAACGGCAACCACGTCAGTCGTAGTTCAGCCCACGGAAGTGATTGCGGCCCGTCAGATGAAAGCCGAAGAGAAGCAGCGCGTGTTTGGCGTGATCCCGAATTTCTACACCAGCTACGTCTGGAATGCGGCTCCACTTGATGCAAAGCAGAAATATTCGATGGCCCTGCGCGATACATTCGATCCGACTGCCTTCATCGGCGTCAGCCTCGGAGCGGGGATCGAGCAGGCAAAGGATGCGTTCCCTGGATATGGACAAGGTGCCCAAGGATACGCCAAGAGATGGGGCGCACTTTTCGCCAATGGACGCATCAGCGACATCCTGAGCAGAGCAGTTTTCCCCTCGGTTTTCCATCAGGACCCGCGCTACTTCTACCAGGGATCGGGTTCCACGTGGTCGCGCGCAAAGCACGCTGTCGCTTATGCATTCGTAGCCCGCAGCGACAGCGGCCATCTGATGCCGAACTATTCCTACTTCCTTGCTGATCTGTCCGCAGGCGCAATCTCTAACCTGTACTATCCAGCGTCCAGTCGAGGGGCGAGTCTGGTCTTCGCCAACGCCGCCATTGGAATTGCCGGCCGTGCCGGCCAGGATCTTGTCGAGGAGTTCCTGTTCAAACATATAACGATGCACGTCCCTGGAAATGGAAAGCCTGCGCCTGATGGTGGAAACCCGTAGATCACCTTTCACGATGCAATATGGTTATGCCCTCTGAAGGACCAAGAACGAAACGTATATTCCGCCGTGATGCCAGGGGGCGACCGAAAGGCGACGTGATAGGTAGTAGGAGGCAGGCATTCGCATTTTGCCAGAGGAAAGTCGGGCGGCCGTTATGAACACGGCAGTTGAAGGAGAAAAGGAAGGTGCATTGCGTGATGGCGCACGAAACAGGAACGGAATGATTGGCGGGTCAGATCCAGATCGAAGCCGAGCTTTCGATGTGGCCTACGAAATTGTCGCAACGCTCGTCATGTTGTGGATTGCTCTGTGTGGCGTTGTGATGTGGGTAGCCGGCGGGTGGTGATGACCACCATCTTCAATATGTGAATGTGCCTTGGTTAAGAGCAATGACAGACGAAAACCAGTTCCAAGAGCGTGATCCCAATCTCGTGCACGTTCATGTCTGTATCCACTGCGGGCATCTGCGTCGGCGGGAGGATGTCGATAGTCGTGAGGTGGCTTCAGGGATATTGCATTGTCCCCAATGCGGAATTGATTGTCCGCTAAACATCGAACTTCGGGAACTGCCCCCATGCTGATACGAACGAGCAGGCACCCGCTATGCGCCTTCAGGCGCATAGCGGTAATTGAGTATGGGCCGATCCTCGCAGGCTGTCCAGCTTTCGCGAGGTGGCTTTCACGAACTCAGAGACCAAGCGGGATTTGTTATCCGCGCGGACCGCAAGACGCGCGACGATTCGCAAACTCTCTTCAGCGAGAGGTCGCATCGTGATGCCATCACGAGCAATGCGCCATGCGCTCGCCCGGTTGAGGAACGCCAAACCTTCGTTTTCCAGAATCAACGGAATCGCCTCTTCCGGGCTTGAGACGTGATGCAGATCCGATGCGCGAATACCAGTTGCCGCCGCCTCGCGCTCGATCATGTCGTAGAGATATGGACCCACATGCCGCGAGAACAGCACCCAGTTCCGGCTGCGCAGATCGCGAAGGCGAAGTTCTCTCCGCGCCGCAAGCGGATTGCGCGATGATAAGGCGATGTAGAAGGCGCCTTCAGCCAGTTTCAGGCAGCTGAGCTCTGGGTTCTCGGGAATACCCGTAGTCACTGCAAGATCAAGAGAGCCAACCATCACTTCGCGCGCTAGCTCGTAGGAATAGTTGCTCCACAGCTTGATCTTCAACCTTGGGAAAAGTGGCAGGCGAACCGACAGAATTAGGGAAACCAAATAGGGGTCTGTGTACGATGATTTGCCAATCGCAAGGATGTCGTCGGCACCACGAGACGCAGCCGTGGCGCTCAACACCGCGCGCTCGGCATGGAGAAGAGCGTTACGTGCCTCCTCCACGAAATGGCGCCCGGACTCAGTTAACTCGACGGTCTGATGGTTGCGTACGAACAGCCGCGCATTGATTTGACTCTCCAGCTTTAAAATCTGCCTGCTCAGCGTCGATTGCTCAATGTGCAGTCGTCTTGCTGCCTTGGAAAAACTCAGTTCTTCCGCCAATGCAATTGCTGCTTGCAGGAGTCTGATCTCTGGAAGGCCCACGGCTATCCTCCAGTGTGAGAATTGAGGAAGGAAAGCGGGCTTGCATCACATAGTGAATGGTCGAACTTGCACCCCACACCGTGATGAATCAGATGCACAAGTTAGGGCTACCGTTGCACAAAGCGAGACGGAATTCTCAGGCGTTATTCCCGGATTGCATAACGATCGACCAAAGTTTCATTGGACAGCAGAGGCAGCGCGGTGGAATCTCTGGAATACGTGCAGACCCGGGAATTTGGGGTTTGGAAAGGAGCCGCGATGCCAGAAGAGAATCAGTCGCCTGCGTCTGATCCCCGGAAAAGCCGTCTTCCTCAGGCTCTCAGAGATCCTTTGCTTGACAGCTCTCAGGCGGCAGCCATGCTCAAGATTCATCCTCGCACTCTTCAACGACTGGTCCACCGCGGGAAGATTCATGCCGTCCAGGTCGGCAAACTTTGGCGTTTCAAAGTATCGGTGATCGAAGCCTGGATGGATCGCTAGGACCTCGGTCTCTATAGAAGAACTTGCGCTGCTTTACGCGCACGGATGGCGTAGTCTTGCAGTAGCCATTTGTGGCGTGAAGTCGAGGAGAATCATGACCTTGATGGATCGCACACGATACCAATTTGGAAGTGTCACGCTCAAGAAGCGGGCGAAGGGCGCCGACGTCTGGGAGTTTCGCTACTACGAGACGCAGGCCGATGGAGTCAGAAAGCGGAAAGCGACCTTCATCGGAACCACGAATCAGTACAGGAACAAATCCGAGGCGCGGGTTGCAGTCGAAGCCCTTCTCCTCAAACTCAACGAAGAAAAACCACAGCATCACCTGGGTGCTGTCACTTTCGGCGCGATCTGCGACCGATACATCGAGGAAGAGTTGCCCACACGCTACTCAACCCGGAAATCGTATCTGTCGAACATCAAGGTGCACATTCGCCCGAGGTGGGAGCGCTATCTGCTGCACCAGATCCGGCCGATGGTCGTGGAGGGATGGCTGAAGAGCCTGAACATGGCGCCGAAGTCGAAGGCCCATATCCGCGGCGTGATGCACACGATGTTCGAGTGTGCCGCGCGCTGGGAGCTCTTCAATGACCGCCGGAATCCCATTCAGATCGTTCGGATCAGGAACAGCACGAAGCGGCGCCAGCGCCCAACCGTGTTGACTGTGCCCGAGTACGAAACCATCCTTTCTCTTCTCAAAGGACCGTGCCGCACGATGGTGGTTATTGCGCAATGCCTCGGTCTGCGCGTCAGCGAGATCGCGGCGCTTCAGTGGGATGACTTCGATTTTGAGAAGAACCAATTGCTCGTTCAGCGCAGTTTTGTGAATGGGCGGGTGGACGACGTCAAGACGGAGTATTCCCGCGACTATGTACCGCTTCACGAATCGCTGGTGGAAGTTTTGCTCGCCTGGAGTAAGGAGGCCCTGCCTACGGAAGAAGGCTGGGTATTCGCAAGTCCCTGGACGAACAAGCCCTACCATCCAACCGAGATGCAGAAGCGGCACATCCGTCCCGCGGGATTTTGTCTGGTGAAGTGCCCGCAGTGTGGTGCCGGAGTCGGCGAATGGTGCAAGCAGGCTGGGCCAACCCCCAACGGCAGGCGGCTGCCGGTTCACAAAGAACGAGTGGCGGTTGCCGGGAAGTATGCCTCGATCGGCTGGCACACGTTCCGCCACACATACCGCTCCTGGCTCGACGAGACGG
>Ga0335074_10003592_pt1 | contig 21250 bp, 19 predicted proteins | sample Lox_Sample_23_FD_206715 | JGI IMG/M metagenome (GOLD analysis project Ga0335074, IMG submission 206715) | Soil microbial communities from Loxahatchee National Wildlife Refuge, Florida, United States - Lox_Sample_2.3 | ecosystem: Environmental > Terrestrial > Soil > Wetlands | place: USA... | reverse complement strand
TAACCGTAACGATGCGTACAGCGTGCTGCGCGGACCAATTTTGCACAGCCAGGGTAATCCCCGCCATCAGCAAAGCACCGGCGGAGGCCACCGCGGCCAGCCTCCAGGAGAATGCGCTCAGCCAGTGCGGCCTCCCCGATCGTCCTTGGCCGGCAAGCTGCCCGAGCTGCGCCTTCAGAAGCGCCCGCGGCCCGTCGGCGGATGGAATCTGCAACTCGAAATTCTCGCGCTGCAATCGGACGAAATCGCCGATCGCGGCTTCCATTTCCTGCTTGCGGACCCGGCAGGTCCAGCAGGCGGCCAGATGCTCTTCCACGCGTTCGGCGTCGCGCGCCGGGAGCTCGCCGTCAACGGCCAGGAGCAGCTCTTGATCGGAAAGATGCGGTTCTTCCAGCATAGTTTTCAACCTTCAGCGGCGCGTGCGATGCGCGCCAGAGATCGTTCCAAGTACAGGGCGACCGAGCCCAGCGAAATATCCAGAATCTCGGCGATTTCGCGATAGCGGAGCCCTTCGGCCCTTAGGTACATGCACAACCGGTCCGGTTGCGGCAACGCGCGAACGGCCGCCAACACCCGCGCTTGCCTTTGATTCGCCGCGCACTGCGCCTCGGGACTCGGATTGGGGTCGGCCACTGCGCCTTCCATCCCCGTCAGGGCCGTAGAGTTTTGGGAAGCCTTCCGGAATTGCAACTGCCTCTTCAGCGCCAGATTGTGGGCCACCCGGAACAGCCAGGCCCGAACGTTCTGGTGAGGGTTACCCTTTCGCACCCGTTCAAACAGGGCCAAAAAGGCTTCCTGAATAATGTCCTCGGAATCGGAAAGCGCGAGCGGAAACCCCGACAGGTAACGCAGTAACGGAATTCGGAGCTCATCAAACAGCGCGACTACGGAATCCTCGATGCTCGAAGCGGAATGCTCTCCGATCCCGGCGGCCGGACCGATCACGAGCGCGTTGGACTCTTCTGGATAGTCGAGCATAGGTGCGTCCGGCTTCTACCTGATATTCCTCTCGATGCCGGTTTGTTCAATCTTTTTCTTCACGATCCGCGGCGCTATGAAACGTAAGATAACCTACTTTGCATGGATTCTCCCCCGCTCCTCTCAAGTGTAGGCTCTCATCCGCGTATCTTTCTTCCATTTTTCATAATCGGAGCATTGACGGAAAGGGGAAGTGGTAGAATGCTTAGGTAGTGCAACCTTGCGGGGACGTGGATACGTCTACCAGTGAGGTATTCGAGGCGCAGTTAGATATGTCTGCTCATCACGATCCGATGGCTTTTCCTGGTGGAAATCCCCCGAACAATACGCCGGATGAGTTCCATCTGTTGTTGGATTCTCAAATCGAAGAACCTTTCTTTCGTTCCTTATACCGCAGTATCAAGGAAATGATTCACCCTCCCAAGCTTCCTCCTTTGGAGGTCACCTCGAAACCAGTCGCGGTCAGGGACATTTGGGGAGGCTATGGCGAACAGAAGAAGCGTGCGGGGCTAACGTCGTTTCTGATTCACGTTGGCGTCGTAGCGCTGCTGTTTTGGCTCGGCACCAACAAAGCGGTTCAGCAGGTGGTGAAGGCGCAGATCGAATTGATTGCTCCGGATATCGCGCCCTATCGGCCGACGGTGAAGAAAGACGCGATGCACGGCGGTGGCGGCGGTGGCGACCGCTCTCCCACGCCCGTGAGCAAAGGCAAATTGCCCAAGCTCGCGAACAAGCAGTTCGTGCCTCCGATGATCAGCCATGTCAAAGATCCCAAGCTGGTGATGGACCCCACGCTCGTCATTCCTCCCGACGCCAATATTCCGAAAATCAACTCCGATCAATTGGGCGATCCGCTCGCAAAATCGGGCATCGCTTCGAACGGTTTCGGTGCTGGCGGCGGTATGGGTAGCGGACGCGGCGGCGGTATCGGACCGGGCTCGGGCGCCGGATATGGGCCCGGATCGGGCGGCGGAATGGGTGGCGGCGCGTACCGCATCGGCGGCGGCGTTACGTCCCCGCAACTGCTCGTGAAAGTGGAACCGGAATATTCCGAGGAAGCGCGCAAAGCCAAGTTTCAGGGCGCCGTGGTTCTCCAGATCATCGTGGATGCGCAAGGGAACCCGCGCGACATCAAGATCATCCGTCCGCTCGGCTTAGGCCTGGATCAAAAAGCGATCGAAGCAGTGGAAAAATGGAAGTTCGCGCCGGGCAAGAAGGACGGCAAACCGGTACCTGTGATCGCGCAAATCGAAGTGAATTTCCGGCTGCTCTAAGCGCTACTTCTTGGCTGCTTCGCACTGCTGGCCGGTGGGCTGCCAGTCCGTAATATCGATCTCAATTCCTTCTTTACAGGCTTTGTGGCCTTGGTGCGCTTGGCCGGAGATGGTGATGATCGTTCCCAGTTCCGGCTCAGGCTTGGCCTGAAACGTATAGGTCGTCGTGCCATCCAGGGTGTGAAGCAGCAGGCAATGGTTCTCCGGCGCCCGGCGGACGCAGCCCGTAGCCCGAACTTCGCCGATCTCGAACTTCGATTTCTTTTGCACCCGCGTCTGGGCCGGTAGCAGAACCGGGATCAAAACAGCCAAAACGAATCGCATCCGCATCCGATTTCAGTGTCGCACTATATCGATCGCGTTAAAGAATCCGCGTCCTCGATCGATAACCAAAGAGAGACTACCGAATGGGCGAGAACGTCACCATTGCGGTTATCGCTCCCGTCCAACCGGACGATTTCTTCGATCTTCTATGGCAAGGAGTTTGGGAAGCGACGTTCGATTTGTCTTCCTTCGGCGTGGAGGTGCAAGACCTGACCACGGAACGCAAAGACGTTGCCGAACAGCGCCGGATGCTGGAGATGCTGCTGAACGTGTCGGTGGACGCCATCGCTTTGTTCCCGGCGCATTCGAGCGCTCTCGACGATCTCATCGATCAGCACACTCGCCAAGGCACGGCGGTGGTGACGTTTCATGCTGACGCTCCGCAAAGCCGGCGCGCGGCGTTCGTCGGTCCCGATCCGAATCAGACGGGCGCCCTGGCCGCGGAAGTGCTGGTGAAGCTGATGGGCGGGCGCGGGCGGATTCTTTCGTTTCCCGGCTCTCTCGATCAATCTCATCTCGCCGGGCGATATAACGGATTTCGCAGCGCTCTGGCGCGCTATGGCGGCCGCATCGAAGAGACGGCGTATTGGTCGAAAACAGGCGACGCTGACGAAATCACGCCGGAGCTTCTCGCCTCCTTCGGGACAATCGCCGGATACTACGCGGGAAATGAGGACTTGGCGCGCATCGCTTCGGCCATCGAAGAAGCGGGCCTCTATGCGCCGTGCCTCGGTTTTGCCAACACCGAACAGGTCCGTCCGTTTCTCGAGCGCGGGGCGGTCTCGGCAGTCATCGACGAAAACCGCTACCAGCTCGGCTACTTCGCCGTGCAGAAAGCCTATGAAGTAGTCCTCAAACGGGAAAGCGGCGCTGCGGTCCCTGGGGTCCAGATCCCTTCGAGCGTAGTCTTCGCAGCGAATGCATCCGCCAGCGGCGATTCGCTTCGCACCGCTTTTGAACTGCTGGTCAGGCAGCGCACCGAGATCCTGCTGTCGTACAAACAGCGTCTGGAGGAAGCCAACGCCAAGCTGCTCGATCTGGCCGTCACCGATCCGCTCACCGGCCTGTATAACCGCCGGAAATTCGAAGAGGTGATCAACATGGAGATCCTGCGAGCGCGCCGCTGGGGCCCGCTGTCGCTGCTCATGATCGACTTGAATTGCTTCAAGATGGTCAACGACCGTTACGGCCACGCCACCGGCGACGACGTGCTCAAAGGCGTTGCCCGCGTTCTCCAGTCTTGCTGCCGCGTCACCGATACTTGCGCACGCCTGGGAGGCGACGAGTTCGCCGTCATCCTGCCACGCGCGGATTATCCTTCGGCGGAAATCGTACGCAATCGTATCCAGCAGCAGATTGCCGTCACCACGATTCCATCCGAAGCCGGCGAATTGCATGTGAGCCTCAGCATCGGAATCGCGGCCATGCCCGATCACGGTACCAACGCAGCCGCTTTGCTCGCCGCCGCCGACGCTGCCATGTACCAGGCCAAGCAGAACTCACGATCCGAACGGGATTTTTCGGCGATTCCGCAGCCGGCAAGCGGCAAAGCTAACAAGCGGCCAGCAGCTTTTCCTTGAGCGCGGTCTGCAGATCCGGCGTCAGCTTCCGTCCATCGTGCGCCACATAGAAAACGTCGATGGCGCGCCGTCCCTTGGTGTCGATCAGCACAACGTCGATATTGCAGGCCGTGGATGAGAATACGGTGGCCAGACTGTAGAGCAATCCCGGCCGGTCCTCGGCCACGATCTCCACCAGCGTCGCGGTTTCGCAGGCATCGGAATCGAAGCGCACGTCGGGAAGCACGCTGCGTTTTTTTGGATCCGGCAGGGCGCGGCTGCGGAGTAATCGCTGGCCATCGGTCCTGCCGAGCGCCACGCGGCGGATCAAATCGAGCAGCCGTTCCGACTCGGTTGGATTCAGCTCCAGTGTACGCTGCGGATCGGCGAATACGAACGTGTCCAGCACCACGCCGCGTGCGTTGGAGAACGCTTCTGCTTTCAGGATGTCCACGCCGAAGCTCGAAATCGCGCCGGCGAACGAAGCAAAAAGCGCGGGCATATCGCGCGCAATCACGGTCAGCCGGTACGCGCCATCGATGCGATCGAGCTGCACCGCCACGCCGGTCGGGCGGCTCTCTTCGTACAGCCGCACGTGCCCTTCGATGTCGGCGGCCGAATGGGCGCGCAGATAGCGAACCGGAAAACCTTGCAGAAAAGCGGGCCGGCCCGGGACATTTTCGGGAATCTCCCGAATACGGTCGGTTTCGAGCTCACGCGTGAGTTCGTGCCGGGTGACCTCGTAGACACGCCACAGGCGCTCCAGCCGCCAGGACGTCATGGAGTCCGAGTTGGTGGCCGCGGGGCCCGCGTAGGTCAGGATGGTGAGCAGCTTCAGGCGCTCAATCGTACCCACGCGCAAGGCAAGCAACTGGACCGTGGCGGGATCGTCGATATCGCGGCCACTCATCACCTCCGCAAGATCCGTTTGATGCTCGATTAGAAAATCGACTTGCTGCCGCTCTTCGGCCGGCATGCGGATGCGTTCCATGGCCCGCCGGGCGAGTGTGGCGGACTCACGCACCGGATCGCCGCCCAGCGTACCCCGGCCGCTATTTGAAAACAAGAGCGCCAGCGCCAGCAAGGCCGGATTTTCAATTTCGGAAGAAAGCTGAGAGAATCGCTGCCGCGCCAGGTCCGGGTTGGAACGCAGTTCACAAGCGCGCTCGATGGCCATCAGGGTTTGCTCGTCTATCGTGAAGCGGTCATCGGAAGCCGGCTGCCCCTGCAAAGCGGGCGACACCAGATCGATGATGGCCGCGATTTCCGGAAACAGCGCCGCCAGCAGCCCGGTGTATTGCAACGTGCGCATTGCCGGACCCGCGTAGGGTAACGAAAAAATACTTTCGATGGTGGCCCAAAGAGGGTGCGGTTGGGCGAAATATTCCGCGATTGCGGCGCGGGCCGCTTCGAGCCGACGCTCGGTATCGGATGCCGCCGGGATCCCGTGGCGCGCGATAAACTCGAGCAGCCGCAACAGCACCGCCGGGTCGCTCTCGAGTTGCGCGGGATTGCGCAGCAGCACGCATTCGTGCGACACCGTGAATTCGCTGTTGGACAACCGCGACCGCCAATCGCGAAGATTCCCCACCAGCGAGCCTGGGGCCTTCTCGAAGGTGTTCAATGCGCGGCGCGCTTCGTTGAAGACCACCCAGCTTCGCTCAAAATACGCGCGCATCAGAGCCTGGACCGATCCCGCGGGAACGAACGGTTGCGCCAGCAGCTTCTCTTGCGACTCGAGGTCCAGTAGATTACGATCGCTCTGCGCCTCATAGTGCAAGAAGCAGCGGATGGAGGAAAGAAACGCGGCCGAATCCACCAGGCGCGGGTTCGGCGGTGCGAGATCCGGCTCCAGGTGTGCCAGCGACCCCAACAGATGGAGATCCCGCAGCCCGCCAGGACACTCTTTGACGTCCGGTTCGCGGTGATGCAGCGTGTTTTGGTACTTGGCGTGGCGGACCCGCGTGACTTGGAGCAGGTGCTGGCTCAACTTGGTCCCGTGCTTCTCTAAGAACGCAGGCAATTTTCCGGCGAATCGCGCGTGCAGCCCCGCATCACCTGCCAGGAATCGCAGATCCAACAGGTTGATGGCGAAATCGATGTTCTGTTCGCGAAACTCCAGACATTCCGGCAGCGTGCGAACCGTGTGATTCAGGCGCAGCCCGGCATCCCACAGCAGGCGCACACATTCGGCCAGCGGCTCCCGCAGCGAGATCCAAGGCGATTCGCCCTCCAGCAGAACCACGATATCGACGGCCGCATAGGGAAACGATTCGCGCCGGGCATATCCGCCAGCCGCGAGCAACACCGCACCTTGCGGAAGCACGGGCTGGATGGCGGCGCGATACGCGTCGACCGCGATGGCATCGATCCCGTCGCTTAAGCCGCTCTCGACGGAAGCAGAATTCCCGGTCTTACGAAACTCCGCTTCGATGCGGCGCGTCGCGACACTGGCCTGGAGCTTCTCCAGGTTTGCGGAAGATTCCGCCGTTCGATCCATCAATTTAAGTATCACGCAGCGCGGAGGGCCGGGCCAGGCGGGTTATGAGCAGAATCCAAATTATCTATTGCCGAATTAGCGGGAATCCGGTGGATGCGGAGCCGTTACTTGTGATCCCTGCCTGGCGATCCGGAAGGCAGCTGCGCGATCGCCACGGGCATTTCGATCCCTATAGCAGCCTATGCGTTAATGGAAGCATGACCGAGCATCCGATGGCCCAAAACGGAGAGCATCGCGTGGATCATGCGGAACAGCCTTTCGAAACCATCGAAAGCGCTCACGAGTTCATGGTGCTGCTCGAGAACGTGATCGCGGAGGCGCGCCATGAGCTTGAGGCGCTTCTGGCGGACGCAAGCGACGAACGCCGGACGGAAGCGCTGCGGCTGGCGCTATTCAAAATCTCGCAACTCGACGTACATACCCGCAAGAGCCGCCGCGTGTTGAACGACCTGGGGCTGATCCGCTCCGTGTTGGTGCGCGGCTGAAGGCTCTATTCGATCTGAATACCGGTGCTTCGCTTGAACTCTTTGCCCGCGTCGTCTACCACTTTGACCTCGAACGTGTAGTCGCCGGGCGCCAAAGAATCGGTCGGAATCTTGGCCGCAAGCGGAACCGCCGGGTTCCCTTTCTCAGTATGCGTCGGGACGCGCATCAGACCGGTGTCAACCTTTTGCTGGCCCGTTTTGCTGTCCAGCAGGCGCATTTCAAACGCCATCACGGGCGGAGCCGGACGCGCGCTATCAGCGAGCAACGGTTCGTAGAGCTCGACGTAAAATGCCGCTAAATCGGTCTTCTTAAAACGATCGCCGCCGTAGGGCACCACCTGTACGCCATCGGCGATCAAGGGCACTTTATCCTCCAGTAGCAGCGCGTCCAGACCGGTTCCCAGTTCGGAGGCCTTATGCACCTGCTTGCTCAGTGCGATGCCGCTCATGCTGAATTGCTTGGCGTCGTAGGGATCAATATCGAGCGGCATTTCGATTTTTCCAAACCCGCTGCCGCCGGAAGCGAAAACTACTTTCAGGTTGTATTTCCCGGATGCCACGTCGAATTGGTTTTCATAGTGCATCGGCTGCTCTTTGAAGGCTTCCATCTGCTTCTTGTCGTCGAAATCCAGGTTCAGGGCGTCACTGAAACGCGCTCCCACGGCGCCGTTGGGAAGATAGGCGAGTCCAAGAATGTTGATCCCGGCGTGATACTTGCCCTTGTGCTTCTCGAATTTCAGATCGGCGGTCGAAATCTCCATGGCGACGTTGACGCGCGCCACGTTGGGCGAAGTGTAGAAAAAGGGAAGTTCCATGGAAGCCTGCACGTCTCCCGGCTGCGCGGCGGACGCGCGAGCCTCCAGCGTCTTTTCCTCCGGATCGCCCGCCAGCACGTCTTGCGGCTTGGAGTTGCAATAGCCGGTGCGCGCGCGTATTTCCGTGCCTCCCTTGTCGACCTTGACCTTCAGCGTATGACAGCTTCCCTCCTCCGATTCGGGAGGCGTGTAGCCAAGCAGGTAGTACTCGTCCTGCTCCTTGCCGATCCTGTTCATGCCACCGATCAAGTCGTTGGTGTCGTGAATCACGAAACCGCCCGTGCCGCCCGCGAGCATAAACATGATGTTTTGATTCTCGGTGGTGCTTCCCGGCAGTTGGGGAATGATCATGCGCGCCTGGTTGTTCGGATTCATCCAAGGGGAGTTGTTGCCGAGTGGGTTTGTATTGATAGCCGGCGCTGCGCCGCCCGATCTCCCTGGCGAACCGGACGTGGGACCGCTGGTGGGGCCGCTGGTTGGCCCGTGGCCTCCGCCGGAAGTTCCGCCCCCCACTGTTCCCCCGCCGCCACCGGGATGGCCACCTCCGCCCGCCGGCCCATGCTGGAAGAATGCCATGCCGCCCGGCTCGAAGGCGGCTAACACGAAACGGGCGGATGAACCGGGAACCGCGAGTTGTGCCTTCGGCGTTCCGGCTACCAGGCCGCGCACGTCGATCGGGTAAATCGCGATATTGGACTTGTTACACGCGCTAATCACCGCGGTGGCTTCCGAAAGGATTTCGGGCGTGAGCGGGAACCCTCCGGTGATCAAGATCAACGTCTTCCGCCCCGGCACCGAGCTGAGCCCTTTGGCGAGATCCTTCAGCGCATAGAGCACGTCGCGCGCGCCAAAGCTCGCCATTTGAGCGTTGATCTGCGGCGTGGCCGCATTGGATGCATTCGGATCGACGGAGGAAAACTTGATGCCATTCACGACGTTCTTGAGCCGCTGCGTGTCATCGGTAAAATTTTGCGCCACTTGGAGCGCGCCCCCGAAATTGACGATCGACATCAGACGATGGGGGCCGCCATTGGCGTCAATAAACTGGGCCGCGGCTTGCCGCGCGCGGGACTGGTCTCCGAAATCCATGGTGGAGTTGTCGAAGAACAGGACCAGGTAATGCTTTTGCGAATTCGAAGGCGTGGCCGGTCCCGACTCGAAGGAGAAGCTCGTTACGTGCTGCTCTTTGTTGTCTTCGTAGACCTTGAAATCCTTGGACTCCAGATCGTGAATGTAGTTGCCCTTTTTGTCGGTGACTACGGCATCCACCAGAACTTCTTTGGTCTCGGTGCGAATGACGCTTCCGGGTTCAGCCGGCGCCTGAGCGCGCAGCAAGGGATTCAAACACGCCAACGCAAGCAGCGTGGCGAAACAAATCGTCCGTGGAAACTTCACGATCGCACCTCCATTTTGCCGCCCTGGCTTTGCCGCCCTAGGGGATGTCGACGACGCCATTGCGCGCCGCCATGGTCTGCCCTTCCGAATCCCGCACCACCAGCCGGATCACATAGTTTCCCGGCGCCACGTCGAAGTTCGTTCTTACGGTAATGCCCGAATTCAACAACCGCTGCAAAGTCGGATCGAGCAGATGCAGCTCCACCACTTTTTCTATGCCGCTGATGTAGTTCCCATTGCGGTCGAAGACTCCGGAAAGAACCGTGAGATTGTCGTTGTTGCGCCCGTCCGCTTTGCGGAAGCGCAAATTCCGCACATTCACCCGGGCCAGCACCGCGATTTTAGCGGTCGTATCGCCGGATTTGAAGAATTGCGTATGCAATTCGAGCGGAATGTCCTGCACTTCATCGCGTGAGAAAAGCGCTTCCTGGATTTCCCTTTTGGCGTCTGCTTCGGGATCGGCCAGATGCCGCGGCGCGTAGTATCCGCGGCGCGCTTGCATATCCAGGCCGTGGGGGTTGCGCAAAGTGACCTTCAACGCATGATAGGCGCCATCCAGCTTCAAGTTTTGCGGCGAGAATCCGAGCAAGTAGACGAATTCGGGCGGCGACCCCACCTGGTCGAACCCGGCCTTGAGGTCGTTGTTGTCGTGGAACGATCGGCCCCCGGTTGCATACGTCAACTCTTCAAGGACCCCTTCTTCGGCTAGCAAGCCTTGCCGCTGATATTGCGCCTCCAAGGTCATTACGCCGGGAAGCGCGGTCGTGGTTCTGGTGCTTGCGTCGCCTCCGGGAATGTCGACATATAGGCCGCGCGGATTGAGCGAGCTGATGCGCACGTTGGCGCGAATGGCGCGATCCAGGATGTCCGTTTCTTCGTCACGCAGCTCGTCTTCGATATAGAATCCGGGAGAGACGAGAATCAGGGAGCGGTCGCCCGGCGCGGCGGAAAGACGCCGGATCGCGCTTTCGATCACCGTGAGCGCGAGCCGCGTATCACGCTGGCCAAGGTTCAGCACGCGGGACGCCGTACCCCGAGTCACGTTCTCCGCGTTTACTTCCGCCTGCTGCATGATCTGTTGCACCGCTGCGTTGGGCAGCAGAGGGGGCGGAGGCGCACAGGTGGTGAGCACTTCCTGGGCCGCAGCGTGCAACAGGGTCTGATCGCTCTTGTTTACGATCATGTCGGCCATGTAGTACGTGAGATCCGGACACTCCGAACCGGCTCGCCCGATGGTGGGCCGCGCCATCAACCTCACCAGCGCCTGTTGCAGCGCCAGACGATCGCCGGTGAAATCCACATTGCCCTGGCCGGACGTAGTGAAAATGGCCGCTCGGGTCAGCGGGTTGAGCGATTCGGTGAGATGCCGCATGGCTGCGTCGCGCGCCTGCGCCAAATCCGCGCTAGTGGCATGAACGTCGTCAAAAAGGTAAATAACGAATCGTTGCGCGATAGGAGCAGCTGCAGGAGCCGGCGCGTTCCCGGCTTCCTTGTCCAGCGAAGCATCGCTCGCGACTTCGGCCGGAATTACCGCTTCGCCCGCTTTCTCCACAGAAAACCTGGAAATGATTTGCGGCTTACCTTTATCGAAAAGCTGAAAATCGTCTTTTTGCAGAGTCCCGATCGCTTTTCCTTTGGAATCGCGCACCACGACCGGGACCATCACCAGGTTCACCTTGGTGCTGAAAGTGGCCGGAGCGTCGCGAGTCGACATCTCGGGCGCATTCTGAGCCGCCGTTGGGGCGGAGATCGCCTGGCCGCGGCCATCGAGTCCGGCAAGTGTCCCCAACACGAAGAGAGCCGCCGCTGCCCCGTTCCCGTTCATCGGAAGCGAGCTCCTTTGGTGGACAATTCTACTGCATTTTGGTGCGCCGCGTCTGATTCGACGGACTGCTAATTGAAGCGCGGCAACAGTTCCATATCCTCTTTGGGGACGGTCTCCAGCGGATATCCGGCCCGGCGCCAGGCGCGCAATCCGCCGGCAATCACGTACGCATCGAATCCTTTTTCCCGTAAGATGTGCGCCACACGGGCGCTGGTGGCTTCGCGAAGTCAAGTGCAGTACAGATAAATGGGCGCGTCCTTGGGCAGGGTTTCGATAAATGCGTCGAGATTATTGGGTTCCACGCGAATGGATCCTTGCACGCGCTTTTCGCCGGAGTCGTAATACCCGTGGCTGCGCACGTCGGCGATGACGATGGCCGGAGCGCCCTCCAGGTTGAGGCGAGCCACTACGTCGCTGACGGGAATCCGGCGAATCGACTTTGTGAAGCGGTATTTTGCGAACAACCAAATGCGATGGCCCAGAAAGCCGACGACGCCCGCGAAGATCACCCAAGCTGCTACCCGGCTGAAGGCTTGCAATCCGCCGGCGAGCCAACGGAACACGTCGCGAAACAGATAGCCCAGCGCGCCATAAGCGGTGGTGTAGAGCAAGGCGCCACACAAATCAAACTCGAGGAATTGTCCGGGGCGCATGTTCATGCTTCCGGCCAGCGGCGGCGCCATGGAATTCACGCCTGGCAGGAACTTGGAAAATAGCAGCGTGGCGCGCCCCCGCTTGTAGAACCATTTCGCCGACCGTAGAATGCAAACTTCAGGACTCAGGGAAAGCCCGCACAAGAAGCCCAACAAGCTCCATCCGGTAAAGCGGCCGGTGAAATAGAGCGCGACATCGCCGATGAGCATCGCCGCGGCGGCGACAGTGATCGCCATCACCGGATGCAGGACGCCCGAGGCGGACGCGGCTCCAGCGGCCAGGAGCGCCAGGGCGCCGGGCACGGGCAGGCCGAGCGCCTCCAGCAGCATCGCGGCAAACAGGCTCTGGTAGCCGTACTTCGCGATCAGGCTCAGGACATCGGGCATGCTCCATTATGTGCGAACCGGCGAGCGCATAACGGTTACGCAGGTTTCCCCGGGAACGCCTGGCCAATCCAACAGGTGAGGACTTCTATGCAAAATAAACTCGCCGGTAAACGAATCGCAATTTTAGTAGCGGATGGTTTCGAACAAGTGGAGATGACGGAGCCGCGCAAGGCGCTGGAAAACGCGGGTGCGCGGACGGATTTGATCTCACCCGCCAAACCCAAGGTGCAAGCCGCAAAGCATCATGACAAGGGCGATACCTTCCCCGTGGACGTGCCGCTCGATCTGGCGCAACCGGGCGACTATGATGCGTTGCTGCTGCCGGGCGGCGTGGCCAATCCCGATCAACTGCGGACCATCCCCAAGGCCGTGCACTTTGTGCGCAGCTTCTTCGATCGGCACAAGCCGGTGGCGGCCATTTGCCATGCTCCGTGGATGTTGGTTGAGGCCAATGTGGTGCAAGGCCGCAACGTGACCTCATGGCCATCGCTCCAAACGGATTTGCGCAATGCGGGCGCCAAATGGACGGACCAGCCCGCAGTGATCGACAACGGCTTGGTCACCAGCCGGAAGCCGGATGACATTCCCGCGTTCAACGACGCGATGATTGAGGTGTTCAGCAAAGCGCCAGAGCGCGAAGTGGAGCCGGCGGGCATTTCCCGCGGCCGGTATTAGCCGCAGATCACGATGACGACCGGATTTGCGTCAGCAGCGCGGTGGCCTGCGGCTCCAGGCTGCCGTGCTCGGCGATCAGGTTGTTAAGTTGGGTCTGCGCTCGTGGGAGGTCATGCTCTCCCAGCAGGCCTTTCGCAAGATAAAACTGTGCACGCTCCAAATAGGGCGTTTTGCCAGCCTGGATGATCTCGCTGAGTTCCTGAATACCCGAGATGTGATCGCCGGCCTTCAGAAAGGAGATTGCCAGATAGAAATGAGCGGCTGTAAGGCGCGGATTGGCATTCACGATGGCCTGCAACTGGGGCACGGCGCCCTTAAAATCGCCGGCAGTGTAAAGCGCCATCACATTTTGGAAGGCTTTCGGAGCGTGATGCTCGGCAAGATACGCAGGCGCTTCAAACTCGGCCCACAGTTGGTACTGCTCGTCGGAAATCGCTGCCGAAGTTGCGGGGGGTCTCGCACCGGCAACCCGACCGACTCCTGGCTCGTCATACGATGTCCAGGCCAGCCAAGCAAATACAAAGACCGCAACCAGCAGAATAAAGGCGGTGAAGGCGTAGATCCCAATCCAGAACCGGTTTTCGGGCTTGACGTTCCACATGGACTTCGAAAGATGCGAGGATTACTTCTTAGGATAGCAATCCCGGTCACGGTACGGATCACTGCCCGGGCCATGGTACTTCTCCTTCCAGACGAGCAGCTTAGAAAAAATTCTGGATTTGCCGCGGCGCGTCTGCTGTGATACGATAGGTTAGCTTTCATGGATCGCATCCGCGAAGCAGTTCCGCAAAATCCCCAACAACGGAGTTAACGACAGACCTCGAATGAGCTTCACAGTATTCCTTGGCAACTTGCCTGTCTGGGTTACGAAGGACGACATCAAGTCCTGGCTTAACGCAGAAAACCTAGTCTTCGACGACGTCAAAGTGATCCGCAATCCCGAAACCCAGGAGTCGAAGGGATTCGCGTTCATCGACACGCCCAATTCAGAAGAGATGAACCTGATTATTCGCCGCTTTGACCGCGCGCCTCTGGAAGACCGGTTACTGCGGGCGAATCAAGCGCAGCCGCCGCGATCGAAAGGTCCCGGAACCGGTCCCGCGGGCCAAGCGAATCGCACTGCTACCGCCCCGCCGCGCCGGGAGCGAGGTGGAAAAAAGCATAAGCGTCCGCAGCAGAGTGGTCCGCAAGGGCAGCCCAGCGCGTTTGCAGAAGAACTCGCCAAAGCTCTCTAAATCTCTTCGGAACCGTGCCGGCAGCGGCTGAAGTGCTGTTCTTCCTCTATCCCCTCCTGTAACAAAATCTTTTTCGTCCTCCGCTTCATCCCTATTATCAGTGCTATACTCAATGGAACCTGTGTAACGCAGGAGCGCCGTTGATCCACTACGCGCGCCGGGGGTGGCTCTTGAATAGCCTGCTAATCATCCGTGTCTGCTTTGTGTTTTTACTTTCAGCAGCCGCCTGGTTCCTGCGTCCGTTCGATCTCCCCGCGCCTTACAGCGCCGCAACCGGCCTGGGGCTTGGGCTGCTGATTGTCCTGTTCGAATTCCAAGTCCGGAAGACTACGCTCAAGCGCCTGATCGGCGCGGCTTTCGGATCCCTGATGGGAATCTTTGGCGCTTATCTCATCTCCCTGATCCTGGGCCACGCGTTTCCGGCGGGTTCCACTACGCTGTCGTTTTTTGAGATTTTGCTTCTGCTTTGGATGGCCTATGTCGGGCTTCTGGTGGGCGCCAGCAAAGGCGAAATGTTGAACCTGGGCGCGCTTGGCGGATTGTTCGGCGGCGAGCAGGTGGCCAGCCAATCCTTCAAGATCCTGGACACCAGCGTCATTATCGACGGCCGCATCGCCGACATTGTCGAAACCGGATTCCTGGACGGCACACTGGTGATTCCGCAGTTCGTTTTGCGTGAATTGCAGCTGGTGGCCGATTCGGCCGATTCGCTCAAACGCAATCGCGGACGCCGCGGCTTGGATGTTCTGCAGCGTATTCAAAAGATGACGCAGTTGAACGTGCAGATCCTGGAAGACGATTTTCCCGCGGTGCCCGAAGTCGACATGAAGCTGATCGAGCTGGCGAAAGTCTACAACTGCAAAATCGTCACCAACGATTTCAACCTCAACAAAGTTGCGCAACTGCACGGAGTGGAAGTCTTGAACATCAATGAACTGGCCAACGCGCTGAAGCCGATTGTGCTTCCCGGTGAAATCATGCGCGTCTTTATCTTGAAGGAAGGCAAAGAGTACAACCAGGGTGTCGCATACCTGGACGACGGAACAATGGTGGTGGTGGACAACGCCAAGAAGATGATCTCCCGGACCATCGACATTTCGGTGACCAGCGTCTTGCAGACCACTGCGGGTAAAATGATTTTTGGCCGGTTTGACGATCGCGTACACACGGTTCACGATAAGAGCCACTCGGAACGCACCACCAGTGCCTCGCGCGAGCAGCATACCCCGCCCGCCGGCACGCAGGCGGCAGAGGCGCGGGGCTCGAGCATTGGCGCGGCCACCAGTTAATCAGCCGGTCTCGAAGGCAATCGCATGAAAGTCTCTGTTATTCTTCCAGCCGCGGGGCTGGGAACCCGCATGGGGCGAGCCGTCCCCGAAAAAGCCGGCACCAGCCGCAAGCAATTTATGCTGCTGGAAGGCTCGCCAATCCTGCTGCACACCATCCGCAAATTTGTTTCTTCGCCCTCCGTGGTTGAAATTGTGGTGGCGCTGCGGGCCGACGACATGGAATGGGTGCGCGAGCTGCTGAAAGCCGAAAAATTCGCGAAACCTGTGCGTCTGGTGGAGGGCGGCGACAGCCGGCAGGAATCCGTGGAGAACGCGCTGGCCACTTTGGGCGATGACACGGAGCTGGTGGCCGTGCATGATGCCGTGCGCCCGTTCGTCGAAGACAGTGTGCTCGAAAAAGTGTTCGCCGAGGCCGCCGAGACCGGCGCCGCGATTGTCGGCATCGTGCCGGTAGACACGGTAAAGCAGGTGCATCGCAACAAGATCCGCCAGACCATTCCGCGCGAGCGGTTGATCCTGGCGCAGACCCCGCAAGTGTTCCGCTACGATTTGCTGAAGCACGCGTTCGCCCAGGCGCGCGAGGATGGCTTCGCCGGCACCGACGAGTCGAGTTTGGTGGAGCGGCTGGATCAGGTGGAGGTGAGCGTCGTGCCCGGCAGCGATCGTAATCTGAAAATCACCAAGCCGTCTGACATGGACCTGGCGCGACTGTTTCTGGCCGAGGAAATGACGGCCAGAGTGGTATCTTGAGTGACCGGGTCTTGAGCGATTTCCGAATCGGCCAGGGCTGGGACGTTCATCGCATCGCTCCGGGCCGGCCCCTGATCCTGGGCGGCATAACCATCCCTTCCGATTTTGGATTGGAAGGCCATTCCGATGCCGATATCCTTTCGCACGCCATCACCGATGCAGTCTTGGGCGCAGCCGGCCTGGGTGACATCGGCATGCACTTTCCCGATACCGATCCGCGCTGGAAAGGCGCCGATAGTCTGATGTTCTTGAGGCACGCGCACGAACTGGTGAAGGCGCAAGGGTATCAGATCGCAAACGTCGATTCCACCGTAATTCTGGAGCGGCCCAAGCTGAAGGATCACCGGGCCGCGATTCGCGAAAAGCTGGCCGAAACCTTGGGTCTCGGCGCCGCCGAAGTCTCCGTGAAATTCAAAACTGCCGAGCGGCTGGGCCCGGTCGGTGAAGGACGTTCGGCAGAGGCGCAAGCTGTGGTGTTGCTGTGCAAGCTGTAATCTCTCGCCCGCCCGGACCGAAGAATCCGCCCATCATCGGAAACTTGTACGCTTTTCGCTCGGACCCGCTGGGCTTTCTCACGAAGGCGGCCCGCGAGTACGGAGATCTGGTTTATTTCCGCGTGGCGCGCCAGCACATGTATCTGGTGAATCATCCCGATTACGTGCGCGAAGTGCTGGTCACCAACCAGGGCAATTTCGTGAAGAGCCGCGCGCTGCAACGCGCCAAGGTCCTTCTGGGTGAGGGATTGCTTACCAGTGAAGGACAGCATCACCTGCGGCAGCGGCGCCTGGTGCAGCCCGCGTTCCATCGCGAACGATTAGCGGGTTATGCGGCGGCCATGAGTGAACGCGCGGTGCGTTGGCGCGAGCGTTGGCAAAACGGAAGCACGCTGGATATTTCTACCGAAATGCCGCACTTGACGCTTTCGGTGGTGGCGAAAACATTATTCAGCGCGGATGTTGAATCGGAGGCTTCGGAAATCGGCGCGGCCATGACCACGGTGCTCGAAATGTTCCGCTTGCTGCTGATGCCTTTCTCCGAGTACATGGAGAAGCTGCCGCTGCCGCATGTGCGCCGCTTCGACAAGGCCCGCGCCCGCCTGGACGCGACAATTTATGGGTTAATCCGTGATCGCCGCAAGAGCGGGCAGGACGCCGGGGACCTGCTTTCCATGCTGCTCTTCGCGCAGGATGAAGAAAAAGACGGCGCAAAGATGACCAACCAGCAGGTTCGCGACGAGGCGCTGACGTTGTTCCTGGCCGGGCACGAGACCACGGCGAATGCGCTCAGCTGGAGTTGGTATTTGCTGTCGCAGAATCCCGAAGCAGAGCGGCGCCTGCATGAAGAGCTGGATGCCGTGCTCGGCGGTCGCGCGCCCGAACTCGCCGATGTTCCGAACCTGCGCTACACAGAAATGATTCTCACCGAGGCCCTGCGCTTGTATCCGCCGGCCTGGGCCATCGGCCGGATGGCGAAAGGCCCGTTCTCGCTGGGCGGCGCCGAGGTTCCCGCAAAGTCGATCTGCATCCTGAGTCCGTTTCTCATCCATCGCGATGCGCGCTGGTTTCCGGATCCTGAGAAATTCGACCCGGATCGTTGGGCGCCGGAAACGCAGGATTCACGGCCGAAATTTGCGTATTTCCCTTTCGGCGGAGGCGCGCGAGTATGCATCGGCGAACGCTTCGCATGGATGGAAGGTGTGATCGTAATGGCGGCAATCGCGCAAAAGTGGAAACTGCGTCTCGCGCCCGGCCAGCACGTGGAGCCGCTGCCGCTGATCACCTTGCGCGTGAAAAACGGATTGCGAATGATCGCCGAGCGCCGTTAGAGCGTCAGCTTGCGCAGAAGGGCGCGGGCGGGTGCTCCGTCGCTGCCGGCAATTCTTAACGGCAGACACACCAGCTCATATTCACCCGGCTCGACCTCAGCCAACTGCAGCCCTTCAATGATCCAGATGCCGGCTTCCAGCAAGATGCGGTGGGTTTCGGAACCTTCCTCGCCGAAAGGACCCACGGAAAGATAATCGATTCCGACGGTTTGAACGCCGCACTTCACCAAATAACGGGCTGCGCTGGGCTCGATGGAAACGTACTGCTCCTGAAATTCGTCGGTGTTCCAGCAGCGCGCGGAATTTGCGGTCTTGAACAGAACGCGCTCACCTCTCGTTAAGCGATGGGTCTCGAGTTCCGGGGTACGGATCAGCCCGGGATCGTGAATCTCGATGACGCGCGCGCGTCCGATGGAGGCCGAGATGGGCATCGTCTCTATTGCGGCGCCGCCGGCGAGGTAATGCAGCGGTGCATCCATATGGGTTCCGATATGCACCGTGGTTGAGATTTGCGACAGGTTGCAGCCGGCGCCGGCCGACATCTGGAGCGTAAGCGACCGCTCAAACGGCGCATCGCCGGGCCAAGCCACCATCCCGTTCCGCAAAGGCGCGGTGATATCGATCCACGGATCGCGTATCATTGTCCGATCGCCACTACATTCTTCACTCCGCCGGTCTGAGCCTGCAGTGCATCGAGTGCGCGATCGATCGGGAAACGCGCCGTGATGACCGATCGCAAGGTGTCGGGCCAGCGCTGCTGGAAGATTGCCAGATGCTCGATCGCGGACCGAAACGCTTGCGGCGGCGCGTTCACGCTGCCCAAAACGAGCTGATTGTTCAAGACCATGTTGCGCATGATCTCGTCGGTATCGATGGGGATCGGCGCTTTGCGTCCGGGCACGCCCGTGAACACAAAAACGGCGTTCGGACCCAAATGTTTCAGCACGTCGAAAGCAACGCTCGATGCTCCGGTGGCTTCGTACACCACGTCGATGGGTCCCACCGTTTTCGCCAGGTCGCTGGTGGAATGCGTTTCGGCCGCGATGTATCGGGCGCCGATGGCGTCGACGATTCCATTGTTCTCCGCATGATTCGCCGATCGCGAGTAAACGCTGACGTCGAAACCTTCCACCTTCAATGCCATCGCTCCCAGGATTCCCACCGGGCCCGCACCGAGCACCACGGCTCGGCGGCAATGCGCGGGCGGCTTGCCCGAACTGTCGGGGCAGTCCCAAGGGAGACGCCGCTGTACCATCCAGAGCTGTTCGAGCGATTTCTCGGCGATCGTCAGCGGCTCAACCAGCACCGCCACATCGCGCAATTCGGGCGGCACGGGGTTGAGATAGCGCTCTTCTTCGACAACGAACTCGGTCATGTAGCCGTGGTTCTGTTTGATGCCGCGTTCCGTAAAATCTCCCGTATAGCAGAAATCCTGGCGGCCTTCGCGGCATGCGACGCACCCCGGATGCGGGCAGGGGCGGCGAACCGTCATCACTACTAGATCGCCCTTCTTCACTTTCGATACTTGCGGGCCAACATCCACCACCTCACTCAGCGATTCGTGGCCGATGATCAGATACTCAGATCCGGCGGGAGGCGTGCCGTATACGCATGAAACGATCTCGCGGTCCGTACCGCAAACGCCTACGTCCAGCACGCGCATCTTGGCTTGCGATGGCGAGGAGACCGTGGGTTCGGGATGATCGATCACGCGGGCTTGCTGTTGCGACGGAAAGACGGCGACGGCCTTCATATGTTCAGGATAGTGGGGAAGAGGAATGCGAGGGCGACAGGGAACACAAGGGAGACAAGCAACACAGAATTCGGAGTTCAGAACGAGGAATTCAGAATCTCAACGCGGATCTGGCCGTTACCCCAAGTGCAGTGGCGTCCCACGCCGGTATACTGTGCGGCTTCGAGGTACGGCACGAATTCGGCGAGATCGCCTTCATATTCTGCGAACCCGGTGAAGCCTCCGATCCCGTGGCGTTGGCCGGTGCGGCTGCTACGGCGTTCAATCCTCACCTGCGTTAACTCGGAGCGCACAGTTCGTACGGTTCGCGCACGCTCGGCGATTCCCCGGAAATCGATTTCCAGCGGGCCTGCGCCATAGAGGGCCCGCAATGTACTTACGCGGTCGCGAATCCGCGCCAGCAAAACGCCGAACTCGGGCGATGCGGTGTTCTTTAGTTCCGTCGGCGTTTGAAACTCGACCTGAGCGCCGCAGACGCGATCGCTTCGTGGGTTCAAATTAACGGATGCCCGGGAGTCTTCCACCGATACCAGTTCAGCCCACTTCGCAAATGCACGCCTAATGGGATCGAGCGGCGGATGGTGCGTGTCGAACAGATTCACGCCGAAACAGAAGCGCTCGCCCGCCTGCACCATGCGGCCATCCAAATTCGAAGCGCGAATCACGAAGGGCCGCGGCGGATCGGACAAACCGCTTGGCCCCGCGGCACATGCCGGCGGCTCAAAGATGCGCGCGTAATCTTCCGCGGAAGCGGTCTCGCGCAAGGCATGTCCCAGCGCGCCGCGCAAAACATTTCCCGGCATTCCGGCTGGAAATTGAATCACACGCCGAGCCGACAGTTGAAAGCGGCACACCAGCAGATCGAACGTCACTTCAGGATTTCGCGGACTTTCACCGCCAGTTCCTCGGTGGAGAAAGGCTTCTGCAGAAAATCGGCGGCGCTGGTGGAAGTGGAGGCATCGCCATACCCAGACACATACAGGACCTTCAAGTCCGGCCGCCGCTGCACCAGGCACTCCGCCATTTTGCGTCCGCTCATGCCGGGCATGACCATGTCGGTGATCAAAAGATGAATCTCCCCGGCGTGCCGATCGGCAAGCTCCAGCGCATCCTGCGATGAAGCCGAGGACAGCACATTGTACCCGTGCCGCTTCAGCATCATTTCCACCACCCGCCGCACACCCTCCTGATCCTCCACCAAGAGAATTGTCTCGGTGCCGCTGGCCGGGGCAGCTGCCGCTGCCGCGCCGGATAGATCCGAAGTCTGAACCGCGATGGGAAGTTCGATGCGGAACATAGTTCCCTTGCCCGGCTCCGATTCCACGCGAAGATCTCCGCCGTTTTCTTTAATGATGCCGTAGCTGGTGGCGAGGCCGAGCCCGGTGCCGTGCTCTTTGGTGGTGAAGAAAGGCTCGAAGATGCGAGACAGCACATGCGAATCCATGCCGACGCCGGTGTCGCGAATGGTGAGCGCAACGCACTCCCTGGCCGGAGCGCCCGCATTGCGAGTTTCGAGAATCAGCTTGCC
>Ga0335074_10003590_pt1 | contig 21259 bp, 16 predicted proteins | sample Lox_Sample_23_FD_206715 | JGI IMG/M metagenome (GOLD analysis project Ga0335074, IMG submission 206715) | Soil microbial communities from Loxahatchee National Wildlife Refuge, Florida, United States - Lox_Sample_2.3 | ecosystem: Environmental > Terrestrial > Soil > Wetlands | place: USA... | reverse complement strand
TGAAGTTATTGAACATCCTGGCATACCTCAACTTGTGCATGGCGATCAAAGGCGTGTGCGGCAAGCCCTAGCTAATATCACAGCCAACGCTATGCAACATACCTCTAGTGGTTCAGTCACCGTAGAACTATGGCTAGCTGAACGTGATGGCCGGCGTGTAGCAATTGATATCGTTGTAGAGGATACCGGCTCGGGCATGTCGAACCAGAAATTAGACGCCCTCTTCAGAGACCTGGAACAAGTCTCAACAGCTGATGGAGATGGACTCTTTCCAAACCAGGATGGTGACAACCGACTCACTGATGGACGAGACAGGCGTATTCTTGGACTGGGGCTTGCTATTGTCGCCCGTATCGTCCGTAACATGGATGGTCAACTGCGCCTGAAATCTGAAGAGGGCAAGGGGTCTCGATTCGTCATCCAACTACCCTTTGAAGTTTCAGGCGACTCTCCACGAGAAGTTCGTGAGGACCCCACGACCTTGAGTATCCATTCATCTATGCAATCTGTCCAAACTCCTCCACCTTTAAAAGACGGCGAGTTTATGCTTGTTGATAAAGCAAGCTCTACAAAGGTTGATGCTATTTTCCGGAAAAGAAATTTGGATGACTGCCTTAGCATTCAGAGCTTCAAAAGTGGCTCAAGTGGCAAAAGCGCGAACAGTCGGAAGAGTGATGTAGATAGGTTGATTGATGCTATTTGTGAACCTCTTGCGGTGGGACGGCCAGAGGGTGATGAGTTTCGTCTTGTTCGCTCGAATAGTCGAAGTAGTGGCAATAGTAAGAGAAGTATGGGAAGTGCTGGTAATGCTTCAGTATTGTCAAGACCTGGATCATACAGGGACCGGCCGAATACATCCAGTCACGCAATATCGCACAACGTTGTGGTGACTCCAGAACATCTTCGCTCAAGTATCGGAGGTCCCCCTGGCACTGAATTCATAACGGACAATAAGACAGTACTGAAAGCTATCCGAATACCTGATGAGTACAATCAAAATATAGAGGAAGGCGTTCCGCCCCATTCAGCGTCTCGAGTACTGTTTGATCTACTTGAGCAATCCAAGGAAGTCGAAGAGCATCGACAGCAGACAGCAGCTCATCTTCAAGTCTTAGTTGCAGAGGATGATCCCATAAATAGCAGGATCATCAAGAAACGGCTCGAAAAGGCCGGCCATGAGGTTCATCACACTATCAACGGAGAAGAATGCGCAACCACTTATGGTGAAAAGCCGGCTTTCTTCGACGTGATACTCATGGACATGCAGGTGAGTGACATAAGGCTGGTATACACAGCAATGCTGATTATTTCTCTTCAGATGCCTATTGTAGATGGACTCTCATCGACAAAGATGATCCGATCTTACGAGAAGACTCACGATGAGGATATCCTCTCGCCCCGGGCAGCTACGAATGGTCGTGTGCCAATTCTTGCTGTCTCGGCATCGCTGGTAGAGCGCGAGCGTCACACCTACATAGATGCTGGCTTTGATGGGTGGATTTTAAAGCCAATCGATTTCAATCGGCTAAATACTCTCTTGACTGGTATAGTAAATGAGTCGACTCGCAAAAGCTGTTTATACCAGCCTGGCCAATGGGAGCGAGGTGGATTCTTCGACCGGAGACAGCGAAGCGCAGAAACGAAGTTCTCAAACAAATCACCTGCGACGCACGGCCCAGGGCCAGGTACGGAGCCATTTCAACCGGATAAAGATTCACTTACAAGTGAGAGCTCAGGAAGCTCAGGGAGTACGCCTGTAAACGAGCCGAGGCGGCCACTGATTCATGGCGAGCGGCCTGATGCACCAGAAAAGGCCTCAAGCCCACTCGAGGGAGCGATCAGAGATCGGAAGATGGATGATGTATGTGACCAACCTGAAGCGTGATCAGACCTCTTATGCAATGCACGATTTTGAGACTCAAGTGAATTAAAATTCATATTGTTTTATCATTGAAAATAGATGGTCAGGAAGGTGTGAACAGTGTTTTAGTAACACATGCAAGAGCATCTGTTGCGAAGTGCCCCCATCACTTTGAACCAGCAAGGCAGACATATTTTGGAGTTTCATTGGCGTTACACAGAGGCAAACATATCTTGAAACCTACGTCTCGCATCTTGCACATGGAGGAACACTTGATGGTCTCTATATATAAGCACTATTCGGGAAGTATGTTTGCTAGTAACTGTACTGAGTGGAAATAATAAGGAAACATGTAACATTCATATCCCTGGTCCGGTAAAGTCTCCATAAAATTGAAGATGTCTCACGCATCCTCAATCTTCCGCCCTCAGCACTCCACCTCCGCCTCCACCTCCCCATCTCTATCACTCATCCCATCTTCCCCCTCCTCCCTCCTCCTGGCGCCCCAAAACCCCCTCCCATAACTAACCACTATCTCCTCCCCCTTCTTCACCCCTTTTTCCCTTTCGCGGCTCCCACTCTTCCCAACCGGCAGGACCCAAACGCCCATTCCCCTTTCTCGCCTCGCCTCATTCCACACCTCTCGAAACTCGGCGTTCGGGCGCGAGCAGATGCCACGGTAGTCATTGATGAAGCGCCCTTCGTTGCCGGAAGCCGCGGCGTCGATGGCGAGCGAGAGAGCGAGGTCGCGGTCCAGGCAGAGGTCGTAGTCGGAGGAGGCGTGCGGGTCTGGTGCTTGTTTGGGCAGAGGGGTTGTAGATGTGGAGGCGGATGGGGAAGTGGAAGTGGGAGGAGGAGGAGGAGGAGGAGGAGGAGGAGGAAGGGGTGGAGGAGAGGAGTGGATGACTCCGAGGTATTCGATGATGAAAGAGCCGGGTTTGAGATCCTTGGCTGCAAAGAGACCTGCTTGGCCGTATGCTGGGTGCGCGGGATCGGCAATCTGGGCGATCTTCACCAGGGGACAGGGGCCTTTGGGTGCGTTTAGTGGGATTGAGAGTGCATCTTGTGGTTTGATGTGTAGACTTGCTCGGTGTTCAGGGCTGAGATTGGGAGAGTATGAGGGATTTTTTTGGTATGGGAGGTGAGCTGGCCAGTTCTTGGGAAGGTCATTGGAAGATTTATTTCCTGGCATGTTGTATGAAAGGGAAGTCGAAGCATGAGAGAAGTAAGTCTCGAAAGGTAGTCTTCTGTTGGCGCGTTAAGCGACAAACGCCGAGTTGATATCAACCACTCCAGAAGCATTTGAAAAACAAAAATGCCAGTGCATGTTTTAGATGGAGAAACTCCCAAATACAAATAAGGGGGAAAATGTGAAAAAAATAAAAAATAATATAAAAATATAAAAATACGCGGAGACGGCCAAAACAGCAAAAACACAACTTATGGTCAGACACCTACAGAGGACCATTAGAAGCCAAAACCTTTTCCAGAAGCGGGAGGTCTATCGGAAGTGACTCATATGTAGCCAGCGAGAGGTAGTAGGCTGGCACCTCAAATTGGGCAAGTTAGCTACTGAATGCACTATCCTTGATGTTTGTTTTGCTTATTTTCATATATATAGAGACAGCACGTAACAAAGGAATTGGGGGCCTAAGCTTCTTCAGGACTAGTCCAGAATTTTAGTGCTGGATGATTACTGATTGGTGACGCGAGATCGAGAAGAGTTGGAATTTCAATTCCTGATTTTCTGGTTAAAAGGGAAAGATTACCCATCGAGGCAAGACTTCAAGATGGGATATTGAGATTCCCCATATGCATAACATATCGCCAAGACCAGCCGCATACAGCCCCGCAGTTAGCTTCCGCTTCAGGCCCTGTGCACTTGCGCACGCCACAATCGCCACCACTGAATGATTGGATGGCAAGGCAGCGCATTGAAGTTTAGCATCAAGGGCCATGAATGAAACATGACGTACCCAAGTTCGCAATTTGGAATGATGTAGGGCCAGACAAGAGAAGAATGCAATCTGGCTTCATGAAACTGGTTGGCTATGGCTTGGTCGCAGAACGTCATCTGACGCCACATATCTTGCTGGGGCGCTTTTGCAAAGTATAAGAATGCGCCACATGAGTTTCTAGAATTTTAAGACTCTCCCCAAACCTCTTAAGTTCAAGTTCAAATTTCAAAACTCACAGAAATAAATACTGCAATCTAACACCAACTTTTTCAAAATGCCCTCCGTCACCAGCTCCATCACCGATTTGATCAGCTCAATCGTGAGCGCCCTGACCTCCATCTTCACAGGCATCCTCGGCCTCTTCCAGCACCTCTTCAACACCATCTTCGGCATCATCAGTACCCTGTTCTCCGCCGCCGGGGCAACTATTGCTGGGCTGGCGCAGACGTTCGAGGGCCTGTTGAAGTTCTTACTGAGTCAGTTCCCCCCTGCCGCCTCCAAGCTCGCTGCTTTGCGTCATTGGGTTAATAAGCTTCTGGATTCTGATGCGGTCATAGGCAATATTCTCGTCATTGGTCTCGTATTAGCTGTCTTGTTCATTTATAGCCTCTATCAGCAGAGGGGAGGTAAGCCGATCACTGCGAAGAAGACGGCTTGATTTGGCAGTCTGATATCGTGTCGGAGATATCGGGAAGGTCGTCTGGATTTGGGATCGCTTTCACAGGAATAGCATGATGGCACGTATGTTTGAGGCGTTTATTAAGGATGGAAACTGAATTGTAACCGACTTGATGTAGCTAGACAAATACCAATAATACCAATGAAAGTGAGCACTCATGTTGTAGACATGTAAGAGTTAAGCCAGATTATTGATAAACTGAGATATTGCACTTATGAACTTCTTGAATCTATCGACATCACCTCGTTATCTGATCCCTAACATCTACCAGTGTGCCAATTTCCCGTCCTTCACGAATACTATACTCTCATTGCATATCAAATTGTTAGACGCGCAAAGATACTTTCAGGCCTACTGCCCTTCCACTTATGTTATTGAGCCCATATATTCTGTTCATGTCCTTCTGAATTGCCATTTGCATATGGGATTGAATTGTTCGATGTGAAATCGTTCATCCATAATGCCTCATCGTCATCGCCCTGAGCTAGCTGGAAAGAAGTGTTATCGAAGGCACCTGGGGTAAATTTCTGGACTTCATCGTACGTGGTTGTTGGAAGAACTTGGGCATCTGCCAAAACGTTGGGGGCATTGCTTGATGTCACTATGCCTTTGAGGAACTCGTCGATATCCAAAGAGCCTACATCGTTGCTCGCAAGCATTTGAGCTTGGGGTAGTCCCATGTAGGAAGATGCAGTGCTAAGACGGTACCCTTCCGTATCTCCCAACTCAGAAGCATCAAAGTCAGACCCGTACTTTTGGACGAAGCTAGACGTTGCTGGTGCAAAATCCTCCACCTCCGAGATCTCCCCTGACGTTGAGGTAGTTGTCAATGCAGGCTGGTCAACACTACCGAAGTCTAATCCCGCGAAGGATGGAGCTTGACTGAAATTTGAGGTGGCGAAGTTGTCGCTGTTGAAATCGAGACCATCATAATGGGACCAATCAACTGAGCCAGCGCTAAGTCCCGCGGAGAAAATGGGCTGCTCAATATCGGGTACAGCTTGCAGCCCATCAAAGTCAACCGGAAAGTTGTAATCCGTTGGATAGGTCTCTAGACTGGAAAGATCCAATGGAGGCAGCTGACCATTCAACTGGTCAAGGTTACTAGAACCAAAAATAGGTGAATTGTGCTCCGACTTGACCATGCGCTGTTCCTGTTGAGCGCTGACCATCGAGTCCTTGATATGCGACTCGCTATGAAGAGCGTCGATTGTGCTGATGTGGGGCAGATTATCAACCGATCGGTTGGCCAAGCCACCAGGCGATGAGCCATGAATCGTGTGCGCCCTAGGGACGACATACGGCAAGCCACATTTGTGCGCCATCTGGTTATGCTTATGTGGCGGCTTATGATGACCATTGGTGAAGACGGTCAGGCCACTGCCTTCAGATTGCATTGTATGAGCACGAGGCCTGCTGAGTGCGTTGGGTGGTGTTGGCAATGAACCCTCGTCAGAGTCGGATTCGGGAACGGGGTCCAAATGCTCCTTCTTGAGAGCGCAACCACAACGACCACCATGAGTGCAACAGCAAATATCTGCTGTGTCGAGTATCAGAATATGATGTGAGGCGACATGGAAGTCGCAGCTTACCCTTAGGATCGGTCTCCTTCACATGAGTGCAACTTCCCTTGGTATGGGATTTCTCGCCGCAATCGCACTTAACGTGGGCGGAACGAGATTTGCGCAAAGTGCGACAATGAGTGCACTGCGAAACGGGACGGCCTTTCTTTGCGATGTGTTGCAGAGTCCTATCTGTATTGCATTGGCTGGTTAGCATTAATCGACAGTTGCCACCTGCAGCAAGGCGAGGCGGCGAAGAATAAGTGCTTACCAGCATGTTGACAATTGGACACCCGATGTCCTCTCACGCAAGCTTCGCATGCTATTAAGTTATTAGAGAGGGTGCGCGAAGCGTAGTTGAGCAGCGACATACCATATTTTTCGCCGCCGATCAACATCTTTGATGCCAAGAAATAAATAGCTGACGCGCGACAGTCAGAGACTCGCCGACAACGCCGCCAGAAGAATGAAGATCACCTTCAAGATGATGTGATTATGTGTTGTGAGCAATCACTAAGGATTGCAGAGTCGACCGAGTCGAGTCGTGAAAAGCAAAAAGGTATAAATGCCGATATTGATTCTTTGACGATGGGGTATACCGTTTACTCCAGGAACGATGAAATAACGCCTTGCGATGAAAGATGGAAAATAAAAATGGCGAAGCCTTGCACCAGACGGCGCCGGCTGAGACAGCAGGACACCGAATGACGGTATGGGCGACCAAAACGGTGGTTGGAGGTCTTTTTCCACAATCAAAAGGTAAATTGTTGTAAGAAGAAAGGGCTTGATGTGGGCACGAAGCTTTCCTTCTATGTGAAATGCACAGTTTAACCGAATGGCGCGCCGTACTTTCTACGATGGGTACGGCGGACGAGAGCCTGGGCGCTTGCGCAGGTGTGTGTTTCCGCAGAGGTGCATCCAGCCAGCTGTGCTTGTCTAGGTTCCGACAGCGTGGGGGAGTTTACTCAGGCCTACACATCTTCAACATGCATCATACTCTGTATTTCACTCAAAGTAAGACATTTGGAGAATTCATTTTATTAAGGACTTGGGCAAGCTCTAGAGTAAAGTGCTATTCTCTACGTTAGCCTTACATTTGGCTGCCCTACAATCATCCATAGTAAATGCTTATCGTGGTCCGTGAGGAAGAAGAAATTATTCGGGCATTTTGTCAAAACTCAACGGTACGAAGCACAGACATACAGGCATGCGATTGTTACTCTTCCCCAGTCACGGTACTTCAAGCTTTTTGCTTCTTTCAAGTCTGTTACTGAAACTTAGTAAGTGCCGTTGCCCTAAGGCTAGCAGCTACAGTCAGCTCTAACCCTCCAAGTATGTTGGGAAGTTCTTTGGCAAATAACATCAGATCTTTTATGCAGTTTCACTACTTTGGTCATTGTTCGCACAGAGAGGTTCCCATCACCCCCATCAATCATTGATTTCTCGTACGAGCAGCTATTATTTCAGGCCGTACCGCGATAGTGCCATACGAAAGGTATGAAGACGCGAAGATGCGCTGCGCGTGCATGATGCAGCGCTATCCGATTCAGGAGGAGTGACAGGTTGAGTGCATCCATCATAGGATTCATGTAGCACGGAATGAAGCTTAAAACCCTGCATGCTGGGGGGATTAAGAAAATTCAGACACTCCACATCTCAAGAACATAGAGGCAATCTAGACACTGCACCTGCACCTGCACTGCTCTGCCTTGCACTGCCCCATAGCACTCTCGAGGCGCTGATCGCAAGGCGGCGTGCAATTGGTTAATGCAGTCCCCCCATCGCTTCTGACCTGCCCTTTGGGACCCGTCCGCCTCACGAGAAAAATCTGCGCCGATAATTCTGCGGAGTCTATCTGATGCAGCCTGTATGAACGACAAGTTGCTTACGCTTGATACTCGTCACAGTGCCATATCCACAGTTTACTAACTTGAAATCTGGGTCCGATCGACCAAGTGACTTGCCAGGCCACAAAATCCCTCGACGTATTATTACACGCATGATCGCTTTGGGAACCCGCCTCGGAAGTACGATGAGGGGTCATAAGGAGAGAAAGCGTCCGGTTTCTGGCGGCAATCGCGATGTCCATAGCGCCATTTCACCGCCAAGCACGATGGCGATATTCCCCCACTCCGGACCTTGCTCGCCCGACCTTGGATGAATTGGAGCTTTCCGGCCAATCGTTCTTCGAGACCACTCATCTTTTGAGATGGGAACTTGCTGGAAACGGTTGAATGATGCCCGGGAGTCTGATCACGAGAAGAAGAGTATACGTAAGGTACTTTTTCAACCCCAGACGTCCCGTCGGCGATTTGAGGAATGCCTAACAGAGATCAGTGTAATCTCTAATGTGTACTACGTCCTTGATTACGTTGACTTGTGCGGTTTTGTAAAATACTTTGGCTCTAAGTCAAGCAAGTCAATATTTTGTATACTGGCAAAGCACTTAAGTCTGTTCAGACGAGGTTCTACTAGTACTGCTCAAGGATCATAAACTATTCTACAGGCCGAAGTCACTTCTCACCGTAGGTTCATATCTTGACCCGCGCCTAGTAGAAAGCAATATGACAGTAGTCACGGTACGTTGTAAACGTTCCTTAGCCTCATCACGCCTCAGCGCGTGATTCTATTGTGTCCAGATAGAAGGAAAAGAAGCTCAAGATGCCTTGCTTTCCATAAATAGAAGAGAAGGCCCCAGTAAGAGTGTAGCGGCGGTGGTCTGTGTGACCGGAATAAAATAGGGTAGCGGGGTCCCCATAATGTTCTATGCAGAGGGAGCTAGCCTAACTGTACCTTCGTACATCTGCTCAGTCGGGATCCATGAGAATACAAGGTGCTGATATTGGAACCTCGATATTTAGGGTGCCATTGCACAGTGGAGCAGCTGCTCTCCAAACAATATACAGTACTTCTGATACGCGGAGCAAGCTATAGAAGAATGAATCATTGTGGAGGAGACATTGACCTTAAGCACTAGGTTGATCCATCTTCATTCATCCCGCCGGCTAAGGTAAGTGCATAACTCCCTGCCACCAACTTATGTCAGGATCGGTGCTTCCTATTTCTCAATCTAGCCGTGAACAGAGGCTCTACTATCCCATAAGTGCGAATATTGGAGCTTTTAAGACCCTTCGACTTAATCGCTACAAAGTAACGCTCCTCTATAATTGTTCTTTGACTCGGAAATCCGTGGATGACCATAGGCTAGTCTATAACGTGAGGGCATCGCTAACCTGGGCTGCGAGCCGCTTTTTGAAACAAATCGGAATTACTTCCTGAACCAACCACCCGAAAACACCGAAGACCCACGGAATCGCTGATTCTATTACCCGGCCTATTGATGAAGCTTCAATAGTCAACGCCCGGCCGTATTGTCACCTCCTCATTGTCGTTGCATTCACATTGCAAGTTGCCTAAAGACGGTCGCATAGCATTGCTCTTCACAGTGCTTTCGATTTAACGGGGTCTTTTGTGCGTGGCGACATGAGATCGAGATTACAAGGGCATTCCGAGTCACAATAATCACCACAACCTCGAGGAACCGTTGTAACATGCAAGCTTAAGTCAACTACATGAAGTCCCATATACGATAGTCACGCGCAAATCATGCAAAGCTATCCCGACCCCACAGCAGTTGCTGCTGAAAGTGGTGGTCCATTTTACAGTCCCGGCAATAACAACAATCAACACCAGCGCCTCTCCAACCCCGATGATCTCCAACTTGCCGCACAGCTAACACGCGGTCTCGACCCAGGCATAGGTGGCGCTTCTGAAAGAGCTCTTCAAGACGCGTCCGATGCAGCAATTCAGAGCAATGCTATGCACCAGTATGCCCAAGACCAGCAAATTCATCCTCAGATGACCCCAGGGGGAATGGATCATGGCCAATATGGCATGGGTGATGCATCAATGGCACCAAGGAAAAGATCAAAGGTCTCTAGAGCTTGTGATGAGTGTCGACGTAAGAAAATAAGATGTGACGCAACCACAGAATCAGGCGATGAGCAGTGTTCGAGCTGCAAGCGGGTCGGCACAAGATGTCAATTCAGCAGAGTTCCAATGAAGAGAGGACCAAGCAAGGGGTAATTGACTCCTTGAAGTTTGTTAAGTTAGCACCTTACTGATATTTGTATACATAGATACATTAAAGAACTCGCGGATCGATTGAACACTTTAGAGGGAGCCATGCAGGCTGGCGAAATACCTCAATTCACACCCTTACAACATCATGAAGGCGGCTCACGACGTGGATCTAATGAATATTCACCTACGCCAGGTATTGAAGGTGCGCAGCAACGGAAAAGAACATTCTCATCCATTTCGAATGAATTCTCTTCCCCTGCCTACCAGCCACAAAGGCCATCGGTAGGCTGGTCATCTGCTGAAGCGCCACGACACCTTCCGCCTCCATCTTCTTATCAACTACCAGCGTCTGGGGAACAGGCTCAGGCTAGTTTTCGGACACACTACTCTCCCAATGGCCTGGCTCCGCAGGCTATCTGGACAAACGCACCAGACACAGCACAACGGACTGGTGCTTCATTCGGTCATGCTGAACCAAACTACCCTGACCATAAGGTTGACTGGGATGAGAATCTAATAAATGGGTAAGTGGTGGAGCAATATCTTTGTTTGGACATGCTAACCTTTCCAAGATACTATAGCGATATTCATCCCACACTTCCTTTTCTGCCTCACAACAAGAACAGACTCAACACACGTCTCAATAGCTGCCCACCCATCTTGAGAGATGCATTTTTAGAGGCTTTGTACACCACAATCCGATCTCTCTCATCAAATACGCCACAGTATGGGGAATCTCAAAGCTCTCGGAAGGCTGGAAGTCTGATTGCGGCTGCCCAGTTTGATAACCCATCAACACGCTCTATGCCTAATAACCTCATCTATCTGCAGGCTATGATTTTGATGGCCATTGAAGCTGACCATCATGGACCTTCGGCTATGCGTAGTCATAGTGGGCCTTCACAATCCGTTTGGCTTGGTAGTGCTATTGGCCTAGCATATTCCATGAAGTTGCACGTCCCAAAACAGAAGGAGATTGTTTCAGACGGGGATGCTGACTCCGATGAGAAACTGGCGAGACGCTGTTGGCTAGTTTTAGTCACCATGGACAAGTTTCACGCTTCTAGCACGTCTAGTCCTGGATTGATTCCGGATGCGAGTGTTGTCATCCTTGCTGATGACCAGCAATTCGGGGAATCTACTTTCCATCTTGCAAGTAAGACTACCCTCCGTACAACCGATATATGACTCTTTTGCTAATCTCCATAGGACTATCCTTGATTCTCGGCCATCTCGCCACAATATTTGTAGCACCGTCAGATCTCACTGCTCCTATTTCCGTTGCCGCGCCTATTGTTGGCTCTCTTCTGAACGGCGAGCTGGAACGCTTCAGAGAATCACTCCCAAACTCAGTCACACCGACGTCAGCACCAGTCGTCCACCTCGCCTTCTGGCACACTCGTTTGCTCATCAAGCGCGCAACCCCATCCTCTGACCCGAAAGACCTCCTAGATCCATGCAAAGAAATCGTAACGCTTCTCACAGCAAATACAGCCCTGATTTCACCGCTCACACATCATTTCACTGCTCTCGTGGTTATCACTCTTCTAGACCTTCTAGATATTGAAAGCACACATGATGAAGCTGATCGGTGCATCAAGCTCGTTCTGGAAACGAGAACTGCGCCATCTGGCTGGGATATTGTCATACGCGACATGATTCATACCAAACAGCATGCCATAAGCTCTGGAAGTACTGCTGCTGCCGCTAGCCAGCATGCGTTGACAGCGAGCCAAGGCTTGCAGCATCTAGCGGATCTTGCAACTGCAACCGAGGCAGGGAGGACCGAGGCTCTTAGTGAGTCACGGTCCGAAAAGAACACACCAGCTTCGCAAAGCCAAGGCCAAATGTCGAATATGGCCGCGATGACCAGACTTGGCTACTTGAACATCCTTGCTGGTGATCAAGGCCGCTGATCTAGGGCGTTTCAGTCGCCGGTATAGGTCTCATCCGAGGGTTTAACTATTTTGCAACGCTCAGATAAGGGAGTGATGTTCTTGCATTGTTATACTACACTCAATGTGATTGGCATCTTCTGTTTTAGTACTCTTCATCCATGCTGCCTTGTAAGGCGGCAATGTCCATAACTTCACCATCCATGTTAGGTTTCACAAAAGTCTGGGATATTTACCGGGGTGTCCTCTATATAAGGGGCGAATGCCCTGAGAGAACAGGAGCGTCTAAAGACTCAAATGTTCACAAATTCACGCTCAAGCTGTCTGCTTTTCTGGCATGAGCGAGCAGGAAATGTAGAACGCTTGAGGATCTGCAGAGAAACCCTATAGCAAAACTTGTACTACATGTCCTCACCAAATTGAAAGCATACTTTGAACGTTGCAGAAATGGTTGTCTTTGTTCTGGTATCTGATGAGAAAATACTATGACCTTCTGAGTATGTCTGATAGGTCAACATATTTAACAGCCTTTTAGATCTAAATGCAGTAGTCTAACAGCTTGACCTCCCAAAGATTCGAGGCGCGGACCTATTCGCTGCAAGGCCAGTGGCGCATCGTAAAGTATTTGCATGGCCTCATCGGAGACCTATGTGAAAACACAACAAGAAAGGAACACCCGACTACAAAGGATCTCGATGAAAACAGGTTCCCTACTGACGATAAGTAGAAGTTCGATAGAGAAGATGTACGGAACAACGGGTGATATTCTCCGTGACGAATATTGTTCCCCGTTCGTTTGTAGAAACCCCACTATCCAGCACTAACCCCTCACGAGAATCTTTTGGAGTGTCTTGGTAGAAACACTGTCGAATTTCAGATATGTGCAACCTGAACAGTTCAGGAGCATTAGGTCATTGACGCTAGTGCTAGATTGCTTTTCAACTTTCCATCTCCGGTTCGACTTTTAACGGAGGAGTATTGAAAATATACAGAATGGCGCCCGTGTACAAAATAGCAGTTATTCAACTTTACCCCAAGGTAAGAAAGGGCCTATTTTTTTCTTGTCATTTTGTCCGCATTTTTCATTCGCGTTCACGGCATTGCCAATCCAAAATATTACCCTTTTTTAAATCTCGATTATCTGAACCCTTCTGCTACGTCTTCCCCGGCATGTTGCTCAAGACTCTTATCTGATAGTATATGTTCAATAATTACATTCTACGTACAAAATTTCCTAAATACACTGAGCTAAGCCATCCCCGTCCCCACAGCCCATGCAAATCGATGCCAACCACACCAAAGCATGTGACTTCATCCGCGCCGCCGCCTCCCAAGGTGCCCACCTCGCCGTCCTCCCGGAATACCACCTCACCAGCTGGGTCCCCTCGGATCCCTCCTTCCGCTCCTCGTGCACCCAATCCCAAAAATATCTCGACTCGTACTGCGCCCTTGCCAGGCAGCTCGATATCTGCATCGTCCCAGGCACCATCCTCGAGCAACGCGAGGATGGAGGCCTCCTCAACATCGCCTACTTCATCTCCAACGATGGCATCGTCTTGTCCTCTTACCAGAAGAAAAACCTCTGGCACCCCGAACGCCCGCACTTGACGTCCTCAGCCCACGAGCCGCACGAAGCCTTTGACACCCCCTTGGGCAAAGCGGGCATGCTGATATGCTGGGACCTCGCGTTCCCAGAGGCCTTCCGGGAACTGATCGCCGGCGGCGCGAAGCTCATAATAATCCCCACCTTCTGGACCCTCGCGGATTGCAACGAGGCCGGACTCCGCCACAACCCGTTGGCGGAGGCGCTCTTCCTGGAGAGCATGCTTGTGGCGCGCACGTTTGAGAACACGTGTGCGGTTGTGTTTGCCAACGCGGGGGGCCCGAGAGGGGGGAACGAGGGGAAGAAGGGCAGTTATGCGGGGCTGAGTCAGGTGGCGGTGCCGTTCAAGGGCCCGCTTGGGAAACTGGGTGACGAAGAAGGGATGTCGGTTGTGGAGGTTGATATGCAGATTCTCGAGGACGCAGAGGATAATTATAAGGTAAGGGAGGACTTAGGGAGGGAGGGGTGGCATTATGCTTATACCTTGACGAGGGATGAGAAGAGTAAGCTATGAGGTTTGGAGTTATATTTGTTGAATACTCTGTCCGGATCACTTTGTCGGCATTCTATATGTATTGTGATAGCCAAATAAAAGAGCATATCATCACACTGTGACAACTTAGATCAACCCCATACAAAAACAAACCACGAATTTACTCCTTACTGCCATCTTGTCTTTCTTAAAACCATATAAAACCCCTCCCGAAGATCTCCAAGTTGATGAAATACTTGATTGATTGATTGATTCTTCATTTACTATTTCAGCTTGTAAAGCCACGCTAGAGTACAATATATTTAAGTGAAAGAAACCCTCTAGGGAATAAAACCGCACTTCTATTACTCCAATTGGGAGTCTGTGAAGGACATCCAATTGAACTAGTATTAATAGCGTATAGTAGTAGTAGCTACCGTATGAAAGACCTTAGAACGAGAGAAAGAGAGAAAGGGAGGAAGAGGGTAAGTGTTCTACTAGCTGCTAATGTTGTCTTATAGTAGTTCGCGTGCGAGGTGGAATTGGGGGAGTATGTTAAAGCTTATAAGCTACTAAACAGCTTTTTTAAGGCTAGTAGCGTTTGTAAGTATTAAGTTGAAGTTGGATAAGGGGCTAAGATTCTCGTTTGAGCGATTAATATCCAGATAGAAGAGTACAACGTGTTTAACAGACTGATCTGGGTATTTGCACGTGCAGTTTGAGGATACATTTAAGACTCTTTGTTGTACTAGGAACACGTTGAATCCTATCTTTTTAGTATGAAGTTGCATAGCTAAGGAGCTTTTAGCCTTATATAAGTTTTTGTAGAAGCAGTAGTCCTTTAAGGCATTATCTTGTACGTATACTACAACCCTTTTGTCTAATAGGACCTTATTCTTTTACCTCATCTAGTTCCTTGCCTACTAGCTGTAAATAGTCTTATTAATTTAAGATTAAAGTGTAGCAGTTTAGCTTTAAGTGTTTATACAAAGAAGCTTTTAGTACTAAGTAAGCTTTTAGGCATTTAAAGTAGTAGGGTGGTATTATATGCGTCCCCTATTACCTTACAGCTATCTCTAAATTTGTTTGCAAGTAAAAGTAATAAGTCCTTCTTTAAAGGAGTTCTACTTTTTAAGCTAGTATTATACTTAAAGTTTAAAGAAGTAGTCTTATATAAAAAGGACACTTGTTTTTAATTCTAGCAATAAGATAAGTATAGCTTTATAAGCTCTAATAATTGTTTAAAAGTACTAGTTCTAAATTACTTTGAGTAAGCAGATTAAGGAGGGCTTTGTAGCCTTTTTCCTTTTAAGTAAGAACTAGATTAATACTTTAAAGACAATTTAAAAGGTGCTTTGTCTATTTTAAAGGAAGCTTTCTACCTAATTAACAATTTAAGTAGGAATTTTATACTAATAAAAAATATAAAATAGCTAAAGATAAAAGATATAATTAAATGCGCTTGTTATTATAAAAGGTTAAGGTGGGTGTGCTGTTATAGTATATGATTGTTAAGGCGATAGGTAGGTTAATATGCGCTTAATAAGGTGCTTAGTAGAAGGAATAGACTTAAAACTATATAATAAGTAGCTAATACAAGAAACAATTGCACTTTATATCTATAAAGTCCTATAAAACTTGCAAATGCTATGTGAGTGTCTATAAAGCTTAATTTATATTTGTAAAACTGTCTGTAAAACTGCTTAAACCTGCTGTAAACAGCTTTGTACGTTTATTTGTAAGTTCCTTACTAATCCTTTATCTAATAATAACCCTTCTTAGATTCTTTAAATAATACCTTTACAATGTCCTTCAAACTAGCTATATATATTAAGGTGCCCTAGTATAAGAACAACAATTGCTTAGATTAGCTAACTCAACCTAACTCAACCTCGCTTAAACTATATGATTTTATAGGGGACTATAGAACCTTATTACATACGTCCCCCCCTAAGAAAGTAGTCGTCCTTTAACTATAGCTGCTATCCCTTAATCTTTTACAGACGCTTTATAGGTCTATACAACCTTTACGGGCTTATAAACCTCAATCTTAATCTGTAAGCCGCCTGTAAACACCTATAAACACTTATAAAGATGTTTTATAGCAATCTTTATAGCAATTGCTAATACTTTTACAACAAATAAGACACAAATAGAATAGCAATATAAAACTAATAGGAAAGCAATATAGCAAAACAAATAAAACGTGTTAATCTAAGTCCTCTACTTTTATAGCAGGTTGCCCTTATCGTCCTCCTTAAACCTAACATACTCTCTCTCCTTTACTCTTTAGTAAGTATTAGAGGCACAATCACCAACCTTCCTAGTTTAAGTGCGTCTACTTTTTGTTTGTACAAGTCCGCTCTACTTGTACTGCTAATATCTAGTAAACCTCTAGCTCTTTGTCTTCTAGTTCCTCTTCGTCCTTGCTGTCCACCCTATTAAGAAGAGTAATACTAGCTACTTCTACTTTTAATGTCTGCTGCAAGCTGCTTTTAAGACGATTCTTAATGTTTTTATCTTTAAGGGTCCTTGCAGTCGCTAAAACTACTTGGGTTCCCTCTAAGCGGCCAGGCTAGATAAAGAATTTTAAGGCTCTTAGACAAGGTGGTTTACAAGTAAGTCTTCTATATTTATTAATATGTGCAGTCCTAATAGCTAGGTGTCGCTTATACTACGAGTATTACTTTTTAAACTTATACGGAGGGTCTTAGTAAAAAGGGTTCTAGTTGAAATAGTACTAGCACACATCTATTAGCATTCTCAACATACCCCAGCTTCTTACTGCGTAAGCTCTTACATTTACAAACAGAAAATTCTCTCCTAGTCCATTTTATAGTGCTTTTAAGTCTTCTAGGCGATTTACAAACAACTACTAACCTGTAAACTGAGAATATCGTTTGTAAGGACCTCTAGCTAGCAGATAGGACTGCCTTTAAGACTGCACTTGCTATAGCAGATTAACACTTAATTTCTTAAAGGCCTTAGTGAGCTAGTCTACTACTACAATCTCCAATTTAGCTGATTTAACTACTAGCTCTACTAGTTGCTACTCTTTCATTATAGAAATAGTAGGCTATAGCTGCTATACCACTTAATTTACTGCTTCAGTCTGCTGCTAGGATGGACTTCGTGTAGTATTTATTTGCTAGATAGCCTTGTTGGACGCAGTCTGCTTTACAACTTGCTTAAGCAGCTTTTTATAGTTAACTGTATTAGGGTCCTTAGTGTTAATTTCCAGTTTCCAGATGAGTTTGCTAGCAGTAGGGAGTAGCAGTTTATAGATAAACTAGATTTTAGCTGTATACTCTATTAGAACCTTCTTTTTTATGTAGTATTAGGCAATCCAGTTAAATTTGCAATAATAATCTAAGACATCATCCTTCTCCGTACAAGCAATATTCTTATACTTCTCAAGGAATAAGACGGAGTAGAAAAGCTGGTGAGTGTTGTTATTTCTGTATTTATTAAGGAGGGTTTTTTTTAGCGCAGTATAGTCTTAATTCTTCTACTCCTTTAAGGACTTAATTGTCTTTGCAATAAGTTGGATGTAGTAGCATGAGAGTCTTATAAGTCTGTCCTTGTCTGTCACGTAATAATCTAAGCAAAGATCTTTATAGCGTTTAAGGAACTTAGTCACATTAGCTCCCTTAAACATCAAGCTTCTTAGTGTGCTAGGTAGAAGTATTAGCATATAAAACATCGTCGACATTGTTGCTTGCTGTAAGAGAAGAGTTTAAAGACTCTCCTAACTAGAAGAAGGGGTTGCAGCTACAGATAGTGTTACTAGCAATACGCTTTCACTTGAATGTAGAAATATAGTATATAACAAGTCTGCGTTGTAGTCTATAAAGTGCGTTTGGTCGTCTGTAATGTCTATAAAATCCTTTACGGACGCTTATAGTCCTTTATAGGTCCATATAGGTTCTTTCCAGTCTATAAAACCTATAATGTTGTTTGTAAAGCTGTCTTAGTCTGTATCGCTTATATTGCCTGTATCGTTTGTGCTTCCTTTATTATAGTCTCTGTTCTACCCCCCTATTGCTTTATCATCTAGCTATCTCTTAATATAACTTGCTCTTATAGCACTTACTCGTACTATTACTAGCAAAATTAATAGCGTCGTCTTTAACATCTTAAAAATAAGGGTATATCTAAAACTTCCTATTTCCTAAAAGTCATCCTTAAACCCTCTAACTAGTCTAATGCCTTCTAGACAGTCTTATAGCGTCCTAATACTACTAGCATCTAATTTGCTCTTTTTCTAAGACGAGTTTGGTTTGTAGCTACTAGTAAGGTGTAATTTCAGTTTTAATCTTAGTCCTTTATTGTTATTATTAGTAGCAACTTGCTATAATCTTTGTCCTCCTACTTCCTTTTCTATTTTGCCCTTTAATTTTTCAAATAGGTAGGCACCGCCTACCTCTTTAATCTTTTAGTCTTTAATGCAGTCTATTCCCCTACTAGCAAACCTCTTGCTTTAAGCTGTAATTTCCTTTCTTATAGTGTTTTAAGCAACTATTTTGAATGCCTCTTTTTAATTACTAATATAAAGGGTTAAAGTGGGTGTGCCGTTATAGTACACGATTGTTAGGGCGATAGGTAGGTTAACATGCGCTTAATAAGGTGCTTAGTAGAAGGAATAGACTTAAAACCACATAATAAGTAGCTAACACAAGAAACAATTACACTTTATGTTTGTAAAGTCCTATAAAACCTGCAAATGCTATGTGGGTGTCTGTAAAGCTTAGTTTATATTTATAAAACTATCTGTAAAACTGCTTAAACCTGCTATAAACAGCTTTATACGTTTATCTGTAAGTTCCTTACTAATCCTCTATCTAATAATAACCCTTCTTAGATTCCTTAAATGATGCCTCTACAATGTCCTCTAAACCAGCTATATACATTAAGGTGCCTTAGTATAAGAATAATAATTGCTTAGATCAGCTAACTCAATCTAACTCAACCTCACTTAAACTATGTGATTTTATAGGGGACTATAAAACCCTACTATATTATATTAAAATAAAGCATGCTAGCTACTTATTAATTTTTATAGTTTTAAATAGTATGTATTTATTCTATTAGTAAGTTAAATGCAATAATTATGTTTCTTCTCAAACAAGCACTTATTTGGAATTTAAGGAGTAAGCTGTAGTTTTTAGTAAGAGTAGAAAGCTAAAAGGCAACAATTCGTTTAAGAGCTTTCTTAAAGGATTCTAGTAGAGCAATAAGGTAGTAGGAGTTAACTTTAATATAGTCCTTGTCTTTTCCCTGCTTTTTTAAGGTGATCGTATAAGCCTTCTTAAACTTTAAAAGGTAATATCTAAGTGTAAAGCAAGCTTGAAATAGGTTGGTAATAGTTTGCAAGATAACCTTAATCGATTTTTAAATAATAAAGTAGGAGATCCTAGTAATCCTTAGTGCCTTTAAGGGCTTTAGCTAAAGAATTACTACTCTTATTTTGTTTATAGTAAGTTGGCTTTAGTTAGAGAGCTACTATAAATAAGCATATCCTTTAATATCGTTTAAGTTAGCATTTAATAAAAGGGGAAAAACTTTATATAAAATACTTATTCTTTTCCTTTAAAGGTAGTTGCTAGTCTATTAGGAGTAATAAGATTAAGGCATTAAAGGATAAAAAGGGGCAAGTAGCTCTTTATACAAGCCTATTTTGCTAGCCTTTAAATCCTATTAGGACTTTCTACTACTTTATAGACTTATATTTAAAAGTATGTAGTTTTTGCTTTTTAGATAGTATGTTTCTTAGCTTGTACAACTACTTTATATTCGTTTGAGTTTAAGGTTTAACGTTAAAGTTGTTTAGCATAAAAGATTGTTTTTATATACTATTATATTTAAAACTACAGCTAAACTAATAGGACAGGCAGGAAAAGAAACTAGTCCTTTAAGACTAGGAAAAGCAGTGGCACGCAGAAAATAGGAGGCTAGGCCGTGTTATACGACTAGGGGCAGATCTAGGGGGTTATAGGGTAGTCCCTAAAGACATACTGCCAACAAAACAAACTCTAAAGCTCTACGAGGGGCTCTAGAAAGTAGAGAGCGCATTACTAACTCAAGCTCGTACGGGGAGGATAGGGCTCGCTAAGTTCCTTTATAGAAGACGTATGCCTAGTGTAACTACTACGACCTACTTGTATGGGGCAGGACAGGAGACACCACGCCATATAGCCTTATACTATGCGTACAAAGCAGATAGGAGGTACTACTTGCACGCAAGCTAGAACCAGTTATACCCTTAAATGATAGGCACAAATGAAGGGGCTAAGCACTTCGTATAGTAGATGATGTGCTTAGGAAGGTTAAAGCAGTTTGCTCTAACTAAACGCTTACTGTTCGACAGCAAGTAGCTAGCTAGTCCTCTCTCTCTCTCTTTGACAAGTAGGTGGCAGTAAGGCTACTTATTTAGTAATTGCAGGCTGCAAGTAAATTAGAGCTTCATATAGAGACAAGCAGCTTAGGGTTTTTTATCCTACTATGTAAATAGTAAGGTTTTCCCTAGTTTAAGACCTTTATAGGAGACCCGTATAGCCTTAAGCTCAAACGGTATAAGACTAATAATAATAATAATATATTTAAAACCCTTAAGAGTATTAGTAGGGCTTTCTTTAAAGTACTAAGTAGTTTATAGCTTTTAAGAAGGCTATATGGATTTAAGAGACTTGCTAATTAATTTGTTCCTTTATATAAAGCTATAAGACTATTAGTCTTATAAGGTTTCTAGTAGGGAATTAATATAAGTTATAATATAATATACTAATATTATATAAGTAATTATAAGATGTAAAGATAGGTTTTTAGAATAATAGTAATATTTAAAGAACTACTTGCTACCTTTTCTATTTCTAAGAATGTTATTCTTTAAGTATAACTAGTATTAGCCAGCTAGAAAAACCACGCTTTATAGCATTCTAATATGTATAGCAGCTTGAACTATATACTATACGTTTTAGCGCTTAACATAATACCTCTCCTTATAATAGCTTGTCTTTAAGTTATAAAAGAAGGGGTGTACTTAGTAGTAACAGCCTTACTACGCCTAATATAATGTTTAATATGTACTTTATTAAAATAGGACAATTTAGGTGGGAGGAATAAATATAAGTCTTCTAACTTAAAGGT
>Ga0335074_10003589_pt1 | contig 21261 bp, 16 predicted proteins | sample Lox_Sample_23_FD_206715 | JGI IMG/M metagenome (GOLD analysis project Ga0335074, IMG submission 206715) | Soil microbial communities from Loxahatchee National Wildlife Refuge, Florida, United States - Lox_Sample_2.3 | ecosystem: Environmental > Terrestrial > Soil > Wetlands | place: USA... | reverse complement strand
AGGACAGGCAATTCACGCATCGAGGAGGGCTGCCATGGGCATTCATCCGAATGCCCGTTTTGGGTTCTGTGATGAGGTCGGACAGCGTGTAGAGACCGAGTTCCATCATTGCCTGGCCTTCTGTTCCTTCTTGTGCGCCGCCAGGACATGCCTTGATGCTATGTTCTGGCGGCGATCATCCTTCCAACCGCAGCGTCGCCCTTATGCCTGCTTGACAAGCTCCAGGTCCAGAGCGATGCTGACATCCTCGCTCACCATCACCCCACCGGCCTCGAGCACCGCGTTCCAGGTCAGCCCGAAGTCCTTGCGATTGATCTTCGTGGTCGCCGCCAAACCAATGCGCGTATTGCCCCACGGATCCTTGGTCGCCGGAGTCGGTCCTTCCACCGCGAATTTCACACTGCGGGTGACACCCTTGATCGTGAGGTCACCCGTGACTACGAGCTCCCCGTCCGACTTCACCGCGACGTGTGTCGACTTCAACTGCATTGTCGGAAACTGCTCGGCATCGAAAAAGTCCTCAGCCTTCAGGTGGGCGTCGCGGCCCTCATCCAGAGTGTGGATCGAGGCAATCTCGATCGCTGCTTCCACGCTTGACTGCGTCAGATCAGCCTCATCCAAGGAGAGCGTGCCGCTCACGGCGGTGAAGTGACCCTTCAGGTTGGAGATCATCATGTGCTTGACCTTGAACTCGGCAACCGAGTGAGTCGAATCGACGTTCCAGGTGGTGATTGCGGGGGTTGCTACTGTGCTCATGGCGGTGTTTCCTTTCAGATTGTTTTGAACCGTGTCGTTCAGTTATTTGATTCGTTGCACTGATATTCGTTGCAACAAATATTGGCGTAAAAAATTTAGCCGGGAGGCTGGCGGACAAGGCGCAGCAGATCCGCCAGAAGATTCAGCCGCCTGGTCCCAAGGTGCCCCAGGAGCTCGAGATGAGCCGCACGCACGGGTTCATCCAGCCGCGCCAGCAGTTCCAGGCCCTCCGGAGTAATCCGCGTCCATACTGTCCGCCGATCCTTGGTTTCCCGACAACGGGTGACCAAAGATCGCGTCTCCAGCCGGTCCAGCAGCCGTGTGATATCCGAGTCCCGCGTCACCATGCGGTTGCCAATCTCCCCGCACGGAAGTCCCTCCGAGGCGCCCCGCAGAATCCGCAGCACGTTGTACTGTGTCGATGAAAGATCCTCGGCTTTCAACACCTGCGCAAAGCGGTGCGACAGGGCCTCCATCGTCCGCATCATTTCAAGGTGCGTGATCTCCTCTGGGGAGGACCCCGGCTTTGGCTTCAGATCGGCTTGGACAGCGGATTTCATCTTCAAGTCCAACAATATTCGTCATAACAATTATTGTCAAGAGGAATGATGGCCGTCATCTGCAGGTTCAGCCCGGACCGGGTGAGCGTGGCCGGGAATGATCACCGAGTGACGCGGCGTTTGCTGCCAGTTGAGATCAAATTGCAGGACTCTCATCTCGAGCGCACCCGACTGGTGTCCTGTTGTTTTCCCAAAGGAGATGTGGTTCAATGTTTCTGTTGGCAACCAAAAGGTTGAGTGATGAAACAGAAAACAGATGTTCAGCAAGGTACGTTGGCGCTGATGGTCCTGAAGACTCTGGACGTGCTGGGGCCACTGCACGGCTATGGAATAGCACGGCGGATCGAGCAAATCAGCGGCGATTTGCTGGCCCTGAACCAGGGCACTCTTTATCCGCTGCTGCTCAAGCTGGAGCAGGAAGGCGCAATTGCATCCGAGTGGGGCGCGTCTGAGAATAACCGGCGGGCGCGCTTTTACCGGCTGACTCGGGACGGGCGCAAGCAGCTGCAGGCGGAAATGCAGGATTGGGAGCAAACCGCGGCGATAATCGCGCGGTTCCTGACAGTGAAGGCGGAGAATCTGCCATGAGAGCTCTCAAGCGGTTATTCGCGCGCATCGGCAATTTCGCGACGAGACGAAGAGGCGATCAACGTCTGCGTGAGGAGATGCAAGAGCATCTGGCTCTGCAAACTGAAGAGAACATTCGCTCTGGTATGACGCCGGCCGAAGCTCGCCGGCAGGCGGTGCTGAAGTTTGGCACGGTGGAAGCAGTCAGGGAAAATTACCACGCCGAGGAAAGCCTGCCGCTTATCGAGAGTGTGCTGCAAGATTTGCGCTACGCCGCACGCCGACTGCGCAAGAGTCCGGGCTTCACCATCATTGCCTCAACGTCGCTGGCGCTGGCTATCGGAGCCAACACCACGATTTTTTCCGTCGCCAGGCAAATCCTGTATGAGCGGCTTCCAGTGCCGCATGCCGCCAACCTGCGTCTTCTGACCTGGACGGGCACGAGACACCACGTTGCCGTGCATCACGTCCATGGCGATTACGATCTTCTACCCGGAGGCCTGGTAACCTCCACGGTGTTTTCCTACCCGGCCTACCAGCAACTCCGGTCGCAGAATCGGGTTCTCGGTGACTTGATCGCATTCCGAGAGACCGGGATGAACGCGACCATTCAGGTGAATGCGCAGCGGGTACTCGGAGAGATGGTCTCAGGCAACTACTACTCCATGTTGGGCGTGGCACCCCAACTGGGCCGTGGTATTGAACCGGCGGACGACACTACGGCAAGCAGGCCCGTGGCCATGATCAGCGATGAGTTATGGGATCGCGAGTTTGGACGTTCGCCCGCGGTTCTCGGCCAGTGGATCAAACTCAACGATACCCCCGTGATGATCATTGGGGTGAACCCCAAGGAGTTCACAGGCGCAAAGAGTGTGTTGCAGTCAGAAACTCCGGCAGTCATTGTTCCGCTGGCGATGCAGCTAATCCTGACACCATCGTCGGATGGAAGTTCGTGGCTAACGAATCCAGCCCAATGGTGGGTAAATATTCTCGGACGCGCGCGGCCCGATGTGAGCGACAAAGCAGCACAGGCGGCTCTTGATGCCCAACTGTCCGCAATTGTGCGCGCAACCATGCCGATACGTAAAGGTGAGGATATTCCGCGGCTGGTTCTGCGCGACGGTAGCCGCGGGTTATTTGAACAGGAACAAATCTTTGCCAAGCCAATATCGGTGCTGATGATGCTGGTCGGCCTGGTTCTTCTACTGGCCTGTGCCAACATAGCCAACCTCATGCTCGCGCGCGGAGCACAGCGGCAGCGGGAGATGAGCGTGCGTCTCGCGCTGGGTTCCGGGCGTGTGCGCATTCTGCGCCAGATCCTGGTGGAGAGCCTTCTGCTCGCCGCGATCGGGGGCGTCGGCGGATTGGCAATGGGATATTTTGGCCGTACTGCGATTCCACAACTAACTCAGAATGCGTGGCAGCGGTCGAAACTTCCAGTGCACTTTGACTGGCGGATCTTTGCCTTTACTGCCGCGATTACGGTTCTTACCGGCATTTTGTTCGGGATGGCGCCAGCGCTTGCAGCAGCGCGCGCCGAAGTGACTCATGGGTTGAAAGAAGGAGCACAAACCTCAACTCGGCGGCGAAAAGGCGCGGGCGGCAAGTGGCTGGTCGGTTTTCAGATTGCGCTCTCAACGCTGCTGGTCATTGGAGCGGGGCTCTTCATACGAACGCTGGCCGAACTCACCGCCGTCGAGCCGGGATTTCGCACGCACAATCTGCTGCTTGCTCAAGTCGCTCTACCGCAGAGTCGCTATCCCGCGGGCAAGGATATTGGCCTCCATGAGCGGCTGGAGGAGTCGATCGCAGCCATTCCGGGAGTGGAGTCGGTCTCGCCTGCCATGGAGTCCTATCTCTCCGACGATTTATCGGATACAGATTTTTTGCCGGAAGGCGAAGCGAGCGACCCGAATAAACGGCAGATCGCAGACTACAACGCAGTCGGCGTTCACTTCTTTGACACTTTAGGCATACCGATCATTGCCGGGCGAGCCTTCGGTCCGGAAGATGCGGCCACGTCTCCAAAGGTCGGCATCATCAACCAGAGCCTGGCGAGGAGCCGCTTCCCTGGTCAGGATCCGATTGGCAAACGATTCTCCATTGGCGGCCACAACTCCGATGGCCACGGCGGAAAATTCACAACGGATCTGGTTCAGATCGTTGGCGTGTGCGGCGATACCTTGTACACCAATCTGCGCGAACAACCGCCTCCGCAATTTTTCATCCCCTATGTACAACAAAATCAGGTGGGCGGCATGACCTACGAAATTCACACCCGGATGAAGCCGGAGGTGATTCTTCCCGCTTTGCGTCGCGCTGTGCAAGCGATAGATCCTGACCTTCCGCTCGTGAACGTACGCACGGAGGATCAGCAAATTGAGGCGGATCTGCAAGAGGAGCGGCTCTTTGTAACTCTTACGTCCGGTTTCGGAGTTCTTGCCCTGGCTTTGGCGTCGATTGGAATTTACGGCGTGATGGCGTATTCCGTGGCGCAGCGGACCAATGAGATTGGCATTCGGCTGGCCCTGGGGGCGATTCCGCGGCAGGTACTGGCGATGGTGTTGCGCGAAGCTTCGTGGTTGTCGGCGGTGGGAATTGCGACCGGATTGGGCGCGTCAATCCTCCTGGGCCGGCTCTTCAAGTCGATGCTCTATGGGATCGCTCCGTACGATCCGGCCACACTGGCGTGCGCGGCTTTGCTTTTGCTCGCGGTCGCGTTGGGAGCGAGCTGGATTCCTGCGCGCCGCGCAGCGAAGGTGCAGCCCATGGCGGCATTGAGACACGATTGAGCGCATTCTGATCGGAACCGGAAGCCAAGTGCAGTGAGTCAGCTTTTCGTTGGCGAGAACATCCCATTTCGCCGGGGGAAGAGCGCCGCCAGGTTTGAACCGGAGCAGCTTGCCTCCCGGAGCGAAACACCCGAAAGAGAGCTGTCCGAATCCGGACAGTATCGTCTCGCGGTGGACAGCGGCTCAGCTTAAGCTTCGGGACTTAAGCCCTGTTTTTCAGTCAGCTATGTTTGTCCGGCATTGGCAGGCAGGGTGCATCCACATAGATAAGGACCCTGCGGGTAAACGCGCCCGCACCTGGAGGAAGCACTGTTGCTGGCTGACCTGAGAAATGCGATGCGGCAGTTCCGCAGATCGCCTGGATTTGCTCTGACTGTCGTTCTGACCGTGGCTCTGGGCATCGGCGCCACTACCGCGATTTTTACCCTGGTACATGCAGTGCTATTGAAGTCGCTGCCGGTTGAGGATCCTGCCGGGTTGTGGCGCGTTGGCGACAACGAACAGTGCTGCCTGAACGGCGGGCTTCCCGACTATCAGGATCCGATGTACGACTGGTCGCTCTTCTCGTACCGGCAGTACGAGCAGTTCCGCGACCACACTCCGGGCTTTACCAGCCTCGCCGCGTTTGAATCCTCGGATCACGAGATGGCCGTGCGCCGAGCGGGCAGCGATCAGCCCGCACAACCCTGGTACAGCGAGTTCGTCTCCGGAAATTCCTTCGATACTCTTGGCCTGCGGCCGTATGCAGGACGCCTGCTGCAACCTTCTGACGATGTGAAGGGCGCGGCCCCCGTGGCGGTCATCAGCTTCCAGCAATGGGAACAGGAACTGGGCCGCGATCCCTCGGTCATCGGCTCCAGCTTGATTATCAACGGTCAGCCGGTGAGCATCGTCGGCATCGCGCCGCCCGGCTTTTACGGCGAGCGTCTGAGTCCGACGCCGCCTGCCTTCTGGCTTCCCATCCATCTGATGCCCACGATCTCGCCTATCGACGCTGACCTTCTGGAGCGCGGCGATATGCAGTGGCTCAACATCATCGGGCGCATCGCGCCCGGCGCAAAGCCTGCGGCTATTCAGGCGCGGATGCAGGTTGAGCTCCAGCAATTTCTGGAAAGCCCGCTGGCCAATCTTCCCGGCCCCGAGCGCCCACTCATTCCAAAGCAGTACCTGCGCCTCTCGCCGGGCGGCGGCGGCGTCCAGCGCATGCAGGACCAGTACAAAGACGACCTGCACCTGCTGATGTGGATCGCCAGCTTCGTCCTGCTCATTGCGTGCGCCAATCTCGCCAACCTAATGCTGGCGCGCGCGGTTACGCAACGCCAGCAGATCGCGCTGCGCAGCGCTCTCGGCGCTCCGCGCAGACGACTGGTGCGGCGCGCCCTCGTCGAATGCGTTCTGCTCGCCTTAATCGGGGGCGTTGCCGGCATCCTCGTGGCCTGGGGCGGAGCCAGGCTCATTCTCCGTCTGGCCTTTCAACATGACCCGGTCAGCATCAGCGCCAGCCCCTCTCTGGTGGTCATGACATTTGCCTTTGCCGCGTCGCTGCTCACCGGACTGCTCTTCGGCGTCGCGCCTGCATGGCTCGCAGCACACGCCGACCCCATCGAAGCCCTGCGCGGCGCCAACCGCTCTACCGGACGCCACACCACGCTGGCGCAAAAAGGATTAGTCGTCGCCCAGGCCGCCGTGTCCGTAGTGCTGCTGAGCGCCGCGGGCTTACTCATCCTGAGCCTGCAGAAGCTCGAGCACCAGCACTTCGGCTTCGAGACTACGCATCGCACCGTCGTCCAGATCAATGCGCAGAATGCGGGCCTGCAGCCGGACCAACTCGACAGCTTTTATCACCGCCTCGATGAATCGCTCTCTTCCATTCCCGGCGTGTCTCATGTCGCGTGGTCGGGATGGAACCCGATGGACGGCAACAATCGCAGCGAAGATATCTATGTCGAAGGCCAGCCCACACCGCCGCCAGGGTCGAATGTGAATCTGGCGTCGTGGGTGCGCGTCAGCCCAGACTATTTCACAACCATCGGAACAAAGCTGGTCTCGGGGCGCGTGTTTTCCGACAGCGACAATCGCACTGCCCCAAATGTGGCGATCGTCGATGAGAACTTCGTCAAGAAATATCTCCACGGCCAGAACCCTATCGGCGCGCATTTTGGCGACTGGGATGCGTCGACCGCCGGGATGTACACCATCGTCGGCGTTGTTGAGAGTGCGCAGTACTGGCCTCCGAATGATCCGCAGGAGATGGGGCACCCCATGTACTTCGTTCCGGCGGCACAGTGGCCGCAGCTTCCCGCCTCCACCCCGAATGCATCATTGTATGCGGAGTTTCTCACCGCCAACCACTACATGAGCTCGCTGGAAATTGAGACCAGAGGCAGAGTACCGGAGCTCGAAGGACACGTACGCACCGCGCTCCAGCAGATTAATCCGAACCTGATGATCACGCGCTTCCAGAGCTTCGCCCAGCAGGTAAACCTCGGATTCAGCCAGCAGCAGATGATCGTACAGTTGACCTCGCTCTTCGGATTGGTGGCGCTCGCGCTTGCCGCTATCGGGCTCTATGGCGTTACCGCCTATGCGGTCGCACAGCGCACCAGCGAGATCGGCATTCGCATGGCGCTCGGAGCGAACCGGGCCCACGTGCAGAAGATGGTGCTGCGCGGCGCCTTTCTCCAGGTTGGCCTCGGCGTGCTCATCGGCATACCGGCAGCCATCGCCGCCGGCCATCTGATGGCGGCCGAGCTGTTCGGCGTCAAGGGATGGAACCCGCTCGTCCTTGGAGTTACGACCTTCGTTCTGGGAGCCGTCGCCCTGCTCGCGGCGGCGTTGCCGGCGCGGCGCGCGGCTGGCGTCGAGCCGATGGAAGCGCTGCGGGGAGAGTAAAGCAGCTCACCAATCGCACGGATGTACATCAGGACCAGGTGAAGGCGACCACGATTTCCATAGCGACCAGCTTTGCCGGTCGTTCCTGCGCTCTGCTACGCTGAATGGTTTGAAGTTTTAGCGGGAGCAAGCTTACTTATGGCATTCAAGTTCAAAGGCGTGGACTTCCTCGGTTTTGACAACCTGCTGAGCGAAGACGAGCGCATGGCTCGGGATACCGCACGCCAGTTCATCGAAGACAACCTGATTCCGATCATCGAGGAGTGCAACCGGGAGGGTCGCTTTCCGCGGGAGTTAGTGCCGCAGATGGGCCAGCTTGGATTTTTCGGGGCGAATCTGCACGGATATGGCTGCGCGGGTATGTCGAATGTGGAATATGGCCTGGTGATGCAGGAGTTCGAGCGGGGCGATTCCGGCGTGCGCAGCTTTGTAAGCGTGCAGTCTGCGCTGGTGATGTATCCCATCTTTACCTTCGGGTCGGACGAGCAGAAGGATTACTGGCTTCCGCGGATGGCTACGGGCGAAAAGCTGGGCTGCTTTGGGCTGACGGAGCCGGACTTCGGGTCGAATCCGGGAGGAATGCGGACGCGCGCGCAGAAGTCGGGCGATGAGTACGTGCTGAATGGCGAGAAGATGTGGATCACGTCGGGGTCGATTGCCGATGTCGCCGTTATATGGGCAAAGGTGGACGACGAGGACGGCCGGGTACGCGGGTTCCTGGTAGAGACGGACCGCCCAGGTTTCACCGCGTACGATGTTCACGGCAAATGGTCGCTGAGGGCGTCGGTGACGTCGGGGCTGTCGCTGCAGGATGTTCGCGTTCCGGCGAAGAACCTCATGCCGGGCAGCGGCGGACTGAAGTCTCCGCTGATGTGCCTGAACCAGGCGCGCTATGGGATCAGCTGGGGCGCGATCGGCGCGGCCATGTCCTGCTACGACACGGCGCTCCAATATTCGCTATTGCGCAAGCAGTTCCGCGACGAGCCCATTGCCAGCCATCAGCTGGTGCAGGAAAAGCTGACGTGGATGATCTCGGAGATCAGCAAGGCGCAGCTGCTGTCGCTGCATGTGGGGCGGCTGAAGGACGAGGGCAAGGTCAATCACGAGCATATCTCGATGGCCAAGCGCAACAACGTGTGGATGGCGCTTGAATGCGCGCGACAGGCGCGAGACATTCTGGGCGGTAACGGTATCACGGACGACTATCCCATCATGCGGCATATGATGAATCTTGAGTCGGTAAAGACCTACGAGGGCACGCACGATATTCATACGCTGATCATTGGGCAAAGCGTGACCGGTATTCCTGCGTACTGAGGCGGTGCGAAACCCGCGGAGGAGCGCGCAACCCGCGCCACCGACTGACGTCTAATCCGGAAGGGACCGTGAAGAACGGTCCGGCGCGCCTATGCATCTGCCAAAGCTTGAACGACGTCCGGAACTCGACGCCCTCCGCGGGTTGTTTCTGGTCTGGATGACGCTCACCCATCTTCCGACGCGCTTCAGCGACTTTGTGAATCAGCCTATCGGCTTTGTGACGTCGGCGGAGGGGTTTGTATTTCTCTCTGCGCTGCTGGTGGGTCGCATTTATGTGCGCGAGCTGCTTCGCGACGAGGCAGGTGTTCATTTCAGGCTGTGGAAGCGCTCGCTGAAGATCTACGGCTATCACCTGCTGATGCTGACGTTCGCTTTTACGATCGCGGCGGAGTTTGCCGTACACACGCATAGAGCAGCGCTGACCAATCTTCTCAATTTCTACCTGGCACATCCCTTCGTCGCAATCGTCGGCTCGGTGCTGCTGCTCTATTGCCCTCCCCTGCTCGATATTCTGCCGATGTACGTGACGTTCCTGTTCTTCACGCCGCTGGTGCTGTCGGCTGCGGTACGGTATGGATGGCGGAGGATTCTCGCAGGCAGCGGACTGATCTGGCTGCTTGCCCAGTTCGGCCTGCGCAATGTGGTGCATGACGTGATCGTGCGCGCAACGCATTTGCCGATTCCGCTGCAGGAGACGGGTGCCTTCAATCTGTTTGCATGGCAGGGCGTTTGGATTGCGGGTCTGTGGCTCGGGGCAAGGTCGGCGACGGGTGCGATTCCATTGAGGAAGATTCCGGGCTGGGCGGTTGGAGTCTCGTGCGCCGTCTGCCTTTTCTTTATCGGAGTTCGGCACGGCTGGCTGGGTGCCCACCTCACGCAGCAGGCCCTGGGCATGAAGCTCGACAAATGGCAGATTGGACCGCTGAGGGTAATCAATCTGGTTACATTTACCATCGTCGGATACTGGCTGCGAAAGTACGTGATCAAGCTGGTGCAGCGGGAGCCCTTCCTCACGTTGGGCAAAGCGTCGCTGGAGGTATTTTGCGCTCACGTATTTTTCGTCTTCGTGGGCCTTGCGCTACTCTATGGGGAGGTCGAGCAGCTGCATGGAGTAACTGCCATTGCCCTGGTCGTGGTCACCTTCGTGGCGCTGATTCTGGTGGCGGCCAACGAGGTGCGAAAGCGCCACGCCGGCCGCAGACAGAGCGAGCAGCAAGAAAATTCCAGCACCCCGGGAACAGACGGAGGAGCCCTGCCGCCGTCGCCGAATGGCCAGCCGCTCTCCTGCGTCGAACAGAGATCCTGAAGAGCAGTTGAACTAAAGAGCTGGTCTAATCGTAAGAACAAGAGATGAAATCGGAACCTTATGGCCGCTGCGGTCGTCCCTATCTGTGATAGTGTACAAGCCTAGGCGGCGCTCCCACTGCAACAAAGCATCTGTCTGGGAACGTTTAGTTTCGGCTTGCGCGCAGCTGTTCCGCTGATACGATTCGTCAGGAAGACAACTGACATTTATCGCACCTCAGGATTTTATTTGCCTTATCGCACGCACGTTCTCGCCCGGTTGATGTTTTGTGTTCTGGTGCTGCCTCTGGTGCACGCTCTGCAAACCGGGGAGCAGCGGAAGCCGGCTATTTTCCCGACAATTTCGTCTTACAGCCTGGACAAATTAAAGGTTAATTTCCCGGGCGGACTCGCGGGGCAGAAGAATCTGCTGCTCATATCGTTCGAACCGGAACAGCAGAAGCAGATCGACACATGGATGCCACTGGCACAGGCATTACAGCACGCAAACTTCAATTTCCGGTGGTACCGGCTGCCCGTCTCCGAGCGCGAAAACTTTATCTTTCGTTGGTGGGAAAACTCGTCGATGCGCAGCGAAGAGACCGATCCGGAAACCTGGCCGTGGATCGTACCGCTCTACGTGAACAAGGTGGAATTCCGGAATGCGCTGCAGATTCAGAATGAACACCAAATCGTGGTGCTGCTCGTCGACAGGCAGGGCCACGTTCTCTGGCGGGCATCAGGCGCGTTGACGCCGAGTGACCGTGAGGGGCTGAACGCAGCTTTGAGTTCACATACCTGAGCTCACATCGGGTGCGCTGTCGCCTCCTCGGCTGAGGCATTTCTCCATCACCAGCGCGTCGAGCCTTCCGAGATAAAAGCCGCGGATTCGTCCCGTCTGAGAAAAGCCCAGGCGACGGTAGAAGGCCTGTGCGTCGTTGTTATCGACGGCCACCTCCAGCCTGACAATTGCGGCCCCGGCGCTGTTGAGACGTTCCAGTAACGCTTGCATCAGCGTGGCGCCGAGGCCTTTTCTCCTTTGGGACGGAGCGACATCGATCGTGATGATGTGGCCGATGGGGCTGCCGTGCTCAAGATACGACTCGGAGATGATGAAACCCTGGATGGCTTTGGTTGACGTGTCCTCGGCAATGATGGAAAGCGAGCGTGGATGGTTCAGGTAATAGCGCAGATCTGCGCGGGAGTAAGCGATGCCGGGGGGAAAGCATTCCTGATCGAGCGCAAAAAGAGCGTCGAGGTCTGCACGCTCGACGCCCCTGAGATTTACCACTGGTGACTAGCGCGTAGCCTGGGCCAGCCCTGGCGTTTCCGACTCCCTGGGCTGGATCACCACACCGTCGTAAAGAGAGGCGCCGACCAGATGACCCTCCATGGAATGCACCATGCGAACATTCCAACCGGCATCCCACCACTTCCAGTTCTTCTGTTCCGGATTCACGGCAAAGACAAGGGTGGAGTTGCCGGAGGTGATGATGACGCGCTTCATCGTCGCGTCATAGTCGATGTTGTTGATGTCGGCAACCGGAAGACTGCTCATAGCATTCCAGGTATGCCCGCGGTCATCGCTGAAAAATACCCCCGACCCGCCTCCGACCCAAAGCGTTCCATTTGGTGAGGTGGCCAGAGCGTGGACAGAAGTGAGCTTGTCGGGCAAAGGAATCGTGGTCCACGTCATCCCGCTGTCTTCCGACAGGCTGAGGTCTTGATAACGCGCCGCGAAAACGATCGCTCCGTGCGCGTCAACGAAAAGGTAGGGAGGCTCTTTCAATACGGGGCCGGTCCAGGTGGCTCCCTGTGTCACGCTGCGGTAAACCCCGTCGGAAGTGGCAGCAAACCATACCGGTCCATTTACCGAAAGATCATTTACCTGGGTGTCGATGGTTACCGGCTTCGAGGTCTCGCTCCTGGTTTCCGTCACCCGTTTGCCTCTTCTGACGACCGTGACCTTCTTCTCGGTCACGTTGACCACTGTGCCGTCCTGATGCCAGGCTGAGCCGTCCCAGCGAAAGATCCCGTGGCTGGTTCCTGCGAAGATGGTCCCATCATCGCCCTGCGCCAGGTTGAAAACGTCGCGTCCGTCGAGTCCGTTGCTGCGCTGCGCCCATGTCTTGCCGCCGTCCTCGGTCACAAAGACGCCGCCGTAGATCTTGTCATTCACAACGCCGGCATACATCGTCTCGGGATGCCTGGCGTCGGGAAGGAGCGCTGTCACCTGACGCTGGTAGAAGCCCTGGTTGGTGGCTTGAAAGCTTGCCGATCCATCCTGGCTGGTGAGGACACCGCCGCGATCAGTGGCCAACATCACGTGCTTATCATTGCGGGGATCGACGTAAACATCATTGATGATGACGTCGGGGCCGGTCATACGGGTCCAAGTCGCGCCACCATCCAGCGTCCTGTACAGGCCCTCGGTCGTGCCCGCATAGACTATCTGGCGGTTGGTAGGATCCTGCATCAGTACACGGGTGCGGCGCGCGGTTGAGGGAATGCCTTGAACCTTGTGAAATAGCTCTCCACCCGTGTTGCTCAGGTAGATGCCGGAGCATGCGCTGGCGTAGACGACGCTTGGGCGGGTGGGATCGATGATGATGGAGAAGACGTCAGAATCGTCGATGAGACCCTGCTTGATGTTGTGCCATGTGACGCCGCCGTCAGTTGTCTTCCAAGGTAGATGCCACGTTCCGGCGTAGATGGTTTTTGGATCGACAGGATCGATGGCGATGGACTCAACTTTGTGGATTTCACCATTGCCGACCGAAGTGATCTGGGTCCAATGAACTCCAGAGTCCGAGCTGCGATAAACACCACTAATGGCGCCGGCGACCAGAATTTTTGGATCAGAAGGGGCTTGCGAGAGGGCACGAACAGACTTTCCCTCCATGTCGGGTGAAGTCGCCCACGTCGCACCTCCATCGTGGCTGATGTAGATGCCGCCATCGGTGCGATCCAGCCGCCAGACGCCGGCGTAAATTGTTTTGGGATCGGAAGAGTCGATGACCATGTTGTCGACAACCAGATCATCGACCTTGCCCAGGCGTGCCAGCCGTTTCCAGGTGGCCCCGCCATCTGTCGACTGGTAGATCCAGCTCGCCGTCGTACCCATATATATATGCGATGGGTCGGAAGAATCGTAGGCAAAGCTTCGGGCATCCCCGCCTTCGGGGCCGACCGAAATCCATTGAAGTGAGGCGGCTGGCGCCTGGTTTGTCTGGATGAGGATCAGGACTGCCAGGCCAAGGAAGAAAAGTCGCAACGCTGTCTGCTTCATGTCCGTTCTTTACACTCTCGCTTCTTGCATGATAACGGGGAGGGCGCTCGTTCTATGGTAACGCCGCGGATACCCTTTGGGATGCAAATGTAGCGGGAAGCGATCGTCCGCCGGAGAAAACGAAAAGGCTGGCCAAATTCGGCCAGCCTTTTTCGGTTGAATTACGTTTAGTTTCGGTTCTACTGCGCAGGGGCAGCTGCCTTGTGCGTGCGGCGATGACGCTCGGGCAACGGCTTTCTAACCTGCGGCTTAACCGCCGATTCGTCGACCGGTGTCGTTCCCGGGTTGTCCTTGTCGAAGCTGGCGCCGGCAGGCACGAGGTAGTTGTCGACCTCGTCAGTTCCTGTAGTGCCGGTCCGCACCGAGATGCGGCTGGCGTCGATGCCCTTCTCCGTTACAAGGTAGGCCTTGGTGTTGACGGCGCGCTGCGCGGCCAGATCCGGTTCGGGCTTGGCATGGCGCCGGCCCTTGGCGGGAGGAGGCTGCGGCGCGGCGTTGCCGACGACAACCAGGGTAGCGTCGGACGAGCGCTGCGCATTCAGAGCTACGTCATCGAGGCAGCCCTTCGCGTCGTTGTCAACGCGGGCCGGACGCCTCTTGTCGTGGTCGAAGGTGATGGTGCACAGCTTCTGAGTCGGGTTCGGCGCAGGCGGCGGCGGAGTGATCGTAACCGTCGTCGTCGCGGAGGCCGTTTGACCCTTGTCGTCGGCCACGGTGCAGGTCACAGTGATCGTGCCAGCAGGCGCGCCTGTCGTGGACAGGGTTGCCGTGGTGCCCGAACCGCTGATGGTGCCCGAAGAGGCCGTGTAGCTGTAGGTCAGCGGACGATTCTGCGGGCTTACGCCGGTCGCGGTAATGGTCGAGCTGTCACCAGGGTTAACGGTGGACGGGTTGGCCACGCAGCTCACTGTCGGCGGCTCGTAAGGCTTCACGGTAAATTGCGCCGTGCAATCGGCTGCCTCACCAGGCTTCGTGCCTTCGCTGACGTGTCCGGTCACCGTGTAGCTGCCGGGTGCCAGGCTGCCGGTGTCGATGGTGGCGGTGGTGCTGGTTCCGCTAACCGTCACACCCTGTCCGCTCCAGCTGTAAGTAGCGGTCTTCTTGGGATTGAGATTGGAGGCTGTACCAGTCACCGTGACCGGCTCACCCGGGAAGACTGCGCTGGGGGTCGCCGAGCAAGCGTACTGTACAGGCGGCGGAGGAATGATGCTTCCGAAATGCCAGACCAGACCTGCGCTCAGACGAGCTGTGTTGGCATTGACACGGCCACCATAGACGGGTTGAGGGCCGTGGTTTACGTGAAAATATTCGTAGTCAGCCTGGAAGAGCCTGAGACCGATGCGGTGATTGAAGAAGGGCAGGTTGTAATCCAGGCCACCGCCGGCCGTCAGAGCAGGTCCCCACGTGGAGTTGAGAGTGGTATATGGCGGGTTGTCCGGGCCTTCCCAATGGGTAGCACCGGCGAGGCCGTGAACGAAAGGAGTCATGCCGGAAACCGGGAAACGGAAGATGATACCGGCCTGGGTAGTATAGCCGCCGTCATTCTTGTCCTGAGGGTGAAAGCCGAGTTCGATCTGTCCGCCCACGTACTTGTTGAAGTAGTAAGCGCCGCTAAGCAGTGCGCCGTAGTCGACCGCATCCATGTTGCTGGTAAAGGTCGTCCCATCCGGCTGGGTGGTAGTGACGTTGGCCTTCGGGGCTATGTAGGAGTAGCCGGTGAAAATATCGATTCGAGAAATCGGTGCCTCGGGCGGGGCTGCCGGTGTTGTGCTTTGCGCATACACCGCAGATGCTCCGATCCCAACGGCGCACCCCATCAGCAGCACTCCGCTCAATTTACTAAAAACACGAGAAAGCATGCGTCTATCCTCCGCAACCATTTTGGAAGTCACACAAAAAACTGGGGGCCTATGCAGAATAGGCCGAAATGTCAGCAAACCTCAGTCAAACGAAACCGATAAAGCAATAGCGGTATCCAAAGTACCATACTTTAATACGCTTAGAGCACGATTTATTCAATAAGTTGTCTCGACTGAAACGTATGAGCCGATCTACTCGAATCGTCGATGGTACTGTATCGAACAAAATCTCGCGCTACCGCCAATCTTCGAGAATCAAACCGCTGATGCCGTCCAACCCAATGAAAATAATAATACTACTGCAGGTTGAACACGCGCTTTAAACTACCGCGCTCGCGTTGGATCTTTTCCTGAAGAAGCGTGAGCGCATACAGAAGCTGCTCGGGACGAGGTGGACACCCGGGCACGTAGACATCCACCGGGATCACCTGATTCACGCCCTGCACCAAAGCATAGTTATTGAAAACACCGCCCGAGGTTGCGCACGCTCCCATTGAGATTACCCATTTGGGTTCGGGCATCTGATCATAGAGGCGGCGGATGACCGGAGCCATTTTCTGGGAGACGCGGCCGGCAATAATCATCAGATCCGATTGCCGGGGTGAAGGGCGGAAGACCTCCATGCCGAAACGCGCCAAATCGAAGCGCGATGCACCCATGGACATCATTTCGATCGCGCAACAAGCCAGCCCGAACGTCATCGGCCAGACCGAATTCTTTCGCACCCAGTTAATGGCGGCGTCGAGCGAGGCCAAGACTATCCCTTCCGGCTGGTCGTAACCGTAGCTCACCTCGTGCAGCTTTTCCCGGTTCTTCGCGCTGCTTTCGAGTGCGCCGAATAGATAACGATCCTGCATCGCTTCACTCATGCTTCAAATATAACGCTTCTTACTGTCCTTCAACTTGCGAATCTCCGGCGTGCAACCTTCTGTCGACCCAGCGACCAAAAAGCAGGCATGCGTGAGGCCAAAGGGGCAACGTCAAGAAACCATTCTGCGGCAAGCCATTTTGAATTGCGACTGTCAAAACTGTCAGGTGGAGAGCGCCAATGAGTCGAACCCGTCGACCTCCGCTGGTTGTGGGATGCGAATCGTAGCGAAGACGGTCACATGTTTTTGCTCTTCGCGGGCAGCGGCGCTGCGCGCAATTCCCTGTTTGCCAATTGCGAAAAATATGTAAAAGTAATTCAATCCCTGTTCGAATCCCTGATGCTGGGTCACACCAATCGTGGGAGATGCATAACGATGCATCCCCAGCGAGGTTCGTCTCACAAAGCCGTTCCTCGACTTCAAGACGCCGGAAGATGACCGGCCGCCGCAACGTTTTGCAACCTGTCGTTGGGAGTGTTATGCGTCGTTATATTTTCAGCCTCCTGCTCGGACTGACCTTCTGTTGTCCTGTTCTTGTTGCCCAGACGCCGGCGGCCGCTTCAACCTCGGATCGCCTCACCAAGCTCGAAGCCCAGGTAGCGCAGGCCCAGTCGTCGGCCGATAACGCCTGGATGCTGACCAGCGCCGCGCTGGTGCTGATGATGACCGGCCCGGGCCTGGCGCTGTTTTACGGCGGCCTGGTCCGGAAGAAGAATGTGCTTGCCACGATGATGCAGAGCTTTGCCATGATGGCCATCATCAGCGTGCTGTGGGCCCTGCTGAATTACAGCCTGGCATTCGGATCCGGAACGAGCTTTGTCGGCGGCCTGCATAACGTCTTTCTTCGCGGAGTCGGCCTGACGCCTGATCCGGACTACTCCGCGACCATCCCTCTGCAGACATTCATGATCTACCAGCTGATGTTTGCGATCATCACGCCGGCACTGGTGACCGGAGCGTTCGCTGAGCGAATGAAATTCAGCGCCATGGCCCTGTTTCTTACGCTGTGGGCCATTGTGGTGTATTCCCCGATGGCGCACATGGTGTGGGGCAAGGGAGGGCTGCTCAACGCCGCGCTCGGGGGACGGTTCCCCACCCTTGACTTCGCAGGCGGCACGGTGGTGCACATTACCTCGGGCGTGTCTGCACTGGTCTGCGCGCTTTACCTGGGAAAACGGGTTGGCTATCCGAAGGAAGCGATGCCGCCGCACTCGGTGGTGCTCAGTTTCATAGGTGCGTGCCTGCTCTGGGTGGGATGGTTCGGATTTAACGCGGGCAGCGCACTGGGGTCATCGCCTCTGGCAACAAGCGCCTTCGTCAATACACATTTCGGAGCGGCTGCGGCCGCTCTGAGCTGGGCGCTCGCCGAATGGATCCGAAACGGCAAGCCGAGCGCGCTGGGTGCTATCTCGGGAGCGGTCGCCGGACTGGTGGCGATCACTCCGGCAGCAGGTTTTGTACAGCCTATGTCGGCCATCGTGATCGGGCTTGTTGCCGGCGTCTTCTGCTATTTCATGGTCATCAAGGTGAAGGCCTGGTTCGGATATGACGACTCGCTCGATGCGTTTGGAGTGCATGGAGCCGGAGGAACGATCGGCGCGATTCTGACCGGCATTTTTGCCTCGAGCGCTATTAATCCCATCTTCAAGGATCCCAAGACGGGAGCCACGCTTCCCTCAGGCGCTATCGAAGGCAACTGGCACCAAATCGGGAATCAGCTGGTTGGCATTGCCATCGCATGGGTGATTTCGATTGTGGGAACACTCATTCTGCTTAAGATTGTCGATGTGACCATCGGACTGCGCGTACCGACCGATGATGAAGTGGAAGGACTCGACCTCACTCAGCACGGCGAGGAGGGATATGACTTTGCTTCCTGATTCGTGCAAACCTGTTACTCTTCATCCCTGGGATTGAAGCTATGCAAAAGATCGAAGCGGTGATTCAACCGTCAAAGCTGGATGCAGTGAAGGACGCTCTCGTGGAAATCGGCATCGAGGGCATGACCATACTTGAAGCGCGCGGCCACGGCCGTCAGAAGGGGCACACCGAGTTTTATCGCGGACGCGAGTATACGGTTGACCTTCTTCCGAAAATAAAACTGGAAATGGTAATACCCGACGAGCTGGTCGACAAGGCCGTGGAAGCGATACAGTCTTCGGCTCGCACCGGCAAGATTGGCGATGGCAAGATCTTCATCTCGAAGATCGACGACGCCATCCGGATACGAAACGATGAACGCGGGCCTTCCGCACTTTGAGGATTTGCGATCGAGTCCAAGGTTCAGGACTTGATCGGTCCTAACAAGTTTCCCGGCGTGGCAAGAGGATCGAAACCAACGACCCATCGCCGATTGGCTATCGACGACTGCGTTACCGGTCTATCCGAAGGTTCCTGGCCGGAGAATTTTTGAATCGCGAATGACTGGTGACTCGCCATCCCTGGTGCGGCTCCGCGACCTGTACCAACAGGAAAGCGCGGACCTGCGCCAAACCTTCGAGCGCGGAGGTGATGGCTCGGCTACAATCCGCCGCCGGGCGACGATTGTGGACAACGTGGTTCGGGAGATATGGACCAACGCCACGGAAAGCCCCGAACGTCTCAACATCGCCCTCGTGGCCGTCGGCGGGTTCGGGCGGAAGGAGCTTTTTCCTTATTCCGATGTCGACGTGCTCTACCTGTGTGCCAACGATAGCGTCGAGCACGACCACCACGAGATAATCCGCAGCGCAACCCAGGCTATGTGGGACGTCGGTCTGCGGGCCAGTCCGGCAACGCGCACACTGAAGGAGTGCGACCGGGTCGATCCGGACAATCTTGAGTTCACTGTATCGCTGCTCGATCGCCGCTTTTTGATTGGCGATCTGGCTCTCTACAGGCGTCTCGAAACCGACCTGCTTCCGGCGCTCATGCTGCGCGAGTGGGACACGGTCGTCCAGAACCTCTCGGAGATTGCGCGCACCCGCCACGCGAAATACGGCAACACCATCTTTCATCTGGAGCCGAACATCAAGGAGTGCCCCGGAGGACTGCGCGATTACCACCTTGCCCAGTGGTTGACCCTGCTCTCTTCCCTCCAAAACGAAAAGGCATGGCCCAAACCGGCGGGCAACGCCTTTTACGGGACGCACAACGATCGCGAATCCGCCTTCGACTTTCTTGCTGCTGCCCGATGTTTTCTGCACTACCGGAACCGCCGCGACGACAACACGCTGGACTGGCAGGCCCAGGATGAAGCGGCGGCGCAGAGTGTGGGGCTAGAGACGCTTGGCTCGGCTGATCCGGCGTACTGGATGCGCACCTACTATCGTCACGCGCGCACCATCTATCGCCGTGCGTCGCTGCTGATTGACGACCTGCCTCCGGCGCGGCGCTCCTTCTACAAGCAATTCCGACGCAAGCGATCGCCTATTCCCGGGACGGATTTCTTCCTCGAACAAGGGCGACTCGACCTGGACGAAGCGGCCACGGATATCGACGGCGACGCAATTCTTCGCGTTTTCGGCAGCATCGCAATGCACGGCTATAAGTTGAGCCAGAGTGCCGAAGACCGCATCGCTGAGAGCCTGCCTGTGCTGGCGGTGCAGATGCCGGAAGGACCCTTCCTTTGGAATTGCCTGCGCGAAGTGCTGCTGGGGCCTTATGCGGCCCACGCCCTGCGGACGATGCACGCCCTCGGCATTCTCGAGTTGCTCATTCCGGAGTTTCACGGTATCGATTCACTCGTCATCCGCGATGCTTACCATCGCTACACTGTCGATGAGCACACCTTCCTGGTGATCGACAACGTTCACCTGTTGCGCCAGCCGCATCATGACTGGGAAAAGCGCTTTGCGACTCTGCTGCCGGAAATCGAGCGACTCGATCTGTTCTTTCTCGCCGTGCTCATGCACGACACGGGAAAGGCGCGCCGGACGGGCGAACATGCGAGTCAAAGTGTGGAACTGGCCGAAAGCGTCTTTGCGCGCCTGGAGTTCGATCCGGAAGAGCGCGAGACTGTTCGTCGCCTGATACGCAATCACCTGGAAATGTCGATGGTGATACGACGCGACATCTTCGCTCCGGAGACGATCCGCACCTTTGCCGAGAAGATCGGCTCGCAGTCGCAGCTGAAAATGCTGACTCTGATGACTTACGGCGATATCAAGTCGGTCGCGCCCGACGCCCTGTCTCCGTGGAAGGCCGAGAATCTGTGGCAGCTTTACATGGGCGCATCCAATTTTCTCGATCGCAGTGTGGATGAGGTTCGCTATCACGCCGATGAGGATCCGGCGCTTCTTAACCGCATCGTGGCTCTGGTTCCGGACCGCGCCGCGGAGCTGCGTACCTTTCTCGAAGGCCTGCCGCAAAGATACATACAGACACGCCCACCGGAGCAGATTCGCAATCACTTTCAAATGGCGCTGGAGTTGCCCGAGGAGCCAGTCCAGCTGTCGTTCCGAACCGTGCGGCATTTGAATGAAATTACGCTGATCACGTCGGACCGACCCATGCTCTTTGCCGATATGGCCGGCGTCCTCTCCGCGTGGGGGATGAACATCATCAAGGCCGATGCCTTTTCAAACGCAGCCGGCATCATCGTGGATACATTTCAGTTTGCTGATCCATTCCAGACCCTGGCACTGAACCCATCCGAGATCGATCGCTTCAAGCAAAGCATTCGAGATGTGGCTGCGCAGCGTATCTCCGTGGAGAAGCTATTGCGTTCGCGCAGTCACTCGGCAAGACGCGCCCAGGCGAAGGTTGCCGTCGAAACACGCATCGAATTCGATAATGAATCGTCGACACACAGCACGCTCCTGCAGGTGGTCGCACAGGATACAACCGGGTTACTGCGGGAAATTGCCAAGACTTTCGCGGAATGCCACTGCAACATCGAGGTCGCGCTGATCGATACTGAAGGCGAAATGGCGATCGACGTCTTCTACCTTACCTCGGCGGGCAAAAAACTCAACGAAAAATCACAGCAGAAGCTGCATGCGGCTCTGGCCAAGTCCCTGGAACAACTTCGCCAATAGCGGATTACCGGGGCAGCTGCCGCCGCGCCAATGATGGTCTGAAAGTCCCTATTTCAGG
>Ga0335074_10003588_pt1 | contig 21262 bp, 16 predicted proteins | sample Lox_Sample_23_FD_206715 | JGI IMG/M metagenome (GOLD analysis project Ga0335074, IMG submission 206715) | Soil microbial communities from Loxahatchee National Wildlife Refuge, Florida, United States - Lox_Sample_2.3 | ecosystem: Environmental > Terrestrial > Soil > Wetlands | place: USA... | reverse complement strand
GCGGCGCTACTGGAGAAAACCGCGAAGATTGGCAACACCACAATTCACTACAAGGTCGTACTGCCTAACGGATATGATTCGGCAAAGACCTATCCGGCCATACTGGCGTTCGGCGGCGGTCCCGAGACGATGAACACAGTCGACGGCGTTCTCGAACGCAACCTTCGCGCGGAGGCGGAGAAACGCGGTTATATTGTTATCGCTCCAGCAGCCCCAGACGGCCAATTGTTTTTCGAAGGAGGGGCTCGCATCTTTCCTGGATTTTTGGAAATGGTGCTGGCGAGCTATAAAATCCAGGACAACAAGTTCCACATCGCAGGACCCTCGAACGGAGGCATAGCGGCGTTTCACGTGGCCGCGTTGAATCCTAAGTACTTCTTGTCCATCACCGCATTTCCCGGTTATATGTGGCAACCCAGCCCGGCCAAGCTGCAGGCGATTTCAAAGATGTGCGTCTTCATGTATGTCGGCGAGAATGATCCATACATGTGGCACAGCGAAATGAAACGCGAAGCCGAATGGCTGAGTGCTAAAGGCGACGTGGCGCACTATACGGTTGAAAAGGGCCAGCCGCACAGGCTGGCAACACTCGCGGGCGCCAATGCTGGTCGCTTGTTCGACGGGTTCGACGAAGCTCGGAAGGGTTGTACGAAATAGGCGTACGGGGACAAAAGCCATCGGGCGCGGAACCGCTCGGCGTTAGCTACCGTTAATGCTGCGCATCAGGCAATAAAGCAATCGCGTGTCTGCTCAGTTTGGAAATTAAGCCAGTGTGAAGAAGACCGCCAACATCAATCCCGCGAATGCCTGCCTGGGTAGAGTTGGCAAGTATTGTTCCTTTCCCTGCGCCCTTGAAAGATTGCTTCAGGCATGCTGCGCATCGCTTCGGTGCGCCTCTGCAGATAACACCACCGACCCTCTGATGGCAGGCCCGGCCCGCACAAATCTGTGGTAGAGTCGACGGCGCACGCTGCTGGGCGGGGAGTACAATTAACGATTATCAGGAGGCAGGTTTACCGGGCACGGGTCGGGAGCAGTCTAGGGAGGCGGCGGTCTTGGCGGGAGATCGCAGTTGCCAGGTGACTCCTGAACGAAGATTCGGTCTCCGCGATTTGTCGATTTGTCTCTCGCGCACACGTCCGCCGAGGCGTTTGCCGACGCGGTGGAAAATGAAGTGCTTCGGATCTGGCCGCCGTCGGATTAGCCGCAATCACGGCTTGGTTCAACAGCGTAGAGGTCACCCAGTCCGGACGGAACGATAGGAAACCGGAATCAGGGAAAGGGACGGATTGGATGCGATACCTGTCAGGGAGTACGGCAGCAACCATAACCGGCCTAAAACTTGAGGATCAAGATGCGATTATCGGCCAGAAGAAGCCCTCGCCGACGTTCTAGGGCTTACCGCGAACCGGGTTCGCAGGGATTCGCGAATCTAGCGTAAGATTCATGCCCACTCCGCCGCCGATTCCCCCGCCTCGTTGCTCGGTGATTGTCCCATTCTGGAATGCGCGCAAGTACGTGCAGCGTTGCATTGAAAGCCTCTTGTGCCAGTCATTGCCCCAGAGCGAATACGAGCTGCTGTTTATCGACAATAACTCAACGGATGGATGCGATCAGGTGGTGGCGGCTTTTCCGGCTGTGCGTTTGCTCAGAGAGGCGAAGCAAGGATCTTATGCTGCCCGCAACCGTGGTTTGGCTGCGGCACGTGGCGAGATCCTGGTATTCACAGATCCCGATTGTGCCGTGGACAGGTGTTGGCTCGAACGAATTCAGGAAGCCATGAGTAATCCCGCCGTCGGCCTCACTCTTGGATATCGTTCAACTGCCGGTGAAAATCCCTGGCTCTCCTTGATTGCCGAGTATGAGTCGCAAAAGGCGGCTTTTGTTGCCGACAGCCGTATTGCCGAGTTGAAGTTCGGCTATACGAACAATCTGGCAGTCCGGCGCCACATTCTCGAGCAAGTGGGTCCGTTCGAAGAAGTAAGCCGTGGTGGCGACACCGTGTTTGTCCGGCGAGCGGTTGATGCGTTTGGCATCAGCATTCTCCGCTATTGTCCGGAAGTCCAAGTGTGTCACCTCGAGATCACAAACTTGCGAGGCTACTACCGCAAGTACGCCACATATGGACGCACCAACGAGGATGTGTCCACCATGACTCAGTTCCGGCCGCTCTCGAATCATGAGCGATGGCAGGTGTTTCGCAACACCGTCACAGTACTGGGTGGATCGGCTTTCCGCGGTGCGGCATTGTTCTGCTTACTGATACCTGGAGTTCTCCTCTACGAGTGGGAACGCTTCCGCTGCCGAACTGAAACTCTCGTAACCAAAGGCATCCGAACGGCAGCCGTGACGGCCAAGAATCTTGTGCGGTTAGCTCGTATCCGGGACTGGTACAGATCTAAGTTGCCATTTGCAATCGCGACAGCCCTGCTGCTGGTTCCGGCAGTGGATTTGGCGACACTTGTTGCAGTAACGGCAAGCATAGCCGCGTGGGGCGCCTTCGGGTTTGGCTTGAACGAAATCGCGGACTACCCATCTGATCTCAGGGCAGGCAAGCAAAATCGATCCGAAGGGCTCACACCTGCCTCCCAGGGCCTGTTCTTGGCGTTGACAGGAGGGGCGGCCCTGGGACTATCGCTGTTGTGGGCGGCGGATTTCTGGGCGCCCGTTATTGTGCTCGCTGGATTCGGATTGGCGGCGGCGTACTCTCTCCGGCCGTTTCGCCTGAAGGAACGGGGTCTCCTTGGGGTCATCGCAGGGGCTGCGGCGCAGTGGTCCTTTCCTGTGCTAGCCATTGCGGCAGCTGAGCCCGCCGGATGGCAGAGAAGCGAGGACTTGGCGTTTGCCTGCACAGGTTTCTTCCTTGGTGTGCGGTGGATGAACATCCATCAGTTAGGGGATGAGTTGTGGGACACCGTTTCCGGGGTGCGCACATTCGCTAACCTCGGTGGGCCTGTGGCAAAGCTATCAAGCGCCGCATTCGCGGCTGAGGTGGGATTCTTGCTGGCAACCCTCATGCTGGCCTGGCCCCACTCTATGACCGCCGCCGCCGCACTGGCGCTCTGGGTTGTTTCTGGCATCCTTCCGATGCGCCGGAAGCTCACTTTTCGGCAGCGGCTTCTGAGCTACCATGACGCCCCACTGGCGGGATATTACTTTCTAGCTTTGCCCTTGACGCTCGCAATGAGCGCAGTCCCTGTGGGCCGTACGTTTCCGCTGGCAGTGTGGTTTTGCCCGGCTCTGGCGGTCGCAGTCGCCAGATCGGTCATAATCTTCGGCCGGAGGCAAAGCTTAGGTGGTCCCGACGGCGTGAAGACGGACAGCCTTTGGGCCGTGCAGCCCCGCCTTCTGGAGGGCACTGGCCTCGAGTCGGCGAAAGAAGCAGCATTGGCCTGGATCAGCACACGCCAAACACGAGCCGGCGGATACGATGTGCTGGTGAGCACCGATCCCAAGCTCAGCAGCGCCATGGAGGTCCGCTGCGTGTTTGAGACAGCCACTGTCGCTCGGTTGTTGCAACCCTGGGCGAGCCGCGAAGATATCGCAAAGACACTGCGGCGCTGCCAGGATTTTCTGCGATCCGAACGCGAGCCCTCCGGTCTCTGGCGATACTTCGGGCGCGGCAGTGTCATCGCCGCGGATGTCGATGACACCGCATGTTGTCTGCTGGCGCTTCCCCCCGATTCATCTGAATCGGGGATTCTGGCGCGTATTCTTTTTAATCGTGAGGCGGACGGTCCGGTGCGGACCTGGTTCCTCGACCGCGGCGACGACCCTCCTTACCGGAATGGTGTCGATCCAGCCGTGAACGCCAACCTTTACATGCTGTTGCGTCAACGAGGCGTGGACGCCCCCGCAATTCTTGGTTTCCTGCAGGAATACCTATTCCAACGTCAGTTTCTCAATGGAACTACTTACTATGCCTCGCCCTTCTACTTCCTCTACGCGTTCTCCCGAGTAGCAGATCACCTCCGTCCAGAAGTGGTGAAACGGATTGCATCGGAGGTTCTCGATTTGTTGACCAGCCGGCGGGAGGCCGGCGTATTGGAAATTGCACAGGCCTGCTCCGCGTTGGCTTCCTGCGGAGCACCTTCCACGGTCCTGAGACCATTGCTACAGCGAATCCTGGCCGCACAACTGTCTGACGGGGGATGGTCGCCCGAACCTCTGGCATGGGCAATGAACCGGGCGCGTTATTACTACGGAAGCCGCGCGGTCACAACCGCCTTTTGCCTTGAGGCGTTGTCTGCCGCTCAAGAGCCTCCACCATGAAGATACCGAGCGAAACGAAACTACCGCCCGGGCCGGGGGCCATCCCTTTGCTCCAATTGGCGGGTTGGATTCGCGGCGTTACACCGTTGCTGGAGGAATGTCAACTCCGCTACGGCGACGTATTTACGTTGCGACTGCCCGTGTTCGGCACCTTCGTAGTGTTCTCCGCTTCCGATCACATTCGCGAAATCCTTCGGACACCGGCGAGTGCTTACGATGATGGGGGCCCGTATTCCTTTTTCGCCCAAGCCTTCGGTCCCGAATCCGTACAGGCGCTCACGGACGAACCACACCGTCGCGAGCGCGCCCTCATCTCGCCGCACCTCCACGGCGAGCGGATGTGCCGGTGGGGCGATAGAATCCGGGCTGCCGCCGAAAGAAACCTCGAGCGTGTGCCCAAGGCCACGCCGGTCCCGCTTCTTCCGCTGATCGAGAACATAGCATTCGAGGTGGCGGCGGCTCTGGCAATGGGTGTTCCCCCAGGTCCGCGTACTCAACATTTGTTGGGGCATTTGCGGCGCGCCCGGCACCCCATGATTGATGTCCTCATGCGGCGGCTATTCTCAGGAAACTCGCCGAACCCCGGGCGGGCGGACGTGTTGCAGGCTATCGCGTCCGAAATGCTAAGGAGACGTTCCGCTTCCGATCCGGAGCTTCCCCGTGAAGACATGCTTGACGTTTTTCTACAGGCGCGCGCTCCCGATGGACGACCTATGCCCGACTCTCAGATCCAGGCCGAGGTGCTCACCGTGTTGATCGCCGGTTACTCTTCTGTTGCGGCGGCCACAACGTGGGCGATTGCGCTTATCCTCGATCACCCCGGAGTACGGGAGAGAATCGAGGCGGAGTTAGCCGCGAGTGGCAAGGCGGATCTCACCGGCAATGGATTCGATTACCTGGATGCGGCAATCAAAGAATCGCTGCGCATCCGGCCTTTGGTACCCATGATTTTTCGCCGGCTGGCGGAACCCCGAAAGGTCGGTGGGCACTCACTCCCGGCGGGAGTAACGCTGGCGCCTTGCATCCATTTGGCCCACCTTCGAGACGATATCTGGACAGATCCGAAACACTTTCTTCCGGAACGATTCTTGGAGAACGGTGCCGCGGATCGCAATGCCTGGCTCCCGTTTGGGGGCGGCCACCGCCATTGCATCGGTGCCAGTTTCGCGTTAATGGAGATGCGCATCATTGTCGCAACCGTCTTGACTGGCCCTACTCTTCAATTAGCGAACCGACTCGCGTTGTCTACTTTGCTGAGCCGAAATCGATTTACCCGGGCGCCCTCCAAAGAGTTGAGAGTCGTGATCGGCTGAGTTGCAACGATTCGTCTCAAAAACCGATGACGGACAAACGCTTGCCGTTGAGTTCGCGGCGATTCGCCAGCAACTGGGCGAACTGAAGGTAATCCTCGGCGCTGCTCTCAAGCCCGCCTCCGCCTGACAAATATGTCGCGCTGTTCATCCAAACCGGCTTGTTAACGGGCTTCGGATCCCCGCGGGAACACCTCTCAGCAATGCCGCCAAGTGACGGCGGGAGAAAAGCGGTTCGCGGCGCAACCATCTCGCCATATCCCCAAACTAGACTCCCAGCCCGCATCAGCGATGCCCTGACTTTAGGCTTGCGCGTTCGCACCGCTGCGCAGAACCGAACTGCAGGCCACAAACAGCGCCAGCCTGGAGGCGGTTTTACGCTAAACTAACCGCCGTAGCATGCTTGGCAGGAAACAAATTGATCTGCTGGCCCGAGCGAAAGTACGGTATTACATGCGAGCTACAGCTGCGTTTGGCGTTTCGCAACCGGCCCTGTCCGGCAGTAACAATTCCGAGACGCGCGCCAAGCGCCGTTTCGATCCGTGCCTCGCTTATCGGTTTTGCAATACCCGGGGTGAAACCCATCGCGGGAGCGTAGTTGGGCAATATGTTGAGATTCGCATGGTTCCAGACCATCCACCTTCGAGGAGAATTGATGTTTCGTCCAATTGTTGTTGCTCTGTCCGGCTTGATTCTCTGTGTCGGGCTCGCGCAGGAAGGCACTGCTCAGCAGACGCCATCCTCTGCCGCGCAGCCAGAAGGCCGCGGCCGAGGGCACGGTGCTCCGCCTCCACCCCCGCTGTTTTTTAAGGAGACATGGCAGCTTGCGGGTCCACCGCATGCGATCGCTCCGGGTGAGATCGTCGTCACCAACCCCAACCTCGAATTCCGAATGTATGGGCCATCTGCGACTGCCTCAGATCCGAACCAACGAATCTGGATATCGGGTCCTCCCGGTCCCACTAACATCTGGACCGGGATGTGTACGACGCCGTTCGCTGCAACTCTGCGCGACAAAAACAACTATGTGGACCTGACCGGTCTGGCGAAAGTCCGCTGGATTACGCGGGCGTCCGGTTTCCACGAGGTCCGGCCGCTCATTAAGCTGATGGATGGAACCTTCCTGGTCGGCGATCATGCTGATTCATCCACCACGACCTTTCTCGAAAGCGAATTCGCGTTTGCCGGCTTACGATGGATGAAGCTGGACATCAACCGGATTGTAACCATCGGCCGCTACGGGCCAGTGGGCGAAGCTTCCAATTGGGCTGACACACCGGACCTCAGCAAGGTCGATGAGGTCGGCTTTGTCGATTTGATGCCGGGAAGCGGCCACGGCTCTGGAGGTTATGTGAACGTTGCCTCGTTTGAGGTGTACGGAAGGCCAGTGAAGCGAGGCGGAGGAAATTAAAGCTAATGATGATAAAGAATATAGGCGCAGCCGTTCTTGTGTTTGGCGTCCTTACGTTGGGTTCCCTGCCCATCGCTGCGCAATGGACCGTCCGGGATGCGAACGTCCCGCGCGATGCCAACGGCAAACTACTTGGAAACGCACCGCCTCCACGAACAGCGGATGGGAAGCCCGACCTTTCCGGACTCTGGATGCACGCCAACAGCGGACCACCGCGCAAGGGTGGTCCTGCCCGGCCGGGTGGGGCACCGGCGGGTGGTAATCCAATTGATCTGACGGTCGCGCCGTTTCCCTTCGATCCGGCTGGCCCGCCGGTGGCCACCTTCTTCGAAGCCGGCGCGAACATGGAGGGTGGGCTGCCGTACACTCCGTGGGCAAAGGAGCTCAATAAAGAGCGATTGGATCTGCAGGCCCGTAACAACCCCGATGCCAACTGTTTGCCGATGGGCTTTCTGCAATTTGACCAACAGCCCCAGCCTCGCAGGATCATGAACGTTGAGAATCCGAAAATGATCCTGATCGAGTACGAAGCGAATTATGGTCTGCGCCACATCTATATGGATGGGCGTAAACTTCCGCCGCAGGGCGATCCAGAGCCGTTGTGGTACGGCTACTCCGTGGGCCATTGGGACGGCGATACGCTGGTCGTTGAGACGAATAATCTCCGCGGCGCCGAAGACAGCAAGTTTGACGGCTGGCTTGACGTGAATGGCAGTCCGTATTCGGAGGAGGCAAAATTCACGGAGAGGATCCGCCGTCCCACCTATGACCACCTGCAGATTGACACGACGGTCGATGATCCCAAGGCGTATACGAAGCCTTGGACTGTTCGCGTGGATCAGCGGCTGGTTATCGACCAGGACCTCATCGAATTCATATGCAATGAGAACCAGACATTCAGGAAGCACGTCAAGTGATTGAGGCCGCCGTGCCAGGACTTGATGTTCAGGTTCTGGAAATGATCGATCCATTTCACGAACCCGCACATTGGCGCTTTCAGCAGAATTCCAGTCTGCAGTAGCCTTACGTGGACCCCGGCGCAAGCCTGGCTCCGGCGGCGCTTAAAGCGCTCCGGCGGGAAAGTGCAAGTTTTTGATTGCCGATTTGTCTCCGACCGTGTCGAATAGATCGCCTCTCGGAGTGCCGAATTTTGAACGATACAACGAATATCGTGCGGCCCTCGGCCAATTCCCATACGCTGGCGGACGACACCCGATGCTCTTCCCAGACCGCTGTTCCCCGATACAAAATTTCGGGCGACGATTTGGGTCGGAATTCAAGTGACTTGATGAGGCGACTGTGTCGCTTCGTCGGCCGCGTATTTCGACAAAACGGCGTCGAGATCCTCTGAGCGAATCGGTTTGGAAAGGTAACCATCCATCCCCGCGGATAAGCAAAGCTCTAGATCGCCTTGCATGGCCCGCGCGGTGAGTGCGATCACCGGTTGATGCCCTCCAGTGCGTTTCTCTTTTTCCCGAATCCTGGCCGTGGCCTCGATCCCATCGATCTCCGGCATTTGCACGTCCATCAAGACCAAGTCGTAGCTCGCGCGCTCAAGCGCCTGGAGCGCCTCCAGCCCGTTGGACGCGATGGTGGCGCGATGACCTCTCTTTTCGAGTAGACGGCTGGCCACCCGCTGATTTACGACGTTATCCTCGACCACGAGTATGCTCAGCGCGCGGAGGGACACCTGCAAGCTCGGGAGTGAATCAGGCGTCTGCCCCGGGATTTCCGGGCCGCTCTCCTCGCCTCGCAGCGCGCATGCAATCGCCTCCCGTAATTCCGACTGCCGGATGGGTTTCAACACGTGCGCGGACGCCCCCACCCGCTTCGACCGCTCCATCTGTTCGCGATAACCGGCTGAGGTGAGCATCATGAGGCACGGGGTAGCGAGCTCACACGATCGCCGGATGTGGTTCACGAGATCGAAACCGTCTTCGTCGGCCATGTGCGGGCCGGCGAGCACCAGCGCATATGGTTCCCGTGAGCTGCGAGCAGCGCGCAATTCGGCCAGGGCCTGATGCGAGCTATCGACGCACGCAGCGACCATCTTCCACCGGCGCAGGGTCGCCTCAAGGAGTTGGAGATTTGTCCGGTTGCCGTCCACCACCAGAATTTTGATTCCCGGCGGAAGTTCGTGAGGTGCCATCCCCTTCGACAGCACTTGGTTCGTGGCAGAGCGGTATGGCAGTGTGAACTCGATTTGCGTTCCACAACCAACCTTGCTTTCGACCGAGATCTTGCCGCCCATCAACGTCACCAGCCGGGAGCAAATCGTCAGTCCTAACCCCGTCCCGCCGTACTTGCGGGTTGTGGATGCATCAGCCTGGGTGAAAGGATCGAAGATCAGCTTCTGCTTCTCCGTCGGTATACCCACGCCCGTGTCCGAGACTGTGAAGTGCAGTGCCCGATCGATTTCATTCTCCGTTAGGAGTCGAATTTTCAAAACTACTTCACCTGCCGGCGTGAACTTGATCGCATTGCCGACAAGATTTGTAAGAACCTGCCGCAGCCGGCTTGGGTCCGCTTGTACCATTTGTGGTACCTCAGGCGCGATGTCGCAAAGCAGTTCGAGGCCCTTTTCATCCGCGCGTAGCGCAAACATCTTCAGCGTGCTTTCGACGCATTCGATGAAATCGAAGTCCACCGCTTCCATATCCAGCTTGCCGGCCTCAACCTTGGCGAAGTCCAAAATATCGTTGATGACTACGAGCAGGGACTCCGATGACATTTTGACGGTATGAACATACTCCCGCTGCTCTGGCGTGAGTTCGGTTTCGAGAACCAATTCAGTCATTCCTATGACGCCGTTGAGCGGAGTACGAATCTCGTGGCTCATGTTGGCAACGAATTCGCTCTTGGCGCGGTTAGCGGCTTCGGCGGCATCTTTCACCTTGCGCATCGCCACCTCTGAGCGCTTACGCTCCGTGACGACGGCCCCGAGATACAGGCTCGTGAGTCCCAGCGCCAGCATGGCAAGCTGCAGCGGGGGAAGCGTTCCACGGTGCGCGTGAGTTACCCACGCGGCAAACATCATCGCTGCGTTTACGGCAAACGTCGTGAACGTCGCCCCGCTTTGGCCCCGTCGTACCGCCACCCAGATGACCGGGATGAAGACCAGATAAAGAGGCTGGTAAGGACTCGCAGGCGCGTACCCGAAGAGAATCCAAACCACCGTTAGAACCGATCCGATTTGAGCTGCAATCTCCAGGATTTCTGCCTTCGCAAGGTCCGCCCATCGGAATTTCGGCGCTTGCGTGGTCGCAACGCCGCTGAGCCGCGGACCAAGCCACGGCGCCACGTTGACAAGTACGAAAGGAAGAAATGTAATGATCGCCACCGCATCGCTGACCCACCAATCGACCGCCGCCTTCAGAGCGCCCGAGGGAAGCAAATAGTGATCTCCGAGGAGCGTAAGCGTTCCGAGACCGGCATCCCCCAAATCCGCGGTCAGAAGCACGACCAGAAACCGTGCGACGTCTTTCAAGCTTCCCAGCTGAAGGTCGATGCGCCATCGCCGCCGCAGCAAGCCCGCCGCTACGATAAAGGGGAGGTTGATCGCGATAACGCCGGGGATACCGCACCAGCCGAAAAGATGGCGGTGATAATTGATGAGTGCCCCGGCCAACGCCGAAAGCAATACTAAGGGAGCGTACCGGATTCCCCCATATAACAGTAGTGCTAACGTTAACCCATTTGGCAGAAACCAGGGCGGGGCGCCCTCCCAAGTCATCGATTCCAGGGAAGCTCGGTCAACCATAACAAAGAGGATCAGGTAGACCGCTGCCAGGACTAAGTGTCTGGGGCGCGGGCTGATTTTCGAAATGGAAGTCATGCTCTGGGCGGATAGCGCTCTTGGAAATGCTCTAACCCTTGGCACAGGAGGGGCTTACACATTCCTCAGGGTAGTGGTTAGCGCCACTCTTCTCTAATATCGGCAGTTTGACAGGAGTAAGGAGGTGGAGGCGCATCTTTCACGGATCGCTCAGCTTCGCGCCCGCAAACGGCGCATCGTTCCCCCGTGATCACATACTTCGCGGCGACTTCTCGCCTTGGCTGCCAGGGTCTTCAGCGGATACCGGCCCGTGCCGAACTCCTCAAACAGACGCGTCGCCGTTGCGGCGTCAAACTGCTTAACATAAATTCGAGCGAATAAGAAAAGAAGGTTACGCTGCGAAACGCAAGGATCCTTAAGTTAGTCGATTGGATTTAGCACGGAACCGGATCGGCGTTGGCCATCTTAGTTCGCGAAATGCTCCCGTCGAATTTAATTCGTATTTAATTCCCCACTCTGGCAGCGTATAAGTAACAAGCATTTTTTGACGTGGGCAACGCGAACCGGCGAAGATACGGGCCTTCACTTACTGTGTAAGCTTAGTAACCGATATTGCTACTTCGCCTGCGATAGTGAATTATAAGTTACACTCCGGTTGCCCTAGGGTTTCTAGGGATTGTTAAGGCTTACTACCGTTAGCGTCCTTACATTGCCATGGGTCGTATAACTCCTATAAGCCATCCGGTTCAAATTTATCGAACTGTTTAAGAAAGTACTTGACATCAACCCGCCGATCGCCAATAATCGGAAGCTTCCAGTGCTATTTACCTGAAGACGGAGGATCAGAAATATGAGAAAGTGTGGGTTCGCTGGTGTAGTGTTTCTTCTAAGCTCGCTTGGTTTTGTGGGTCGAGCGACGGCGCAGTTAAATGGCGCTCAATATCGAGTGACTGTGACGAACTTGGCGCACGCGACGCCGGCCACGAATAGCAACTCGGCAGCCGGGTCGCCAGTCACCCTGGCTAAGAATACATCTTTCGGCACTCCGAATATCACAGGCTCACCGGCGGCGTGTCAGGACCCATCGGGGCAACCTGTCGCCGGCCAGATGCTAGGCCTGTGGGTGTTCGCAGTACACGATCAAAATTTCAGCTTGTTCACTTTGGGCCAGCCCGCCGATCCTGAACTGGCGCGTTTGTCGCAGACCGGCCGTCCCTTTTACCTGGCGAACAAGCTTTCCATGAACCCGGACGTGGACAGCGTGTTTACGATACCTCCGGACCCGGGTTTCGCACTGCCAAATCCGACCCCATTTCCGCCTGCTACCGGGGTGCACGACATCGTTCTGTGTCCAGGGCAGTCACTTAGCACAATGGTGACTACTCAGGGCCCTCATGAATACTTGAGCCTCGCAGCGATGGTTTTTCCCACAAATGACGGCTTCGTCGGTGTCACCGGCGTGCCGCTCCCCGTGGGAACTCAACCGGTTACAGTCTACTCGCCTGCGTATGACTCGGGTTCTGAGGAAAACGACGAGCTCTGCGTGAATATCCCGAGCCTCGAAGTTATCGGTTTTCCTTTTCCGTTGAAGTCATTGAGCAGCGGTGCGGCTTGTCCGGATGGGAGCGGCGCTCAGGACTTTAACTCGGACCCGCTTACCGCGAATTCGCCCGATGATAACCCGGCACGCGCTGAAGGCTACGTTCACGTTCATGGCGGGATCAAGGGCGTCGGTGATCTTGACCCGAATGTGTGGAACTGGGAAAACCCTCTGATGATGGTTAGCATTCAGAGAGTCTATTAATCCAAAAAAAACGCACGTAAAGTTTCCGCGGAGGATTGTGCAATGCATATGAAGACGGATTTCCGGGCGCTCTTTTTGCTTGGACTATCGGCGGTGCTCTCAGTCGTTCCGGCGCTCCACGCCCAAAGCAGCTCGATGTGTCCCGATGGTAGTGCGCCCCTCACTTACTTGAACTTCCACTTCTCAGGCGATAGCTACAGGCCTGGGTCTAATTGCGGAGCGACATCCTGCCCCGACCGCCTTGTCATGGCCGGGACCGGCACCCTGCGCGGCAGTTTCTGCATTGGGCAAACCGTCACCGGCGCGCGAGTTAGCGCGCAGGGAAGCTTCGCGCATTACGAACTCCCCCCGGGCGGCATTGCTCCAGGGAATGATATCCCGCTGGCGTTTACAGGTACTTGGAAGTCAACGGGTTTGGTGAGCTTCCATCTTCTCGGCCTGCTCGGCACTGACTCCGAAGGTACCTATCCTTTGGCGGCGGGGGTTTTAGTGATGGAAATCGTGCTGGTTCGTCCTTTAACAACGGCGATTCCGTTGACTCGAGTCCCTTCGCTGCTCGCGGTTGTCGGTACTCTTCAAACCTGGCCGGGGGTCTCGGTCCCCGCCGTCCCTGGGACGCCTACCCTTCCCTCGACGTTCGCATGCGGCGCCGGGGCCTGCGGCGGTGGCACTCCCCCGATTGATGGGGTTTATCTGATCGCGCCGGATCCCGGCGGGTATTCATTTGAGCCAATCGCTGTGGAATCCGTGCCGATAGCGGGCGGCCTGGGGAGCATGGAGGCGCATACACCGGTGCTCTTCGGAACCCTCAACGAGGATAGGAACCTACCGCCGCCTCCGTCTACGACTACTTCGGCTCAGTAACTTCGGTGTTGGCCGAGTGTCGCAGTAATTAAGACCATCGATGGGAAGCGAGCATCCGGTCGCTCGTCTACAACCGGAATTGTCATCTAAGTTTCAGAAAGGAAAATTGCTAATGCGTCGAGTTTTTCCGCGGTACACCACATGGATCGTGCTCATAGCGTTCCTGGCTCTTTGTGAACAAGAGGGCCGTGCGCAGGACTGGTTTAACCTGGTCGGCACCTATGCATTCACGCTGACCGAAAAATGCGTTCATCAGCTTAGTGCAAGCTGTCCCACGTGCTCGCCGGCGACGAGCGTGCCGGGGTTCAACAGCAGTTTTCAATTGGTCGATCCCAAGGGAGCCGAGACCTACAGCGGCGCCTCGAATGGGCTGCTTGTTTTCGACGGCAATGGCGGAGCCACTATCCAGCAAGGTCTGGCAACCAATATTATGAATGCCCCGGACCGCTTGACGCAGCCGATCATCACGCCCATCCCGCTGGGTTTCGGTCTTGGTTCCGCTCTCCCGTTTACCTGCACCGGCACGTATACTCTGCAATCGGGCAAGGGCCCCCTGTCGACGGTCACTGTTCCGTTGATCTGTAATGCCACGATCGCCATGCCCAACGCTCTTGGCACTTCGGGGTTCCAGTCCTCATTCAGTTTTAAGGGCGTTATACCCGAGAGTGCGCAGACTCTTACTTTGACGGATATTGGAGACACCATACAGCCGGTGACCATCTTCTTCCCGGGCAACCCATCTTTGGTGCAGCAGAGAATCTGTACTCGGTCCGCTACCTTGACTCTCGTTTCTCGCGAGCCCCTACAGCCACAGCCGTCGGCGAAATGACAACTGACGCGCTGGGGGCGCGCCGCACGGAGCCCCCGGCGTGTTATTCTCTTGTGAAACGCGTCGGCTATGAGTTCAGCCGGTTGCAGGAACACCAACGACCCCGAGTTATTAAACCAGGAGGCCCTTGCAATCTAAGTTGAAAGATAAAGTGGCGATCGTGACGGGCGCCGCCGCCGGAATCGGCAAGGGTGTGGCCGAGGTGTTCTCCAGCGAAGGCGCCAAGGTTGTCGTCGTGGACTGGAGCGATGAGTTGGGCCGCAAGACCGCCGAGGAGATCAGCCGCGGTGGCGATGCAATCTTCGTCAAGTGCGACGTCTCCAACGAGGATCAGGTCAAACAGGTTGTCCAGAAGACGCTCGAAACTTACGGAAAAATCGACATCCTGGTGAACAATGCCGGGGTTGGCACCTATACGTCCGTGCTCGACACGACCAGTGAGAGCTGGGATCGGTGCCTGGCGATTAATCTCAAGAGCATGTTCCTCTTTTCGAAGTGCGTCATTCCCCACATGCAGGCTCTTGGCAAGGGCGCGATTGTCAACATGTCGTCGGTTCACTCGCGATCCACCGCGAATGGCGTTGCTCCCTACGCTGCATCGAAGGGCGCCATCACCGCGCTCACCCGCAATATGGCGATCGACTACGGTCCGGCCATTCGCGTCAATTCCATCGCACCGGGCTGGGTGTGGACCCCCCTGATCGAGCATTTGTTCCAGGGATACGAGGACCCGAAGGCGATGATTAAGAAGGTTGAGGAGCGCCAGGTCCTAAAGCGGATGGGCGCCCCCACCGATGTCGGCAACGCCGCCGCCTTTTTGGCCAGCGATGAGGCCGCGTTCATTACGGGCGCTCAACTGTTCGTGGACGGCGGTCTGACAGCCGTGCTTGAGCAGTGGTAGCTGGGCAGAGGCGCATTTTCGCGGAGCCAAATGAATCATGATTCAGCGGATCTTCCACTTCAATATTAATTGCACCAATATAGAACGGGCCTTGGCGTTCTACCAGCTACTCGGCTTTCACGTAATCCTCGACTTTCGGGAAGGCATGGCTAGCCAGGAGATGGCCGATGCGTTTGGAATCCGGACGGCAAATTTGAAGGGAGTGCACCTGCGGATCGGCGATGGGGCCGACGCCACCCGTATCGATCTGCTCGAGTTTACGGACCCGCCCCCGGCCGGTCAACCTTATCCGCATCTATATCACACGGGCATCGCACGGATGTGTCTCAAAACGAATAACATCCAGCAAGACTATCGCGATCTGTCCGCGAAGGGCATCCAATTCCTTTCCGAACCGAAGAAGCTGCCCGGCACGTCGGTCTCGATCGTGTGCTTCAAGGATCCTGACGGAACGTTCGTAGAGTTGCTGGAAGGCGACTTTTGATGATGGAGCCGCGCAAGAGCCCGCTCTTTTCGGAGTCCGCCTGAGGTCGAGGCCGCATCATTCATGTACACGCACGGGCGAAAACAAGGCTGCCGGATCAGCCTGGATTACACGTATAAAGGGATGCGGATCGGCTATCTCGAGAATGAGCAGCTTCGAGTCGGCGTGTTACTCGACAAGGGCGCGGACATTTTCGAATTCACTTACAAACCGCGGGATGTCGACTTCATGTGGCAATCGCCACTGACCCTGCGCCGGCCCTTTGTCTCCACGAGCGCCCTGCCGGAAGGGGCCTTTCACGATTATTATTACGGCGGCTGGCAGGAAGTCTTGCCGTCCGCTGGTTGGGCGTCCGAGCCATACCAAGGCACGTATCAGGGGCTTCATGGCGAGGTTTCGCTTCTCCCGGTTGATGCCGCGATCGCCGAGGATTCTCCGGAGCGCATTGCATTGATATCGCGCGTTCGCCTGTACCGCTCGCCGTTGTATCTGGAGCGAACCTTCTCCCTGCGCCGCGACCGGGCCGCGCTTTTCATCCACGAGCGTCTCCACAACGAGAGCACCGGCAAATTCGCCATCATGTGGGGCCATCATCCTGCGATCGGCGAGCCATTTTTGGACGATAGCTGTTTCGTGCAGGCGCCGGCGAAGAAAGTCGAGGTGCTCGCCTACCACCCCAACGGGCTGTGGGAACCGAGCGTTGAATTCGATTTCCCCTACGCGCGGAATCGCCGGACGAACCAGATGCAGGATATCACCCGCGTCCCAGACAAGGACGCCAAATCGGTGGATGTCGTTTTCTTCAAGGATCTTGAGGCGGGCTGGTATGGCCTAACCAACCAGCGCCAGCGCTTCGGTTTTGGAATGGCGTGGGATCGCGATCTCTTTAAATATTTGTGGATGTGGCAAGTTTATGGCGGCCACAGCGACTACCCGTGGTATGGCCGGACATACAACTGCGCGCTCGAGCCGTTCACTAGTTATCCTCCAGCGGGAATAAGAAAGGCGATCGACAACGGCACGGCCGTGATGATGGAGCCGGACCAGACAATCGAAACGGACCTAGTAGCGGTCGCCTACGCGGGTGAGGGCATTCGCGGCATCTCCATTGACGGCGGCATCGCTCAGTAGAGTATCCTCAATAGACTAAGGAGACAAGTCCAATGGAAAAAGGAACGATAGGCGTGCTCATTGAGGACCATTTCGATCCGACGGAGTTCCGGCAGTTTAACTCTTATTTCCCCCAGCAGGGCTATGCGGTGGACTACATCTCGCATCTGTGGGGGAACCCGGAACTGCACTTTGGCGCCAATCCTGATACGGGGGTTGTGGAGGAACACGTCACGGTGAAGACGGAGGTCAACAACGTAGACCCCTCAGAATACAAGGGCATCATCTGTATCGGCGCATATGCCATGGACCGGTTGCGGTACGAGGAACATCCGCAAAAGGGCCGGCCGAACCAAGCCCCGGCGGTAGTGTTTCTGCGTAAGGCAATGAAGGCAAAAGGGGTGAAGGTAGGAACGATTTGCCATGGGCTGTGGCTCATGTGCGCGGATCCAAAACTGCTGGAAGGGCGCCGGGTTACGTGCGCCCACAACATCATTTGCGATGTGGAGAACGCTGGAGGACAAGTCGTATATGATGGCGATCAAACTGCCGATATAGTTGTCGACCAGGATTTGATAACCGCGAAACACCCCGGGGTGCTCGACAAATTCCTCGATACTTTCGTGCGGGAGATCGAAGCGAGCCCCAAAAGTGTGTAACATTGCTTTTCTTTTCCAGCGCCACGCTCGTATACTGTCTTAAAGGTTGCCGATGAACGCCATTGAATTCCCTTTCTCCGACACGATCGCCGGCTCCGTAACGAGCTTTGACCAGCATAGTGATGGCTTTGGGATGCGGACCAGCGGCGGTAAGGAGTTCGAGGTTCGGCTCAAAGGGAACACCTACGCCCGTCTCGTCCGCAACCTCGGCGAGCCGTACGCCGATTGCACCGGCGACATGCGCGGAATGCTGCAACCTGGGTGCACGCTGTTCGTCTACGGTGTCTTCTACCCCGAAGGCGGGGGTTTTACCTTCGAAGCGGAGTTCATCGTGTTTGTGGGCCGCACGCCGGACGAGTATGCTTTCGAGCGCCAGGATTGGTGGATCCGCCAGATCAAGGAGTTAGGCGATTTCTTCCTGGCGGCGCAGTTTAAGGGCCGTGAGATCGACTATGCCGATTATCGGACGACGATCACTCTGACCGGCGAGAAACCAAAGGACCACTATCGTCAGGAGACCGACACCATCTCGCGCCTGGTTTATGGTTTCGCCACAGCCTACATGCTGACCGGCGAGGATCGTTTCCTCGAAGCGGCCGAGAAGGGCACCGAGTATTTGCGCGAGCACATGCGCTTCTGCGACCTCGACGAGAACATCGTTTACTGGTACCACGGTATCGACGTGCATGGCCGCCGCGAGGACAAAATCTTCGCCTCCGAGTTTGGCGACGACTTCGATGCCATCCCGGCCTACGAGCAGATCTACGCGCTAGCGGGACCGATCCAAACCTACCGGATCACTGGCGATCCTCGCATCCTGCACGACGCCGAACTCACCGTCGACCTGTTCGACCGCTTCTATCTCGACAAAACCGCCGGCGGCTATTTCTCCCACCTCGATCCGATCACGCTCGACCCGCGCAGCGACGCCCTGGGGGCAAATAAAGGCAAGAAGAACTGGAACTCGGTCGGCGATCACGCTCCCGCCTACCTCTTCAACCTATGGCTGGCAACCGCTGAAAACCGCTATGCCGCCATGCTGGAGCAAACCTTCGACACCATTACCAAGCACTTTCCGGACTACCAGAACAGCCCTTTTGTGCAAGAGAAGTTCTACGAGGATTGGTCGCACGACAGCACTCACATGTGGCAGCAGAACCGCGGCGTCATCGGGCACAACCTGAAAATCGCCTGGAACCTGATGCGCATGTACGGCCTCAAGCCGAAAACGGAGTATGAGCAACTGGCCCGCCAGATCGCGGACACCATGCCTAAGGTGGGCGCCGACCTGCAGCGCGGCGGTTGGTATGACGTGATGGAACGGCTCAGGAAGCCCGGCCAGGAGTGGCATCGCTTCGCATTCCACAACCGCAAAGCCTGGTGGCAACAGGAACAGGGCATCCTCGCGTACTTGATCTTGCACGGCATCCTGGGCGACGAGCAGTTCCTGCGCACCGCCCGCGATTCGTCGGCGTTCTACAACGCCTTCTTCCTCGATCACGACGACGGCGCGGTCTATTTCAACGTCCTCGCAACCGGCATCCCCTACCTGGTAGGCACGGAACGGTTCAAGGGCAGCCATTCGATGAGCGGCTATCATTCCACGGAGCTTTGCTACCTGGCCCAGGTTTACACCAACTTGCTCATTACAAAGCAACCGCTCGACCTCCATTTCAATCCGATGCCGGAAGGCTTTAAGCGCAGAATCCTCCGGGTTGCCCCCGATATCATGCCTCCGGGGAGCATCCGCATCGGCGAAGTTTGGGTCGATGGTGAACCTTATAAGAACTTCGAGGCGGAAAGTCTCACGGTGAAACTCCCGGAGACGAAGGAGCGGGTGCGGGTCAAGGTCCGCGTCGTGCCGACGGAGCGGCGAAGGTAGCAATGTGATGGAGATCGAGGTCAGGACGACGGACGCGGCTACGGTGGTCGGAATTGGATTCGACATCGACGGCAAGAGTGCGCCTGCACTCCAGGAACAGATCCTGCCGCTGCTCGCTGCCGGTCGTCCCCTCATTTTGGATATGAGCCGTGTAGCGTACATGTCTAGCGCCGGCCTGAGGGTCCTTCTGACGACTCACCGGCAAGCCACCAGCAGCAACGCCCGGCTGGTTCTGACGGGGCTTTCCGAAGACCTGCGGGACATGATGTCGGCGACGGGGTTTCTCGGCTTCTTCGTCACGGTGGACACCCTGGACGGCGCCCTCGAGAGTCTGAAGTAGGAGGCCGGTCACTTGCAGCGTATCGACGTATATCCAACGCACGTCTACCAGGGATTCAAGGTCCGCCCCGGCACGCCTTTTCCATTTGGCGCTCATTTAGTGCCGGGCGGGATCAACTTCTCGGTCTTCTCGCGTCACGCCGACTATTGCTCCTTGGTGCTCTTCGAGAAAGGCGCCAGCCAGCCGTTCGTCGAAATCCCTTTCCGCGGTGCGTTCTGCAAGCCCGACACCGGTGATCCCGTGTGGGGCGAATTCCGCATCGGCAATGTGTTCACAATGACGGTATTCGACCTCGATCAGGAGAACCTGGAGTACGGCTACCGCTTCGACGGACCGTGCCTGGGCCCACAGCACGGGCGTCCCGCCATCCATCGCTTCGATCGTTCCAAGGTGTTGCTCGACCCCTACGCCCGGGCGATCGGCGGGCGTGATGTCTGGGCCACCCAGCCGGACTGGTCGGAACCCTTCCAGCACCGGGGCCGAATCGTCCATGACGATTTCGACTGGGAGGGAGATCGGGCGCTGGAGATTCCCCTGGAGGACCTGGTCGTCTACGAAATGCACGTCCGTGGATTCACGCGCCACCCTTCTTCGGGCGTCAAGCATCCCGGCACGTTCGCCGCCATCCGATCCAAAATCCCGTACCTGAGGGAACTCGGGGTCAACTGCGTCGAGCTGATGCCGATTTTCGAATTCGACGAATTCGAGAATAGCCGGCTGAACGCCGATAGCGGTGAGCTGTTGCTCAATTACTGGGGCTACAGCAGCGTGGGTTTCTTCGCACCCAAAGCGGGTTACGCATCCACCGGGCGGATCGGCGACGCCACCATGGTGGCCGACGAGTTGAAGACCACCATTCGCGAGCTCCATAGCAATGGCATCGAGGTCATCCTGGATGTTGTTTTTAACCACACCGCTGAGGGCAATGAGTACGGACCCTGTATCTCCTACAAGGGAACCGACAACGCCACGTACTACATGCTCACGCCCGAGGGCTTTTATTTCAACTTTAGCGGCACGGGTAACACGCTCAATTGCAATAATCCGATCGTCCGCGACTTGGTGCTCAACTCGTTGCGCTACTGGGCCTCGGAGTACCATATCGATGGCTTTCGCTTCGACCTCGCCGCGATTCTCGGCCGCGATGCGCGCGGGTATCCTTTGGCGAATCCGCCGTTGCTCGAGACCCTGGCATTCGATCCCATCCTCGGTAAATGCAAGCTCATCGCCGAAGCCTGGGACGCCGGAGGGCTCTACCAGGTCGGCTCTTTCCCGGCCTATGGCCGCTGGGCGGAATGGAATGGCCGTTACCGCGATACCCTGCGCCGGTTCCTCAAGAACGATAGCGGTGTAAGCGGCGCGATGGCGGCTGCCCTGCTGGGCTCGCCCGACCTTTATACGGGCCGCGGTCCCACCGCTTCCATCAACTTCGTTACCTGTCACGACGGCTTCACGCTGGCCGATTCGGTCTCCTACAATTGGAAGCACAACGACGCGAACGGTGAGCACAACTCCGACGGCGCCAACGATAACAATAGCTGGAACTGTGGGGTCGAAGGCCCCACTGGTGACCCGGAGGTCAATGCCCTGCGGCAGCGTCAAATCAAGAACGCAATCGCCA
>Ga0335074_10003587_pt1 | contig 21262 bp, 20 predicted proteins | sample Lox_Sample_23_FD_206715 | JGI IMG/M metagenome (GOLD analysis project Ga0335074, IMG submission 206715) | Soil microbial communities from Loxahatchee National Wildlife Refuge, Florida, United States - Lox_Sample_2.3 | ecosystem: Environmental > Terrestrial > Soil > Wetlands | place: USA... | reverse complement strand
GGGCGATCCCGCAGTCTGGAACGAGGCCTCCAGGGTCCTGCCGACGAAAGCGGTGATCCGTCCATATGCCCATTAGGATCGCTAGGTCCGTCGGCAAGCTCTTCCCGAGTAAGGTCAGCTGTGCAATGGAAGGGCTGACATAGACGTCGCGCGTCGCTTGCACCTCACGGTTCCAAAGCATCGACTCGGCGCGTCCCACCTGGTAGCAACGTTCCAATATATTCACTCGCCATCGTGGTGCGTGACCCGGCGCCAGTTGCGGCGGGGGTCGGCCACCTCGGATGCTCACGACCGTGTCGCTGGTGGCTCTTTGGCGTTCGAGGACGAGTCTTGGCTATGCGCGACCCGGAACGGTGCGAGCAGGTTGTCGAGTAGGGGGACGGGGGAGTGTGGGTTGAGCGCGGTGCGTTCGCGTAGTGATTGTTCCCACCGCTGCTGGAGGGCCGCTGTCAGTTCGTCGCGCATCCGCTGTGAGGCGTGGGCGTAGAGGCCGCGCATCCCGGGGACCTGGTGTCCGAGCCGCTGTGTCAGCGGACATCGCAAAATCCCCGTAGGCGGACAGGAGGTTCCCGCCGACGGACAAGCAATCCTTGCCGGCGGACAGCAAGATTCCCATCCGGCGGACAGTGATCACGCACTGCGATACGCAAGACCATGCTGCCGCGCCGCTTCCGGTGCTCGGGCCGCAGGCGGCCCTGCGCTCCGGATCGGCTTGCCGACGGGCATCGTGGATCTGCGGTGTGCCCACAGCTCAGGGTGTCCTGCACAGAGCGCTCCGGAGCCGTACCGCCAGGTGACCCAGTTTGGTTACTGTACGCGATCAAATGGGTGATGTCCGCCGAGAGGGATTTCCTCGTGTCCACTGACACCCGGACTCCCTACAGATCCGTCGTCAACACGGTCGAGCATGACGTGCCTGTAGTCCTCATGGAAGTGCCTGCGTGACGGAACTAACGACACGGACTCGCGTCCAGCCATAGAGAACCACCAGATATATCACGTGGCGTGGCTCGCGAACCTATTGTATTGAGCTCGAGCAATTACAGATCGCCGATTCTGGCGGCACTGATACCTCTTCTCCGCCTCACGCATGGCGGGCTCCGAACGTCTGGTTATGTACGATAACTAGCCAGGTTAATGCATATCAACAATGAGCGGCCGCGGCTGTAAGGATGCGCCAGTTTTGCCTAGCCGCCAATTTGAGCGGTCTTCGGAGAAGATCCTGTGGCCGTCGCCAGCAGACATTCGGCCTTCTGCCGCAGACTCCAGATGCTACCGCTCTGCTTCCTCGCCGGCCCGCTCGACCAAGCGGGTGGCCCAACGATGAGCGTCGCGCGCCTTGCTGGCGGCGACGATCATGACGCCGTAATGGGCAGCATCTTTGAGGTCGAGAAGCCGCAGCAGGGCTGCGGCTAGTTCGGCACCGTCGGGCGTAGCACGGCGGAGCAGGTCAGCGGCCCCCCGATGATCATCGCCACGATGCCGGACACGCAGCCTGGCACAGCAGATGGTGTCTGAGGCGGCAATCCCGGCAAGGACGGCAAGCCCGGCGGACACGTTGAGGTATTCGTCGCGGTCGCATTCATCAAGCACTAGGGCGGCCACCTCAAGGTAGGCGCGCGCCGTCCGGAGCCGGGTCCGTGCCTCGGCTATCCCGCACTGTGCTGTACGTGCTGACGACGCCATGGCTACCGAGGATCCGTCCTGGTCCAGGAAGTCTCGCCTGCCACCTGGATCGCATCACGGCTGATCTCACTGAACAGCTCGCTACGCCGACGGCGATGATCGGACCATTCGAAGACCGACATCTCAAGAACCTGGAGGGGATTTCCCGTCCAGGCTCGGACAAGCCCGTGCAGCTGCTCTACCTGCCGGCCCCATCTGGAAGCCTGCCGTGCAGTTAGCTGTGCGGCCATGAACTCCGCGGCAAAACCAGCGGCTGCCTCCGCCAGGCTGCGGGAGCCGTGGCGCGGATCATTTTCACCGGCTACGGGGGCGCGGACCAGCAGCAGGTCGATGTCGCTCTGCGCATCACCGTCACCGCGTGCGGCGGAACCGAAGACGCATCCGTAGACCGGCTTGGGGTTCCATCCGCTAAGCGTGCCGCGCAGACGCGTCCAGAGCACAAGCCGCAGCTCGGCCAGCGCCCGGGCGACCGGCGCCGCGACATGTTCCCGGTTCAGCTCGTGAATACGGTTCCGGCCCATTTCCTCTGCGCGGACTATTCCCTGCTCTACCAGGCGCGCCAGGCTCTTGCGGACGCCGATCTCCGAGCCGCGGGGCATCAGGACGGCGACCTCGCCTACGGTCAGAGGCTTACCCGCGCTGGCGAGCACGGCAAGGACCGGCCCGTCCAACGTGGCGGTCACCGCTCGGGTGGGGTCAGTCAGGTCCACGATCCTAAAGTATAGGTGACTATACAATCAGATAGTTCAGGCTCTCATCGGATAACACCGCGGGGACCGAGGACGGGCAGACGTTGTGCGTGCGCCACGCCAGCGGACCAGGTCACGCGCCGCTACGCAAATCGCCGTGAGCCTACGCCGGACAGCCGACCCCGTCATCTGTGCAGCGGCCAGGAGCGCGCAAGAGCGGCTAGCCGCGTTCCGTGATCTCCATATGACCCCCGAAGAATGGCTCCACGCTACCGCACTCGTTGCTGGCACTACAGAAGACACCTCAGCTGGACTCGATAGCTGGACTCGATGCTCTCCGGTGCGCAACGGTCCCTTTCCGACGTGCAGCCACTAAAGGTCGCAATCTCAGGGGTCCTCTATCACCCGGAAGCTATCATGTTCGGCTTCATGCCCGAAGGTGCTCTGGATCCGATTCATGCCGCTGTTCGCGAAGCTACGGCCGCGACAACAGGACGAACCCCTACCTTTACCGGGCCTGCCCGACGGTGGACACCCCACATAACCATCTCTTACAGCACCGGCAAGCAGCCGATGGCGCCCATCGCGGCCGCGCTACGGCACGAGATCACGGGATGCGAAACAACGGTAGGCGCCGTTATCCAATGGGGGCCCGAACGGCTCTGGAACTGGCAGCCGGTCGGGACGATCAGTCTTCGCCCTGCGTAAGTTCTGGACTACTTGGCCCCCGGCTCAGGAGTCCGCACGAACGTACCGCGACTCAAGATGGCGATCACTGGCGCCTCGTCGCGCAGCAGGTCGTGGCCTGTGCCGCTGCGGTCCGCGTTCGTGCGGTGGCACAGGCCGCGTGCGGCCTAGGCCGCGGTCTGGCCCCGGAGCATGAGCGCGGATTGCGCGGGGCTGAGAGCGAATGCCCTGAGCTGCTCGAACGTGCGAACGTAGGCGGCAAGGTCGGCCTGGGTTTCCAGGCAGACGCCGCCGCGAGCGCCGTCCAGGTACACGACCCCGAGCCCGGGTGCGTGGGGGAACTGGAGGATGGTCAGCGAGCCGAGACCGGCAGCGGCGTGCGCCCCGCTGCTGAACGGCAGGATCTGCACCGTGATCAGGCCGCTGTCGCCGCTGATCCCGGCGAGCAGGCCGAGCTGGCCGTGCATCACGGCCGGCCCGCCGACCTCCTGGTGCAGTGCTGCCTCCCCGATGATCAGGTGAACGTCGGGCTTGCGCTCGCCGAAGATGGCTTTCTGCCGGGCCAGTGTCGCCTCGACGACCCGGTCTTGCGCGTCCTCGCCGGCCAGCCCCGGGCTGGCCTCGGCCAGCGCCCGCGCGTAGTCCGGGGTCTGCAGCAAGGCCGGTATCCGCTGGGCCTCGTATGCCGACAGCCTTGAGGCGCCCGACTCGAGGAGAAGGTAGTCCTGGCAGGCGCCGGGCAGGACATCGGCGTATGTCCCGATCCAGCCGTTCCTGCCGCGCGAGTCCGCCATCTCGGCCAGCGTTGTCTGCATCTGCTCGTCGATGCCGTAACCGGCAAGCAGCTCCCGCAGTTCCCTGCCCCGTATCCCACGATCCGCCGCCGCACTGGAGGTGCTGTCACCACGATGATCACTCCGATCTGGTGTTGTTGTTCTGGATGTCGCAAGGGTCGCCGTCCTCACGACAAGATCTAAGCTACTAACAAACGTTGCCGATTTCAACCGGTCGCGCTTTATCAGCGTGGTCAGCTTTCGAGGAGGCTTCTGGCCGTCTGGATAATCCGCTCGGCGGTGCGCCGGCTGGTGTTCCACTCGGCGGCGAGCCGCGCCGCCGAGGGCCGGGCACCGGAACGGATGTCGGCGAGGACGCTAGCCAGCCGCTCGTCGCCCGCGTACGGGTGCGGCTTGGCCGGAGCGCCGGGAGTGCCCGGCTTATGGCCGCCTCCGACTCCCGGGCGGCCGTCGGCAGCCGCCCACACAGTCGAGCGCTTCCACAGCGGCGCGCGCCGGCCGTTGCTGGCCGTGCCGTAAGCGTCGGGCTCGGGAAAGTAGCCGAGGCGGCGGTTGGCGTGGACCACGTAACGGTTGGCGTACCGGAGCATGCGGGCGGCTTCAGCCGCGTCGACCAGGTCGTCCGGGTCGCCAGTCCGGTCGACCTGGGTGAGCGACTCGGTCTTGCGGCGCAGATGCGCCTCATGCCACGCGGTCCACTCATCCTCATACCAGTAATCCGTCTGGCCGATCCGGCCCGCCTTCTCCGGATGTCCCGTCCTGGCACGGTCGCGGTACCAGCCGTTGACAGTGGTCCGCGGAATCCCCCGCGCCGCCATCTCAGCGCGGCCGATCACCGGGCGCCCGTTGATCGCCGGAATGGGAAACGACCTCCTCCGCGCAACGACGCGCGCCGATACGGCCGATTGCGGCCCGGACCTGGACCGAGACCGAGACCGGCATCCTATCCTGGCAGCGGTATTACTGCGCGAAGGCTGCCCACCACCTAGAATCACGGGCAAGCTCCGCGGCGCTTGATGCCTTTCCTCTGGTGGGCGTTCTGGGGCGTCGCGGGCCCAGGCGGCCGCGCGGGACCTTCGCCGAGGCGCTGCTCGTCAGTGCCGCCCTCACGGGCGGACCCGCCGGCCGCCGCTAGATCGTTGACCGGTAATGCCGCGCTGGTGGGGAAAGTGGGTCGCGACACGCCGCGAGCGGTTCGTGACTGTTAAGTGAAGAGTGTCCAGGATCGGCGTGTCTACACACGTCCGGACTTCTGGAGCCCACCCGTGATCGCCGACCTGGACACTCTCCTGACCGCACTTTACGTGGAACTGACTGACCGCATCATCCCTTCGCGTGTGCCGGCGCGCCCGCGGGCCGGGTAAGCCGCCCGAGGTCACCGACGCCGAGCTGGTGTGCCTGGCCGTCGCGCAGGTGCTGCTGCGTTTTGACGACGAGCGGCACTGGCTGCGTGCCGCGCCGAAGCTGGTGGGCTACCTGTTCCCGAGGCTGCTGCGCCAGAGCGAGTACAACGACCGCCTTAAGGCCGCCGCGCCGCTGATGGAGGCCGCGCTGCGCTGGCTGGCCGGGGCGACGCCGGGCAGCGCTGAAATGCTGCGGCTGATGGACGCGACGCCGGTCCCGTGCGGCCAGTCCGCGGTCACCGCGAAGCGCTCTGGCCTGTCCGGCTGGGCCGGGTACGGCTACTGCCCGAGCCATTCCCGCTGGTACTGGGGCGCGAAGCTGCTGATCATCTGCACCTGCGACGGCACGGTAACCGGCTTCGGCCTGGCGAACCCCAAGCTCTTCGGGGAGCGCCAGGAAGCCCGCCAGATGCTGCAGGACCAGCCGGCGAACCGGCCGGCCCCGGGCACCGCGGTCGTCACGGACAAGGGCCTGTCCGGGGAGGAGACCGAGGCCTTCTTCACCAGCGATGAGCTGGGCCTGACCTTGATCCGCCCGGCCCGCAAGGACGAGAAGCAGCCCCGGTACTTCCCTAACTGGCTGCGGCAGCGCGTCGAGGCGATCATCTGGACGCTGAAGAACCAGCTCGGCCTCGAACGCCATGGCGGCCGCGTCCCCGCCGGCCTGTGGGCCAGAGTCGTCCAGCGGCTGCTCGCCCTCAACGCCTGCATCTGGCACAACTGGATGATCGGCGCACCGGTCAAGCGCTCCCTGATCGCCTACGACCACATGTGACCTGCCCGCATTTCCCGGTCACGATCTAGGACGGACTGCCGCATGACCGGTGCCAGCCGCGGCCGGGGAACGCATTGTCCAAGGGTCGGCGACGACGCCATGGATATCGCTCGTAACCTGGCGCGGCGGTGTCGGCTGGCGGGCTATGTCGCGGGTGATTGTCCGCCGGGGCTGGCATCGGTTGCGGAGATGCGCTGCTGCCGGATGTCGGCTACGACCGCTGCTGCGGTGCCGAAGTCGGCGTCTTCGTGCAAGATGGTCAGGTGGTGGTGCAGCGCTGTGACTACTACCAGGTGATCTGCTACGGACAGGCCCTGGTGCTGGCTTTTGGCGGCGAGCTGGGCCTGGACGTCGCGGATGGTTTCCCAGGCGCGGTCGGGTACCGGGACCCACGGGTAGGCTTCCAGCAGATCGGCCCTGACCCGTTCGTACTCGGTGGCGCGGGCGATGGTGAGGGTCTCGGTGAGGACCGGGTCGCAGATGGCTACCATGCCGTGCGTAACTTGCTCATGCCAGGATTCGTCTACCTGGCGGCGCAGGATGCGCACCAGGGCGCTGGTGTCGGCCAGGTACCTCACTGATCGAGGTCGTCAAGGCGTGAGTAGTCGAACCCGCCGGAGTCTGCGACGGCGAGCAGGTCCGCCAGGGCGCTGGCCCGCCGGGCGCGCGCGTCCTCGCTCACCTTCTGCAGCGCGACGGTGACGGTGTCCTTCTTGGTCCTAGTGCCCAGTGTCGCCGCGGCTTCCGCGAGCAGATCCTCGTCAAGGTCGAGCAGGGTCTTAGCCACGGCACTCCCGCCAGTTAGATATATGTCGCCAGGTTGATATCAACCCGATTCAGGATATCCCAGCCTCGCCTCTGCGGCCAAGCAGCTCCTGTCACGCACACGGGCTCACAAGGCTATGCCCTACCGCCCGCTTCATCCGGCAGCCCGGTACCTTGGCCGTAAACCCGCTCCACTAGGAAAATCGCGGCGTGGCTACCCAGCCGCGCGGCGGTGACACAACAGCCGCGGCTCGCATTCATAATGGTATGCGGCGGTCACTCCGGAGCAGGAGCTGCGTTGAATACCACGTCGGCAGTGCCCTGTTTCTGCCGTCGCCACGAGGACGTCGATCCGTCGCCTTTGCACACAGGAGTGGCGGTGGCTCGGCATGCTCGGTGGTAACGCAGCTGCCGATATGCCCGATGGGGACACGTGCGGCATTTCGCCGTCGGTTTCTGGCCGCGATATTCCGCGGCCCTCGGTGATCCTGGCCCTTGCCCAGCGGCGGGAGGTCCGGCCGAACATCTGGGCCAGCTTGCGTTCAGAGAGCGGGTTGCCGGCTTGGACGCTCAGCCGGTAAGCGGCCACCGCCTGGCTGTTCACGGCCTGTGCCTCGGTTATCGCCTGGTCGTCGTCCTCGCTTACTGTGGGGCCCGTGCGCCCGCCCGACAATCTTGCCGACCGCTGAGGCTGGTGGGGTTCTTCGCACGCATTCCGGCAGTGCTGCCCGCCATCGGCCGGTGAGGCAGGGAGCGGCAGAACCAGAGCGCGGCGCTCGCTGCCGCGGCTGGCCTCTTGTCCTGCTGGCGCTGGGTCGGGCGTTCCGGCGGTGCGGATCAGCCAGACCAGGAGTTCGTACGAGCCGACCAGGCTGACCGCGGGCCAGGCCGCGACCGCTACTCCGATGGGACCCTGTGACCAGCCTTGGGCCATGTTCGTGGCCAGGGTAGCCGCGATCCCCAGGCCGAGCAGCCAGCGTGCCAGCGGCGGTACCGGTATCTGGTGCCGTGCCGCGTACAGGACGATCATCGAGCTGGCGTAGACAAGCCCGTCAATCGTGGCGGGCTCCAGGCGGGCCGTGATGCCGCTCTCGCCGTGCGCCCGGACGACCGCGTACGCGTGCCAGTAGGAGATATAGGCGGCCACGCCTGCCAGAGCGAGCACGGCCACGGCAGTAGAGACGCGGATGACCCGGTCCATGCCGGCTGATGCGGTCCTGCCAGGGTGGCCAGTGATCCGAGCGGGCGTCGTGAGCGCCGCCGCTGTCCTGGCCTCGGTCTCAAGAGCGCGTATGGACGAGGCGCTGCCGGGTGTATGTGCGGACTCCGCCCGCGGAGCGGCCGCGTGCTGCGGTGTGGGTTGAGGCTGTTCGAATTCTGGGTTGTGCATGGCTCTTCCTCCACGGCCGATTGGGAGGAATTTGGGAGATCGCATCTGTCGCGGACCGCCCTGAACCGCTCCCAACTGAGCTGAAGCAGAGCATCTGACCTGGCCTTTCACCGAAGTGCCTGGCCGGGGAGTCGATCGGAACCCAATGGTAAGGAGAAGGTCTACAGTTCGATTCCGTAACTGGGCTCCAGCTGAACAGCTATTTTTACTTTTTTGTTCGGCCTATCGATCGCTGGAAGCTGCCCCCCAAGTGCCCCCCAGATTTCCCGGGGCGGCCGGTCGTGTCGATGGCTTGCCGCGGATGGACGCCGCGCGAGGACCATGGAGTCTCTCCGATCATGGAACACGTCTGCGGTACGGCCAGATGAGCGGACGCCGAGCAGTACGGAGATCAGCGATCCGCGGGTCACTGCTGGCTGTCATGCATCGAGGGCTGGTCGGCGCGCCTCTTGATGACCGGGGACCGCGTACGGAAGACGGTCTGCGGGTCGGTGTAGGCGGTGATGTTCAACAGCCCCTTATCGGTCCAGCTCAGAGGCACTTTTCACATTAGGCGCACCGCACCCCGCGCAACCCAACTGAGTTAACAGGGCTAGCCTCAGCGTGTGACTAGCCGCGACACGCCTATCCCGTGGGGCCGGTACTCCACCGACCAGGTTGAGGACCTGGTGTCCGCGCTTCTGTTGCGTGAGTACCCCGGGGCCGAGCGAATGGACGGGGCCGGTGGTGACGACGGGATCGACGTGCTGGTGCCTGTTAGTGGTGGTATCCACGTTTTTGAGATCAAGAGCTACCGGGAACGCTTGAAGCCGGTGCAGAAGCGGGCTATTGAGAAGTCGGCGAGGACTGCGGCTGAGAAGAACCTGGATATGGTCGTCTGGACGCTGGTGCTTCCTCTGGACCATACGCCTGCCGAGCGGCGGTGGATGAACCGGGATCTCGCGTCGGTCGCCGGGGTGCCGGTGGACTGGATGGGGCGCACCCGTCTGGAGGCAGGGCTCGCGCGGCACCCGGATCTTGTCCGCTATTACGCGCCGGGCAGCGTTGAGCACGTTGCCTTCGACCTGCTGGCCGAACACGACCGGCAGGCGCTCCCGCCGATGCGATCGACCCGTTCTACGCCTTCGGCATCAACATCCAGCCCGCCGCGGTGACCGTGACGGCCCGGCCGAAGGACCAGAACGCACCGCCGCTACTCAGCTCGGTGTCCCTAGAAGCCGAGCCGGGTTCGCCGGAAGCTGAGGCCATCGACGATTTCATGACCTACGGCCTGCCGCTGACGGTGGGAGCCGGGAACATCGCCGGCGTCCAGATCAGCCTGCCCGCGGGCATGAAGGGCCTGCTGCCTGATGACCTGGTCGCCGAGCGGCTGTCCCTGGGCCCGGGGCCGGATGCGCCGCCGGTAAGGCAGACTGCCCGGCTAGATGCGGTCGACACGTCCGGCCGGGTCTTGGGCTCGCTGTCGGTCACCTTCACCGAGGCGTTCAGCGGCCCGCGGGGCGGTACATACCGAGCCGGCCTGGACCGCACCGGGTACCTCCGCCTAGTACTGAAAGTAGGCCCCGCTACCAGCGGCGAGTTCGAAGTGCACTCGCAGTACACCGACGACCTGCTCCCCGCGGACCTGCTACCGCCCCTGCGGTTCATGGATGCGGCACGCCGGGCCACCGGGCTGCGCATCACCATAGATGGCCAGACAACCTCAGTGCGTATCCCCGACGCCGCGGCCCGCATGTCCAGCGCAGAGAACATGATCCGCATGGCTGAGGCGCTGGAGCGGATCCAGCGATCCGCCGGGATCGCGTTCCCGGTGCCAGAGAGCTGGAGCAGCGCGGACGCGCTGAACGTCGCCTTCTACGACGAGCTCCTGCGCAAGGGGCACGCACCATACCCGACACCGGGCTTTACCCACCCGATGCCCATTGAGGGAGTACGCCGCGTCCTGGCGCAAGGGCCGCTGCCCCGCGTCTCGATGTCCGGGCGGCAGGGCAGGCCGGCTCGGCTGCTCGGGGCCGAGCTGCCGCTGCCGGGCCCCCTTGTCCTGGAGACAACGCAGCTGCTCGTGGCGAACCCGCTTGAACTGGCCCGGCAGTGCAACCTGGCGACGCCACCGCCGATCCTGGAAGTCCAGTTCGTCACAGATAATCGGACCACCACGGTGTTTCCGCATCGACACGAGTCCCCCGCCCGGCGAATGAGATCCTCGATGTCACCATTTACCCGGGTAGACCGTTGTCACCGACAACCGTGCCCCGCTCGTTTACGGCTTCGCCTTGGCCGAGCAGGTCGCCGAGATCGCGGTAGATATCCAGCGCCTGCTGCGGGCGGCGAACGGTGCCAACGCGGAACGATGGAAGTTCTCACGCTCTCCATTGCCCGCCATGAGGGACGACCACCCCGCCCATGACATCTTCGCCCATCCCGGGCCGGCCGTTGCCATCTCCTCGATCTCCTTGCAAGGTCATGGACCCGCGGAAGAAGCGCGGCTGCCGGTCCCCTGGCCGGACTGCTGGCCGCCGGGATCCCGGGGGCCAGTGGGTCCGGTAGACGTGGCATCCGTGCGCAGTAGAAGGTGTTTACCGTCCTTTGGATTGGCCAGGTGAAAGCTGCTTCGGTCTGGCGGGTGAGTCTTCATCGCTGGTCGTAACGGGGCGCCGTAGACTGGTGCTGGCGTCAGGTTTGCGGAGGGAGCGGTTCGCGTGACGTTGGACGAGATCAGGGCGATGGGGCTGCGGCTGGCTGAGCTGTGCCAGAAGTACGGCATCGCGGAGCTGTCTGTCTTCGGGTCGATCGCGCGCGGGGATGAGCGGGCAGATAGTGATGTCGATCTGCTCTATGTCCGCCTTCCTGGCAATGATCTCGGCATGTCCTATTTTGCGCTGCAAGAGGACCTGGAGGAACTCTTCGGCCGCCCGGTCGACCTGGTTCCGAAGGATGGCCTGCACCGGGCGATCCGCGATCAGGTCCTGGACGACGCGCAGGTTCTGTATGCAGCGTGATGCCCTCTACGTCGCCGATCTTGTAGAGAGCTCGATTCCTTAACGGGGCTGCAGCTGGGCAGATATTTCTACTTCTTTGTTCGAGTTCTTGAGTGCTGGAAACTGCCCCCCAAGTGCCCCCCAAGTTTTCCCGGGTCTGCCGACCATGTCGATGACCTGCTGCCGATGGACGCCGTGCGCGACCTACGGAGTCTCTCCGATCTCAGAACGCGTCTGCGGTACAGCCAGATAAGCGGGCCGCCGAGCAGGACGGAAAACTAGCGGTTGACGATCACTGCTGGCTGGAACGGGGCGAGGGCAGGGGTGATTCGGCGGTGACGATGCTGCAGGCGGCCAGATCCGCGATGGGTTCCACCTATAACCCGCCCCGGAACCCGGAACTGACCGCGCTCATCGCGCTGGCTTGATGATGCCCCAGAGCGCTTCCGCGGTCACCGCCGCGTGATGCCATCAACGGGTTACTGCCGGCGGCGTCCCTTCCTGCGGACGTGCCGGTGCTGGTCGCTGCGCACCACCCCGCAGCCGCGGCCGGTCGTCTGGTGGACTGGGCGCGGGCCGGGCCGCCTGGGCGACGAGGAACATGAAGTCCGCCATGGTCTCCGCGGCGGGGAACCCGGAACCTGCGACCTGTCTGATGACGTCGTTCCGCTGGGACCTGGGCATCGACCCGAGCGAGGCCAGCACTGCCTCGGGCCCGCCGAGCTCTAGCAGTTCCAGTACGCTGCCGGCCATGATCATCAGCGCGTCCTCCGGGCTGACCTGCCCTGGGTCCAGCTCATCCTTGCGCATGAGCAGCACGATGGGCCACAGATCGCGGTCCTGCGGCAGCCGGGCGGTCAGGCCGTCCCATTCGGGCAGCGCGTGGCTGAGCACGTTCAGCATCGCCTCACGCCGGAGGATGAACGGGCATCCGCGTACCGCGTCCAGGAGGGGTCCGAGCGAGGCGCCGCGGGCCGTGCGCCAGATGGCTATCTCGGCTGCGCCGGTGCCGGGTGTGTAATGCTCTGCGATCGTCCCGAGCAGCTCGGCGGGTGAGGCATCCGCGAGTTCGCCGACCAGGCCGGCTTCGCGGCCCTCGGCCAGGAGCCGTTGCCGCATCGCGCGCGTGCCGGGCGGGGTGAAGCTGACCAGCCGTCCTGTGGATGCGAGCCGCTTGCGCAACGCCGCGGCACGCTCGCCGGTGAACGGCTGGCCGGCGCTACCGGGCATCTGGCATGCCTCGCCGAGGTCAGCGGAGAAGATACTGTCGGCGACGCCGCGGACCGAGGTGAGTGCGCCGAGCGCCTCGAATGCGTCGAAGATGTGCTCCAGGTCGTTCTCCATGCGTCCCCGCTGGCCTGCCAGGCCGGGCGGGCTGAGCCACGACATATCGAAGCGCTGCTCGACCAGGTCCCACACCGATTCCGCGATCCGGGCGGCCGGCACCGGGTGCTCCATGCTGTAGATCGTGGCCAGCACATCGGCGACCACTACGTCATACAGGAGAGCGACCGGCGTGGCGGGCTCGTCTGCCCAGGCCGGCGGGCAGACAGCGGCGGCGATACCCGCGTCGAAGAGCGCATCGAACGCACGATCCCAAAGTGCCTCAGCGTCAGCGAGCACCGGGCAGGCCTTGGCCACCTGGACCAGGCGGTTGCCTTGCGTGCGAACCAGGCGGGCCTTCTTCGCCCAGGTCACGACCAAGCCCACGCCGGTCAGCTCGGCGGCGCTGCGGAACTTCGAGTCTTCCTCGCCGGTGCCGAGCAGACGGGAAAGCTCGCGCGCATCGGCCGGCCGGATGTGACCTGCCGCTGTCAGCGTCTTGCCCTGCGAGCCGATCCATTCGGTGAAGGCACGGAGCTGGGAGACCACGCGACTGGCCCCGGCCGCCTTGCGCAGCTCGGCTGCGGGCGGCAGCTGGACCGGCAGCTGGGCGAACGTCCGAGCCCCGCCTAGGCCCGGGCGCTGGGCCTGCCGCTCAATCGCTCGTCCGAGCAGGTCCTCATCCAGGCCGGCCCGGCCAGCTTGGGCATCCTCGAAGAACTCCTGCATCGCGGTGGGGTCGGTGACATCCACGCCCCGTCGTGTCGCGGCGATGGCGATGAGCTTGGCTGTGCCGTACCGTTCCTGATCACCCAGGGCCGCGGCGAACTCCCCGCGCGCCGCGTCAATCGCCATCTCGTTACCGGCGACGCTCGCGCCACGCGGGTCACGCAGCCCGCTCACATCCAGGTACCGCAGCAACGTCCGCAGCGTACCCGGAGCCGCCAGCAGCTCTTCCTCAGACGCGGTTACCTTCTCCGGAAGCCATTTCAGGAGCGCGTAGCGGACCTGGACCGGCGTCCAGTACCCGAGCCTTCCGTCCGGACTGAAGTGCCGCGAATCCAGGATCGCCGCGGCAAGCGCCGGATCCAGCATCAAGCCCTCGATCGCGGCCCACCTGCCGCACCGCCGAAGCAGCAGGTCACAGGCGGCCGCGTAGGCTTCCTCGTCGTCAATCTCGAAGAAGGTCCGCACCGCGCCAGCCTAGTGCCCAGGCGGCAGCGCTCCCAGGCGATCGCGATTTACCTCAGCCGCGTCCAGCCGTTTGAGTTCAGCGCATGTCAGAGCCTTCGGCCGATTGTGTGGCTTAGTTCCGGATGACCCGGCACCGGGATTCCGCCGGACCGGTAGAACGGGCGGAGGCGAATCCAGGGCTCAGCTCTCCCGGAAGTCATGTCGGGAACCAGCGCATCAGGGAGGTTCCGGCCGGGCGTCGTCCGCGATGGCTCGCGAGGCGAACGGGCTGGAAGGAACCTGTCGCGAGGGTCTACAGTCCAGCGAGCTCACTGAGCAATATGCGCGGTGGACTCATGCTGGGCGATCGCGTGGCTGGCTGCCGTCGACCCCGCCCTCGTTGATGATGTCCGTATGGAGTCCGAGGGTGTTGGCGATCTCGTCGAGAAACCGGGTGCGGGTGAGGAACCACTCCCGCCCGGCGCTCTTGCCACGGGTGCGGCTATGATCGGCAGCCTCGAGGAGGCGATGGAAGGCTGCCCCGGCCGTGTGCCGCTGAATGGCTGTCAGCGCGGTAGATCCGCACCGCGAATCGCCGGACCGCCGTCGAACTTGCCGAGCAGGAGCGCGGGCAGGCCGCCGCCGGGCATACCTACACCGCCACCCGCGCCACGATTGTCCCGCATCCATGGTCGACATGACTGACGGCGGTCGCAACGACACGAACTGAAGCGCAGCGGTTCTGGTAGCCGCAAAGTGCGCTACCGTGGACGAGAATAATCGACTGGTAAACCATTCTGGTAATTGACTTTCACGGCCGCGTAATTTAGCTTCCTTCTACCGGAAAATCGATAATTGCGGTGAAGCTGCGCGTGGCTAGTGGCGGTCCCGGGAATTCGGGATATCAACGGGACGAGGATAACTTCGACCCTTCCGCGCGATCTCATAACGAGCTCAGCGGGGTCGTGTATGGCCCGGCCGTCCAGGCGCGTAATATCCACGGCGACGTCCACATCCATCAGTCAACCGCCAGGCTCCCGGCACCGAACCAGCTCCCTCCGCCGGTCAGGCTGGCCGGAAGATCTGAAGCGCTCAGAACCATGGACGATGCGCGGACGCACGGTCTCATCGTCATCTCCGGGCCTCCCGGGATCGGGAAGACGGCATTGGCTGTGAACTGGGGCCACGTCGCCCGTGACCTTTTCCCAGACGGCACGCTCTTCGAAGATCTACATGGTCACGCGCCCGACGGCCCGGCCAGCCCTAGAGACGCGCTTGGCCGGTTTCTGCGCGCACTCAATGTTCCTCCGCATCAGGTGCCTCCCGACTTGCCTGAGCTGACGGTCATGTTCAGGTCGCTGGTCACCGACAAGCGGATGCTGGTGGTACTCGACGACGCGCTCACCGCTGCCCAGGTATATCCGCTGCTCCCGCCATCGGCAGGCAGCATGGCGGTCGTCACCAGCCGATGGCGGCTGGCCGGGCTGGCCGCTTATGGCGCTCGCGTCATCCAGCTCGACGGACTGGATTCTGCCGCCGCTCTTGAGCTTCTCAGCCGGACTCTGGGTGACGAGCGGCCCCTAGCGGAACCGAACGCGGCGCGCGAACTAGTCGAACTGTGTGCGAGGGTACCGCTGGCGGTGTGCGTGGCTGGAGCCCGGCTGGCCGCGCGGTCCCGCTGGCCGATCAGCGAGATGGTCGAGGCACTCACGCACGAGCGGCGCAGGCTTGCCGCGCTGGCGATGGAGGACGATATGGCGGTGCGACCCGCCCTAGACCTTTCCTACCAGTCGCTTGAGCCAAGGGCGGCACGAATGTACCGGATGATGGCGCTGTATCCCGGTACCCGTTTCGACAGCGGTCTAGCGGCGGCGACCGCATCCATACCGCGGGCTGAGGCGAGGCGACTACTCGGCGTCCTAACCGACGCCAATATGCTCGATGATGCCGAAGGTGGAAAGTATCGTTTCCACGATCTCACCCGGCTTCATGCCCGGGAAATGACCGAACGATGGGACACCGGAGCGGCACGGGATGTCGCTGTGCGGCGCATGCTCGACTGGTTCCTGGTCACGGTCTGGAGTGCGGGCAAGGCCATTACACCGTATCGGCGCCCTCAAGATCTTGACGTTCTGCACCGGCCGGCTGAGGCAACCCGGTTTATCGATGCTAACAGCGCGCTTGATTGGCTGGATGACGCACTACCTGACGTCCTAGCCGCGGCCCGGCTGGCGGCTAGCCAGCAACTGCTGACCGTCGCTTGGCAGCTAGCGGACGCGATGTGGCCGCTGTTCCTCTACCGCGGGCGGTTTACCGAGCGACTGGAGTTCGACCGCCTTGGCTTGGCTGCGGCCCAAGAAGCTGGGGACGCGCGAGGCGAGGCTAGAATGCTCAACCGGCTTGGGCTCGCCATCATGAATTTCGGCCAGTTCGACGACGCGGACGGGTATTTCCGCCAGGCATTGTCGCTTTGGGAGCAGATAAATGACCGTTACCGAGTCGCTGGTTCAATGCGACGGCTCGGACTGGTCGCTGCCGCCAGGACACGCCAGGACGAGGCCATCAGCTGGCTCACAACGGCACTCACTGAGTACCGTGGTCTTAACGCCGTCCGCAAGAGCGCTCTGACGCTGAGCGACCTTGGCGACGTGCTCATCAGCGCAGGCCGCCCAGTGGAAGCCGTCGCACATCTGCAAGAAGCCAGATCTCTTCTCATGGACAGCTCCGACCCACACAACCAGGTCCGCGTTCTCACTAGGCTCGGTCGTGCCTATGAGGGGGCCGGAGATACAACTGCCGCCGCCGACCACTTGCAGCGTGCGCTGGGCGCCATGCGTGACACCGGCTCCCGTCGCGGTGAAGCGGAGATCCTTACGGCGCTCGGCGGCCTCGCGGAGCGCATGGGCGAGCTACGCGAAGCCCGCCAGCGATACGCGGACGCTGAGAAGATCCTCGTTATGCTCGGTCATCCTCAGGCGGCAGCGCTCCACGCCCGGCTGGCACGGCTGGCAAGTCCGGACGGGGAGCAAGGCCCCGCACAGACCGCCAGCGGCCAATAGAGGTCCTAACCCGGTGGATGGCCTGCAGGCCATCCAGTTCGGCCTCGCTGAGCGATGACGCGGCTGGGAACGAGTCTCCGATCTTCCACCCAGCGTAGAGCACCGCAGCCTCAAGTGCCCGCACCGGATTCCCAGTCGCTAGCCAGCCATGCAAGAATGAGGCGAACAGCGCGTCTCCCGCCCCGGCCGTGCTGACCACGCCGCGCGGGGCAAGCCCAGCAACCTGCACCAGGGTGCCGTCTCGCAGGCCGAGCACGCAACCCGCCGACCCTCGGCCGACGCCCACCATCTGACAACCAGGATAGCGGGCGAAGACGTGCGCCACCCACTCGGGCGGCGCGCACGGGAGCCTCTCGTGACTGCAGAAGACGATGTCGGCGACCTCTAGCCAGGGCTGGTTGTAATCATCGTCGACGGTCGAGATGAGATGTACGTCTACCGCGACTGGCACCCCTAGCGGTTGCGCAAGCGGGATCAGTGAGCGGACAAACCTAGCGTTCGTCAGGACAGCCAGATCTACCCCAGCTGCCTCACGGTGGAAAGTCTCCACCGGATACTCGACGGTGCTCACCCCGGCGAGGTACGGAATTCCCATCCGGCTCCCATCAGGTGCGACCAAGACAATACCCAGCGAACATTCACCTCGGTCGATGACTCCGCGTCCCAGCAGACCGTGGTTAGCCAAGTCCGCCCTCACCACCTGACTTATAGGGTCATGGCTCGCCAGGGTGCACAGCCTGATCTCGTCCCCAAGGGCATGCAGGATCTTGGCGATGTGCCCGGCCGACCCGGTCACCCCGGCCCGCATCCACACCGGCGTCTTGGTCGATGCGTAGTGAAGCGGGAATTCCTCAACACCGACCGACATGTACAGGCTGGTGACTCCGACCACCACGAGCTTGCTGGGCATGACGCTTGTCTCCTGTCCGGCTAGTAGGCAGCGACGATGACGGGGACTCCGGCAGGTGGCATGCCCGGAATCGTTGCCGGCTGACTGATGCCGAGTACGCGGTACATCAGGCGATGCATGTTGCGGTTGAAGTTTCCGGGTTCGGACGTGAGCCGCGCGGCGATACGTTCCGGTATTTCATTGCGGTAGTCGGCCGAGGCTTGAGCGAACTGGCCCGCTATGGGCCGGTCAGTAAGCAATCGCGGAGCTAGTGCGGCCAGAAGCGCGCTCGGAGATTCGGGAAAGACGTCTTCAGCAGGGAACTCGGCCATCACGACCGGGACCCTAGCCGCAGCCCCGTAGACGGCCAGCGAGCCGTGATCGCCGATGATGAGATCGGCGGCGATCAGCGCACCCTGCCAGTCAGCGGTCGGTGGCACCAGGCCCAGCCCGCGGCCGACCGCTTCGGTGAGCCAGGCACGAACCTGCCGCGGGCCGTGACCAAACCACACGTTCGGATGTACCAAGGCGATAACCCGGTACTCATCTGACGGCAGCTCGGAAAGGAGCCGGTCCAGCAGTTCTATCCCGTGGCCGAACAGTGACCGGGTTCCCCACGTCGAAACGGTGACTACCAGCCTGCGGTTGTCGGCTCCCAGCGCGTGCCGGTAGAGCGCGCGCCGGGAGCGACTGGCCAGCAAGCGATCGAAACACGGATCGCCCACAACCACCGCTACCGGCAGTGCTTCCGGGCACTGTCGGCCGAGCAACGCCAGGTCGGCCGCGTGTGATAGCGCTATCGCGGTCGGCACCACACTGCCGCCACGGACGATGCTCTGTGGGTCGAGTCCGTACACGCCTCGTACGGCGACGACATCACCCGTGTCCCGGCGTACCGCCAGCTTGTTGTAGCCTGCGCCGTGCGGCAGGACTATCAACGGTGCGTGCAGTTCCTGAATTGAACCATACGCGCCGGCAATCGCCAGGTCGAATTCGATCTTGGTCGCCTGCACCCACGAAATGACAACACCGCCAAGGTCACGCAGTAGATCGTCCACGCCGTTGCTGAAAACGTCGGGAGCGGCCGTGAACACGGCCTGGACCCGCAAATCGGGCTCGAGCAGTCGGACTGCCTCGATAAGCCTTTGCCCCGTTGTCACCGTGTGCACGACCACGAGCACCGTTTTGCATCCGCTACGTGTGATCCATCGTCTCGCGTCAAGCCCCACCGGCACCTGAAGCCATTCTTTGTCGGCCATGGTGCATCTGAATCCTTCCGGTAACTATATTTCCGCCGCATCGTGTTCCCGGTACGGTGCCGGGTCCGATTCCCAGGATGCCGACCGGGTTTTGCCGAGAACCTTGCAGCGCCCTTGACGGCACCTGCGGCCATGCGTAACTATTTCGCAACGATTCACGTCTGGGTCTTCATTGCATCCGGTTGCGGGGAACGTACCCGATTGTTGGCGTATGACGGAATTCACGGAGGAACGTGGTGGACTTCCGCATACTGGGGCCCATAGAACTCCGGGCCGGTGACCAGTCCTACCCGCTCGGTTCTCCCAAAGAGCGCTGTGTGCTGGCCGTTTTGCTGTGGGAACTCGGCCTTCCGGTAGCTCCAGAGAGGCTCGTCGAATGCGTTTGGGGCGAAAGCGTGCCTGACCAGCCCGTTGCCTCGCTCTACGGGTACGTCTCGCGGCTGCGTAGGCGGCTGCGAGACGCGTCCGGCGGTCGCGGTGACCAGCGACTCCGCTGGCACTCGGGCTATTACACGTTGGAAGCCGACCCTGAGACTGTCGATCTGTACCGGTTCCGCAGGCTGCGCACGCAAGCACGCGCCATTGCCGATAGCGGCGATGATGAGCAGGCCACCAGCATGTTGCGTGAAGCCGAACAGCTCTGGCGAGGCGTTCCGCTAGCCGGCCTGAGCAACGCGTGGGCAGAACGAGTCCGCGTCGAGCTCGAAGAAGAACGGCTGGCCGCAGGCCGCCATCGCATCGAACTGGAATTGCGACTAGGCCATCATGCCGATCTCGTAAGCGAAATATCCGGCCTAATCTCACAGCATCCGTTCGACCAAGCGCTTGCCGGGCACCTCATGACGGCTCTCTACCGTAGCGATCGACAGACCGAAGGCCTCGAGGTATACCGGCGTATCGACCGGCGGCTGAGGGATGAGCTCGGCAGCGAGCCTGGTCTTGGCCTGCGGACTCTGCACGAGCGCATGCTTAAGGAAGACCCGCAACTTGCCGCGGAGCGGGTGAACCGGTCTATCCCGCCAAGCGCGCTCTCAAGCAGTCTGCCAAGGGACAACCCAGAATTCACTGGCCGTACGGCCGAGCTCGCCGAGCTGTCCGGTCTGCTCGGACCTGCGCAGTCACCCGTCACCGTCGTGGCCATCGGCGGCATGGCAGGGGCGGGTAAGAGTACCTTCGCCATCCACGCCGCGCATATGCTCCGGGAGCGATACCCTCGTCAGCTTTATCTGGACCTGCACACTCACGATCCGCACCAGAATCGGGTAGATCCCACGTCTGGCCTGGGCATCCTCCTGCGGACGCTTGACATTCCGCCGACGCGTATCCCAGCCACGCTCGAGGAGCGGGCCATTCTGTGGAGAACTCAGCTCGCCAACCTGCCGACGCTCATCGTCCTGGACGACGCCAGCGATCCTGACCAGATCAGGCCGCTGCTCCCGGGCGTCGGCGACTGCGTGGTTCTGATAACGTGCCGTCGGCGCATGGTCCAGCTTCCGGGCATTTCCTGGCTCTACCTAAGCACGATGCCGGTAGAAGAAGCGGTCACGCTGTTCACGCGGATCGTTGGTCACGGGCGAGCCGCCGATGCGACAGTCGCCGATATCGTGCGACTGTGTGGATGCCTGCCGCTGGCGATCCACTTGGCTGGCAACCGGTTCCGTAATCATCCCGCTTGGAGCGCGACCGATCTTCTTTCACAGCTGAGCGCGAGCAGTAATCGACTCGGTGCAATTCATGCCGAAGGCCGAGAAGTGACCGCATCACTTGAGCTCTCTTATCAATATTTAACTCCCGATCAGCGCCAACTATTCAGGCGAATCGCGCTCCATCCCGGAGGCGTGTTCTCTGTCTATGCTGCCAGCGCTGCGGCGGGTACTGGATCACTCGCCGCGACAGAGCATGCTCTCGACGTCCTCCTCGACTACCATTTGATCGAAGAGCACGAGGCCCGGCGTTTCGCCTTTCATGAAATGATTCGCGAATACGCCTGGCAGCACGCGCTAGCAGACGAAGAGGAAACTGACAGGCGACGGACGGAACATCGCATTCTGGATTACTATCTATATATCGCGGAGCAGGCAGCTTCTGCCGTTTATCCATTTCACCGTAGGCTGCAAGCGATGCTCACCTACCCCCCGGGATCGGCGCCACCACTGGGTGGCCCGGCTGACCTCCGGAAGTGGGTTGAGGTAGAGCGAACTAACCTGGTTAGCATAGTCCATTATGCGGCCAGGAATGGCTGGAAAGAGCACGCGGGACTATTGCCGCACATGCTAGCTCGGTTCCTCGACACTGGGGGCTACTGGGAGGATGCGGTAACCTTGCACCGGCTGGCTGTCCGCATGTGGCACGAAATGGAGAACAGCCATGGCGAAGCAAGTGCTTTGGTTGA
>Ga0335074_10003586_pt1 | contig 21267 bp, 17 predicted proteins | sample Lox_Sample_23_FD_206715 | JGI IMG/M metagenome (GOLD analysis project Ga0335074, IMG submission 206715) | Soil microbial communities from Loxahatchee National Wildlife Refuge, Florida, United States - Lox_Sample_2.3 | ecosystem: Environmental > Terrestrial > Soil > Wetlands | place: USA... | reverse complement strand
GGTGACAGCCTGGCCTGAACACCCGAGTCAATTCATCTTCATGCCCGGCATGGCGGAGTGGTCCATGTTGTCGTGCCCCATGTTGTCGTCGTCGATGGACCAGACCTTCGCGGGGTCGGTTTCGTACGGGTAGACGTGGACCATCCAGCCAAAGACGTGGGGGATGAAAACACCGCCGGCGGCCTCGCACGCTTCCCGTGTGTTGATGGAGCCCAGGAGCCCGAATTTTGGATGCGGGCCAGCGTAGTCCGACCAGTTGCCGCCTGGGGCTTTGCAGAAGTTCACATGCTGGTGCCAGCGCGCGATGCTGAGCGGGATGCGCTCGTTCAGCTCGTCCTCTGAAGCGCCGAGACGGTCGGTGTACATGGCGCCGACCAGGGTGTAGCCGCCGTCAGGATTCTTTTTGTAGAGCAGCGAAGTAGGTTTGAGCGGATCGAAATGCCAGCGCGCTTCGCGGGCGTTGTCATAGTTGGTGAAGTGGTATTGCGGCTGCCGGATGTTGGGCAGGAAGATCTGATAACCGTCGGCCAGCGCCTTGCGATAGTCCTTGTAGGGCTCCATGGCGGCTTTCGCGTCCGCGACGATGGCGTCGGCCCTCTGCTGATCGCCGGGCTGGAGCGGGCGCAGCGTGGTCAGATACATGTGCCCCATCATGCCGGCCATGCCGCCGCTGGAGGCTGCTGCGCTTTGGCCGCCGCGTACAGCGTACGCAGCCATGACCACAAGAATGGTTGAAAGTGTGACGAACGCGGCGGGCCGGAGTGGGCTGGGGGACGGACGCGGCGACACGGGGGACCTCCTTTCTCGGATACGGGCCGAGGGCGCTTCAGGTTCCAGGTAAGTTGGTTTTTTGCCTGTTCTTTACACCCCTCTAAATCCCTGACAAACTGGGCTGTGCCTACCCCTTCCATTGTCATTCTTGATTTTGGGTCGCAGTATACGCAGCTCATCGCACGCCGGATTCGCGAGCAGAACGTGTATTCGGCCGTGCTGCCGTGTACCGCGAAAATCGAGGAGATTCGCGCCCACAATCCAATTGGGCTGGTGCTGTCGGGCGGGCCGTGCTCGGTGTATGACGCCGATGCGCCGCCGGCCGATCCGGAAATTCTGAACCTGGGATTGCCGGTGCTCGGCATCTGCTACGGGCTGCAGTTCATCGCGCATCATCTGGGCGGGCGGGTGCGGTCAGCGATGAAACGCGAGTACGGGCATGCCGAGGTGGAGCTGATCGACCGCGGAAACCCGCTGTTTGCCGAACTGCCGGCGACCCTGCAGGTGTGGATGTCGCACGGCGACGAGGCGCTGGATTTGCCGCCGGGCTTCCATCTGACCGCGAAAACGGCCAACGCGGTGGCAGGAATGGCGAATCCGGAGCGGCGCATCTGGGCAGTGCAGTTTCATCCCGAGGTGCATCACACGCCGCTGGGCACGCAGGTGCTGCGGAACTTTCTGTTCAACATTTGTGGCGCGCTGCCGGACTGGACCCCGGAGCATTTCATCCAGTCGACGGTTGCGGCGATTCGCGAGAAAGTCGGCGCCGGGCACGCGATCTGCGCGCTCTCGGGCGGCGTGGATTCTTCGGTGGCGGCGATGCTGGTGCATCGCGCGATTGGCGATCAGCTGACCTGTGTGTTTGTGAACAACGGCGTCCTGCGCAAGGACGAATTCGAGAAGGTCCAGCAGAATTTGCGTGACAAGCTGGGACTGAAGCTGATCGCCGTCGACGCCAGCAAGCGCTTCCTGCTCAAGCTGCGCGGCGTCACCGATCCCGAAGGCAAGCGCAAGATCATCGGCATGGAGTTCATCGCTGTATTCGACGATGAGGCGGTGCGGATCGCCCAGGAAGGCGGCGGGGTGGAGTGGCTGGTGCAGGGGACGCTCTACCCGGACGTGATCGAATCGTCGTCGGTGAAGGGGCCGTCGCAGACGATTAAAAGCCACCACAACGTGGGTGGGCTTCCGGAGGAAATGCAGCTGAAACTGATCGAGCCGCTGCGCGATTTGTTTAAAGATGAGGTGAGGCGGATCGGCCGCGACCTCGGCATGCCGGAAGAGATTCTGCAACGGCAGCCGTTTCCTGGGCCGGGGCTGGCGGTGCGCATCGTGGGCGAGGTGACGGCGGAGCGCGTGGCGCTGCTGCAGGAAGCCGACGACATTGTTGTTTCGGAAATTAAGAGCGCCGGGCTGTACACGAAGATCTGGCAGTCGTTCGCGGTGCTGCTGCCGGTGAAGAGCGTCGGTGTGATGGGCGATCAGCGCACGTATGCCTACACCTGCGCCGTCCGCGCAGTGCACTCGGAAGACGGCATGACGGCGGACTGGGTGCCGCTGCCCTACGACGTGCTGAAGACGATTTCGAGCCGGATTGTGAATGAGGTGCGCGGGATCAATCGCGTGGTTTATGACATTACGTCGAAGCCGCCGGGCACGATTGAGTGGGAGTAAGCGAGCGCAGCGAGCTTCGCTCCAGAGTTTAGGGATTAGGGTTTAGAAATCCGAGTTTCGCGGCCGTTTGCCAGCCACGAGGCCGCAACTAAGGATCGGATCGCTGGCATGGAAAGGGACTTTCACTCCGCAGTAGCAGCCGTAAACTCCAATCCCTAAACTCTAAACTCTGGTGCCTGATATTCTGCATCCTTCGCTGCCAATCCATTCCCACCGAGGCTCTGCTTTGACGAAGATTCGTGGATGCCTTTTCTTAATCCTGCTTGCTTCCTTTCCGTGTTTCGCTGCGTTTCCCGTCCATGCGCAGACGGCAATCGGCAGCGCGTACGCGCGCGATCCACAGCAGCCGGTGCACCAGGACTACACCGATCACATCAGGAAGTACACGACAGAGCCGTATTTCAATTCGCCGCTGACGGATTATCTGCCCGCGTCGAAGACCGTGCCGACGCCGTGGAAAGTGCTGGGCGATGTGTCGGGCGCGCCCAACATGCTGCCCTATGCGGAGGACGTCTACAAATACTTCCGCCTGCTCGCCGCGAGCACTCCCCGCGTGCAGGTTTACAGCATCGGACACACGGAAGAAGGCCGCGAAATGATCGCGGTGGCGATCGCGGATGAGTCGCTGCTGGCGAAGCAGAAGGAGAACGATGCTCGGCTGGCCAAACTGGCCGATCCGCGAACGATCCATCTCGACGACAAGGCTGCGGCGGACCTGGTGAAGCAGTCGTTCCCCGTTTACTACATCACCGGGACGATCCATTCGCCGGAAACCGGCGCGCCCACGGCGCTGATGGAGCTGGCATACCGGCTGGCAGTGGATGATTCGCCGTATATCAAATACATTCGCTCGCACATGATCGTGCTGATCACCCCGGTCGTGGAGGTGGATGGGCGCGACCGCATGGTCGACATCTACAAGTGGCACCTGGCGCACCCGGGCGAGAACTGGCCGCGCCTCGTCTACTGGGGGCATTACGTCGCGCACGATAACAATCGCGATGCGATGGCGATGACCCTGGACCTGACGCGCAACGTTCTGAACACGTATCTCGACTGGCATGCGCAGGTGCTGCACGACCTTCACGAATCGGTTCCGTTCCTCTACGACAACACCGTGGGCGATGGGCCGTACAACGCGTGGATCGATCCGATCCTCGCCGGCGAGTGGGCGGAGATCGGGTGGAACAATGTGCAGCAGATGACGGAGTTCGGAATGCCGGGCGTCTTCACGCATGGCGATTTCGACACGTGGAGCCCGGGGTATCTGATGTTCCTGGCGGCGATGCACAACGGGATCAGCCGGCTGTATGAGACATTCGGGAACGGCGGGGCGGATACGGAGAAGCGGATTCTCGATCCGGATGACTATCAGCGGACCTGGTACAAGCAGAATCCGCCGCTGCCGGTGGTGGAGTGGTCGCAGAGAGACAACAACAATTATGAAGAGACGGCGCTGCTCACGACGATCTCGTATTTCGCGCAGAACAGCTCGCAGTGGCTGGAAAACTACTATTTGAAGGCGAAGCGAAGCGTCGAGAAACCGGAGGATTCCGGACCGGCGGCGTACGTGATTGCTCCCGAGGGGCAGTCGCCGAGCCGGCGCGCGGAGTTGCTGCGGGTACTGGCGCTGCAGCATGTGGAGATAAGCCGGCTATCTGATCCGGTGACGGTTACAAATCCGGAGAAGCAGAAAGGCGAGAAGAAAAACGAGCACGGAGATACGAGCGACGCGAAAACCGAGACGTTTCCCGCTGGAAGTTATGTGATCCGGATGGATCAGCCGTACTCGCGCATCGCCGATGCGCTGCTGGACCGGCAGTACTGGGCGCCGGACGATCCGCAGAAGCATCCCTATGACGACACGGGGTGGTCGTTTCCCGATCTGTTCGGCGTGCCGACGGTCCGGGTGACGGATACCGCGATTCTGAAGGCAAAGATGGAGCCGGTAACGGATGCCGGCGCAGCGAGCGGGGCGGTCACTGGCACCGGCGATGTGGTCGCGGTCGATAATGCCGGCGGCATTTCGCTGCTCGGGCTTCGATATGCGTTGAAGGACGCAAAGATTTCCGTGGCGGACGCGGCGTTCGATGCGGGAGGCAAGCATTTCGGAACTGGATCGCTGGTCATTCAGGGAGCGGGCGCCGATGTGGTGAAGACCGCGATTCGAGATGCGGACGTGGCTGCTGTGGGCCTGGGATCGGCCCCGTCAGTGGCGATGCACGACGCGCCAACGCCGCGGATCGCGATGATGCACACCTGGCTTTCAACGCAGACGGAAGGCTGGTGGCGCGAGGCTCTCGACAAGCTGCACATCCCCTACGACTACATCAGCACGCAGACCGTCTCGCACGAGGCGGATTTGCGCGCGAAGTACGACGTGATCATTTTTGCGCCCCTGGGTCGGTCATCGACACAGCAGATTGTGAACGGCATGCCGATGTGGGGCAATGCGTTGCCGTGGGAGAAAACGGAGCTCACCCCGAACCTCGGGCGTATCGACTCGACGCCGGACATTCGGCCCGGGCTGGGGCTGGACGGTGTCGAGCACCTGCGGGACTTTGCCGCGAAGGGCGGCCTGCTGATCACAGCGGAGGACACAGCGCAGTTTGCCATTGACGTGGGAATGGCGCCGGGGGTGTTTGTGAATCGCGGCGGCAATGTGCGTGTGGTGGGGAGCGTGCTGGCGGCCGAGTTCGTGGATCGCAAGAGCCCGGTGGCGTGGGGCTACGGCGATCATCTCGCGGTGTACAGCGCGGAGGGGATGGCGTTCACCGTGGGCAACATGACCCTGAACCGGCACGTTGAAACGGAGAAGGACTACCATCGGGCGACGGGGCGCGGCGGTCCCGAGGATGAAGATATTCCGCAGGGACGCGCGGCGGTGGCGCCCGAGCCGCTGCCTGCGCCGAAACCCTGGGAGGCGACCCCGCTGAACGAGGAACAGGCGCGCAATAATCCTTATGTGATTCCGGAAGCATACCGGCCCGACGTGATTCTGCGCTTTGCGTCGACGAAGGAGCTGCTGCTGTCGGGACTGCTCGAGGGCGGTGGCGCAATCGAAGAGAAGCCGATCGTGGTGGACGCGCATTTCGGCCAGGGCAACGTGCTGCTGTTCGCGAACAACCCGATCTATCGCGGAGAAACGGTGGGCAGTTACGCACTGGTATTCAACGCGATTCTGAACTTCGACCACTTATCGAAATCAAAGTAGGGCCGGACACGGGATATGGACAAGCTTGGACTGATCGCCGGCAATGGCCGCTTCCCGTTCCTCCTGCTCGACGCGGCGCGGGCCCACGGAACCGAAGTCGTCGTAGCAGCGATCAAAGAGGAGACCGATCCTGAGATGGACGCGCGCGCGGCAGCGGATTCCGGCGTGCGCGTCCACTGGCTGTCGCTCGGCGAGCTGTCGCGGCTGATCGAGACTTTCCAGGCTGAGGGCGTGCACAAGGCGGTGATGGCGGGCCAGGTGAAGCACAAGCAGATTTTTTCGAGCATCCGGCCGGACTGGCGGCTCGCGAAGCTGCTGCTCTCGCTGCGCACGCGGAATACCGACATGCTATTGGGCGCGGTGGCGAAGGTGCTGGGCGACGAGGGAATCGAACTGATCCCGTCGACCGCTTATCTCGAGCCTTTGCTCGCCGCATCGGGAGTCCTGACAGCGCGCGCCCCCAACGATCAGGAGCGGCGCGACATTGAATACGGCCGCGAAGTCGCGCGCGGGCTGGCCGCATGGGACCTGGGACAGACGGTGGTGATCGCGGCCCAGGCGTGCGTTGCTGTCGAAGCAATGGAGGGAACCGACGCAACCGTGGTGCGCGCGGGAGCGCTGATGCAGAGCCTGGGTGAGCCGCCAGCGTCGACGCTCGAACGCAGTCTGACAGTGGTCAAGGTGGCGAAGCCGAAGCAGGACTTGCGTTTCGATGTTCCGGTGATCGGGATTCGCACCATTGAAACCATGCGAGCGGCGGGTGCGACGTGTCTCGCTCTGGAGGCGGGGCGGACGCTGATCTTCGATCGCGAGGCGGTGCGGGCGGCTGCGGATACGGCCGGAATTGCGGTAATCGCCTTCGAACACGGATAATGGTTCGGCAGGCATCGCCGTTCCCAGGCGCACGAAACTTTCCGGTCCCCACACGCAAAAAAGGAGAAACGTTATGTTGAAAACTTCCGCGATGGTTGCAGCCGTCGTTGTGGTTCTGGTGGTGGCGGGATTCGCCATCCAGCGCAGCTTCGCCGCCGACAACGCGCCCATGCCCGAAGTGGGCCAGACTGCGCCGACGTTCACGCTGCCCAATCAGGAAGGCACACCCGTATCGCTGGACAGCTATCGCGGCAAGTGGGTGGTGCTCTACTTCTACCCCAAGGATATGACCACGGGCTGCACGATCGAGGCGCACAACTTCCAGCGCGATCTGGACAAATACAAGGCGCTGAACGCGGTGATTCTGGGCGTGAGCGTCGACACGGTCGACAGCCACAAGCAATTCTGCACAAAAGATTCGCTGACCTTCACGCTGCTGGCCGACCCCGACAAGAAGGTCGTCGAGCAGTACGGATCGCTGGGCAATTTCGGACCGATGGTCATTGCGAACCGAAATACATTTCTGATCGATCCCGAGGGCAAGATTGTGAAGGTCTGGACAAAGGTCAATCCCAACGTGCACAGCGAGGATGTGCTGGCGACGCTGGGCGATTTGGAGAAGAAGGGCTGAGGGGACGCGGAGTTGAAAGCGGATAGACGAGGACCGCGAGCGTTTAGCGTCCAGCGTATAGGAGTTACAAAAGGCACGCTGCGCCTTTCTACCCGATTGTGTACAAATCGAGAATGGTCGCACGAAAAACTCAGTCCTACCGTGATCTGCTGGTCTGGCAGCGTGCCATCGAGCTCTGCGTAGCCGTTTATGCCGCCACGGAGCATTTCCCACGGACTGAGATTTATGGACTGTCCAATCAGCTTCGCCGCGCAAGTGTTTCTGTTCCCAGTAATATCGCGGAGGGGTATGGGCGGCTGTCAAAAGAACAATATCGGCATTTCCTCGGAATCGCGCAGGGATCGAATCTCGAGCTGCAAACGCAATTAACCATTGCAATCCGGCTTGGATTCGGTGAAGGTCGCACAATTGACGCGGCCATGGCGTTCTCGTTCGAAGTGGGGAAGATGCTTACGGCTATGCTGAGAAGCTTCGAGGGCACACCTGTACGCTAAACGCTATACGCTATACCCTCTACTGTTCCTTCACCGGCGTGATCGGGTGCTTGTTCTCCGGAGAGTTGGGCGACACCCCGAAATCCCAGACATCCAGATTGATGACACCGGGAGCAAGAATCTCCATCAGGGCGTATTCGCCAATGGGCAGCGGTTCCTTCGGCGTCAGCTTCATCCAGCGTTTGCCAGGCAGGATTTCCGCCTTCGTGGAGACAATGTCTTCTGACTGAACCGCGTCGCCCGCGCGGCTGATCCGCACCGCCCCGATCACGCGCTCTCCCGGCTGCACGTCGACGCGGACAATCGCGTAGCGGCTGTCCGGCGAGCTGTAGTCGTCTTTGTTCTTCATCGCGTCGGCGCCGTGGGTGTTCACCATAAACGCATCTTCGGGAGCCACCTGCTCGGAATTGCCCGTGTCGAGGCTGACGTATATCGCGGGATCGTCGACGTGGAGACGCACCCGCGCCGCCTGCCCGTCGATGCGCACCGGTTCCTTTGCGCCGCTGAACGACGTGATCGCCGCGCGCAGCACGTTGTGGTTGGTATCCCGATTCACGTTGCCGGTGCTCTGGTCGAGGTGGATGAGCTCCGGGATGCCCTGAAAGTCGTCGAGCACAAAGATGCCGTCGCGGTCCGGGAGACGCAGGCCCGCAGCGACCACCGGTGTGCGCGCCTGTTGCTCGGCGCGCTCCGCCGCGGCTGCGGCATCGATGGCCGCGGCCTCCTTCTGGGCTTCCTCAGGGGTCGGCGCGGTGGGAGGCGGGTTCTGATCTTCCGGCGAAGGGTGCGCGCCCGGCTCGTGCTGCTTGTTCCACTTTTCCGTGGCCGGCCAGTCGATCAGAGCGTACGGGATTTCCTCCCACTCATCCCGTTCAGCGCTGAAGTAGCGCACCCGGTCGCCTTTCACTTCCCACTTCGTCACGATCTGATACGACCCATCTTTGAGGATGAGGCGTTTGCCGTAAATCGTCTGCGCGTGCGCGCACGGGTCCTGGCCCGCGAGGCGGGCGAAGGGTGAGCCGGTTGCCAGAACCAGCAGAAGCACCGCTGCCGGGATAAAGCGAGAGGCGCGCATTGCTTCCCATTAGATATGGGGTTGGGGGCATCCGTCACCCGGCAGTCCGGACCCCTGCGCGGAAACGGCGGTTTGGACTATCCTCAGGGGTATGGTTTCCCGAACTTTTGTGGCCGCCGCCGCTCTCGCCGCGGCCCTTTGCGTTGTCTCCCAGGCCCAGTCGTCCGGTTCGCCGCAGTCCCAGCAGAACCCCGCCCCGCAACAGACCGCCCCCGCGCCGAGCCAGCCGAACCCGCCTTCGCTCCAGTTGCACGATTTGCCTCCGGAGCCGCACACTCCCACCCCGGCTGAGGCAGCGCAGCAGGAGCGGCAGGCCGAGCTGAACGCCGCCATCCGCGTTGCGGGTCTCCAGGCGCACTGGGGGCCGGCGATGGACTCGCCCGGCTATTCGATGACGCTCACCGAAGCGGGACGTACGAAGAATGCCGACGGAAGCACCCAAATCACGTATCACATCGCCGGCTCGGGCTTTCCGGCGGATCAGAAATACATCCTGATTCGCTGGCCGCTCAACGTCACGACCCAGACGGTGATGGGCGGCATCGGTTTCGACGCGAAGGGGGTTGCGGTCTGCGCGGAGACTGCGCCGCCCGCAACGGGAACACAGGCCCAGCCGGCAGCCCCTTCAGCTCCGGCCCCGAATGCGGGCGCCACACCCGCGCCTCCCGCGGCTCCCAGTTGCTCAGCGACCATGAAGCCGCAACAGCCGGTCGAGATCGAGGCCACCGTCGCGCCCGGTGAGGCGATCCGCGTAGCGCTGCTCGCCCCCGACAGAAAGCATGGCGCGGCGGCCAGCACCATTCCCTTCCCCATCGCGAACACCGACAAAGGCTGCAGGCTGCAGGTGGTTTTGGGGACGAAGAACGCCGCGCTGGTGCTGATTGAAGGCGATGGATTCCCGCCCAGCACGGAGGTCAAGCTCGACACCGTGACGGGCGCCGAGGCAACGACTCTGCGCACAAAAACAAGCAGCGAGGGCAAACTGATTGTCCCCGTGCTGATCAGAATCAGCACGCCGAGCGCGGGACAAACCACGGTCCGTTTCGCGGGCATCGACCGCGCGCCGAGCCTGCAGGGCGCCAACGCACCCGCCACGCCGGATCCGGGCTGCGCTCCGGCGGTCAGTTATCCCTGGGGCGCCACGGCTTACAAGCCGGAGTAAAGACCGGGCTGTTGCGATTCCGGTTGCCGGCCCGGGTTTTGCACGCACAAGACTCTTCCCTTCCCCCGGGAATGCTGCGATACTTGATCGTGCCCGCCTGGTTCGCCCAGCACACAAATCCAAATAAGGTGACGCAGAAATGTCCGCGAAGTACATTTTTGTGACCGGCGGAGTTGTGTCCAGCCTTGGCAAGGGTCTTGCCGCCGCCTCGATTGGGTGTCTTCTCGAAAGTCGTGGCCTCAAAGTCAACCTGATGAAGTTCGATCCGTATCTGAACGTCGATCCGGGGACGATGTCGCCTTTCCAGCACGGTGAGGTCTTCGTCACCGACGACGGCGCGGAGACCGACCTCGACCTCGGCCACTACGAACGCTTCACCCATGCCAAACTGAGCCGCGACAACAACTGGACGACCGGGCGGATCTACGAGCAGATCATCCTGAAGGAACGGCGCGGCGATTATCTCGGCAAAACCGTCCAGGTCATCCCGCACGTGACCAACGAAATCCGGAACGCCATGCGAAAAGTGGCGGCCGAGGGCGACGTCACCATCGTGGAGATCGGCGGAACGGTGGGCGACATCGAATCCCTGCCCTTTCTGGAGGCGATCCGCCAGGTGCGGCAGGAACTGGGGCGCGAGAACACCGTCTTTGTGCACGTCACTCTGGTGCCGTGGATCGGCGCCGCACAGGAACTCAAGACCAAGCCGACGCAGCACTCGGTGAAGGAGCTGCTGTCCATCGGGATCCAGCCCGACATTCTTCTCTGCCGGACCGACCGTTTCCTCTCGCGCGAAGTGAAGAGCAAGATTGCCCTGTTCTGCAACCTCGAGGACCAGGCAGTCATCACCGCGAAGGATGTCGACTCGATTTACGAGGTGCCGCTGGCCTTCGCTCAGGAGGGTGTGGACCGGCTGGCATTGCGATATTTGCGCATCGAGACCCCGGAGCCGGATTTGAGCAAATGGGAAAATCTGGTGCGCCGTTGCTACCACCCGGCCGGCGAAGTCTCCATTGCCATTGCCGGAAAGTATGTTGAGTACGAGGACAGTTACAAATCGCTGAAAGAAGCACTGGTGCACGGCGCGCTCAGTCACAACCTGAAACTGAACGTCTCGTGGATCGAGGCCGAGGGCCTGGAAGACCCCGGCTACGAGGATCAGCTCCGCGAATTCGACGGCATTCTGGTGCCGGGCGGGTTCGGCAAGCGCGGCATCGAGGGAATGCTGAACGCGATTCGCTACGCGCGCGAAAAGCAGGTGCCCTATTTCGGGATTTGCCTGGGCATGCAGACGGCGTGCATCGAATACGCGCGCAATGTCTGCGGGCTCGCCGGGGCAAACTCCAGCGAGTTCGATCCGTCAACGCCCCACCGCATCATCTACAAGCTGCGCGAGCTCACCGGCGTGGAGGAGATGGGCGGAACCATGCGGCTGGGAGCGTGGGCGTGCATGCTGCAGCCGGGATCGCTCGCGTCGCAGGCGTACGGGAAGACGGAGATCAGCGAACGTCACCGTCACCGTTACGAATTCAATCGCGAATACGAGGCTCTGCTGACCGGCGCAGGCCTGAATATCACCGGCACCACGCCCGACGGCACCTACGTGGAGATTGTCGAGATTCCCGGGCACCCGTTCTTCCTGGGCTGCCAGTTCCATCCGGAGTTCAAGTCCAAGCCGCTCGAGCCGCACCCGCTGTTCGCCCGATTCATCGACGCGAGCTATGCGAACCGGCTGAAGCGGGAGCGAGGCCACCGCGAGACGGAGCCGGCCAAGGTGGAAGTCGGGCAGGGATAACGGATCAAACCGTCGCCGGAGCGTGAATCGCGATCTCCACCTTCGGCGGCTGCAGCAGCGTGTTGTGAATCAGGCAGCGATGCACGGCGCGATCGACGCCTTCGCGGTGGCGCTCCTCCAGAGCCAGCGGCAGCTCGACTTCGATGCGGATGTTGTCGACCCGGGGCGGGTTCATCACCTTCTCCGCGATCACCTTCACGCGCGTGCCCTCCGTCGCCAGACCCTTCTGACGCAGATAGTCCGCGGCATAATACGCAGCGCATGAGCCCAGCGATGCCAGGAACAGCTCCGGTGGCGTCATGCCTTCATCGAAGCCGTGATTTTCTTTTGGCTGATCGCTGATGACGGTGTGCTGGCGCGCTTTGATCTCAAACTGGACTGCGCCGAGATGCTCAACGGTGACTTCCATGGCGATGCCTCTCTTCTTAATGGTGCGGCGCGCGCGTGGAGATTCCTGTGACCGCGGTCACTGACGCCGGCGCGAACCCGGAATTATCTGGACGGTGGCGTCGCGCCTGCGTGGTGGCTGCTCTCTGCGCGCGCCGATTTCAGCATTGAAAGTGGGAACTTCATGGAGTACCTGAATCGTGCCTTACTTGAAGCTGTGGGCGTGGAAGCGTTTCGCGACCGGCAGCCCTATCCCTGGACCAACCTGGAAAACACGCTGACCCCGGACGGCTACGAAGCCCTGCGGCTCAGCATGCCCGACACCTCGCAGGCCGAAAAGCAGGTGGGCAAAAAGCGCGCCTACGGGCAGGGGCCGCACGATCGCTTCCTGCTGCATTACCGGCCGGGGATCGAAGTCCCGCAGCCATGGAAGGAGTTTCTCGCCGAGCTCGAGGGGCCCGTGTATCAGGATTTCCTCAAGCGCATGCTGGGGCCGAAAACCTTCATCCCAACCTTCGAGTGGTACTACGCGTGGGAGGGCTGCGCCGTGTCGCCGCACTGCGACGCGGTCCGCAAGCTGGCCACGCACATCTTCTACTTCAACACCGAGAAGGACTGGGATCCGGGCTGGGGCGGCGAAATTCTCATCCTCGACAGCGAGCGGCGCTTCAAAGCGCACTCCGGGCCGTCGTTCGACGATCTGAAGGTGGCGGCATCGCTGCGGCCCAGCGGCAACGGCAGCCTCCTCTTCCAGCGCACGCCCCACTCCTGGCACGGGGTTCGCCCGCTGCAATGCCCGGAGGGGCAGCTGCGGAAGCTCTTCATCGTGACCATTAACGTGCCCTCGTTCCAGGTGTGGTGGCGCAAGGTGCGCGGTAAGGACCCGGACGGATACCGGATCGAAGCGGCGTAAAGATCGGACCGTTCAGCTTCTTCAGTCGAGCAGGATTCACGCGAGGCGAATCTGCGCCCTGGGGCAGCGGGCCGTGAGCTCCTGCTGCAGGCGCGTGAGATCGCTCTCTCTGCCTTGGGGGATCAGCACAGCCTGGTGAATGGGAACGGTCTGGCTCCCACCATATGGATTGGGAACCGAGCGTTCAAAGTTAAACATGGCGCTGCGCGGCTGGCGCTCGTCGATGACGGCTGAAACCAGGTACGTGCTCACGTTGAGCCAGGGCGTGAAAACGCCGTCGCAGAAGACGCCGTCTCGCCCCAAAAATGCCTCTGGGCTGGCGCGCAGAAGTTTGACCCTCAGTTTATCGGCGCGATAAGCGGCACCGCGTCCGCCCAGGACGACGCCGGCCAGGATAGCCCCGCAGACGAGGACGATGTACACCGTCTTCCACAGCCACCCTCCCGGGCAAAACACATAAACGCCAATGGCAATGCCGCCGATTGGCCATAGCAGGCGATGCCAGTGGCGCCTGAAGTCGAACGTGGGCGGCGTGCCCCGGAGGCGCTCGGCCTGAACATTGCACCACGCCGTCCATTGCTCGGGCGTGTATTGCCAGTGAACCCAGGGCTCCAGTTCGACCGCCGTCAGCGACTGATCGAGGCCCCGATTCGTCCAGTAAAGAACCGGCAGAAGAATGATGGCGAGAAATGCCGTGAAACCGGCGAGGCTCAGGAAAACGATCCGAACGTCCGCGCGAATCAGCAGGCCCGGAATCAGGCAGACCAGAAGAATGACCCCGAAAACCTTCGCCCACTTGTAGACTTTGGCGCGGTTGGTGGTGACCAGCCGGGTCGCGTGCGGCAGAGACGTGGGCTTCGCTTCCCGGGGCGTGGTGAAGACCAGGATGATAAAGATCATCGCCAGCGTGTCGACCACGATGGCCGCGCCCAGAACGGAATAACTGAGCGCTCCCGGCCTGCTGATAGTCAGTTTGACGGCTGCCACCATCAGGGGGATCGCTCCCGCAATCGCCAGCAAAACGACGAGCAGAGTATGCAGGGCAGCGCGGCGCGAGTAGAGCGGATTGCGCCGCCAAACCGCCCAGGCGCTGAACAGGAAAACAACGGCGAAGACGACCTGGACCATCGGCAACCTCGGTGGACTGAAGACGGCGGAGGATATCGGCTTCGACTGGGGGCGTCGTTCCTGCTCTGGATCATATGCGATTGCGGCCGACCGCTCGAAATTTGCCCTGTGCGTTTTGCCCGGCGCCGTTCTTTGCGGCATGATCATCTAATCGGCATGGCCGTCGCTTCTTCCCAGCCCGTACGCCGGCGATTCCGCCTGATCCCAGTGCTTCTGATCGCGCTGCTGGCCGGTGTGCTCTTCGGCGGCGCGATCCTCGCGTTCTTTCTCCACGAGGCCAAACACGGCATCTGGGATCGCGTGGCCAGCGCGCTCAGCGGGCGAACCCTGAGCATTGACACGTCGCAACCGACGGTCGTCAATGAGGTGCGCCGGCTCTCGCGGCTGGAATCGGTGTCGTACACGATGGACAAGATGGTCTCCGGAGACCGCGAGGGGCGGGTTCTGCCGATGTTCCTGACCGGAGACCGGATCCTGCTCGAGGTCCATGGCGAGGCGATCGCGGGCGTCGACCTCGGCCAGCTTGAAGCCGACGATGTGCGGGTGAACGGCAAGAGCGTGTTCATCCATCTGCCGCCGGCGCAGATTTTCACCGTCGCGCTCGACGACACGAAAACGCACGTCTATGCGCGCGAAACCGGGATTCTGGTGCCGGTCGATCCGAGTCTCGAGGGCGAGGTACGCGAGCACGCCGTAGAAAACCTGCGCCAGTCCGCGCTCCAGGCCGGTATTCTGGGCAAAGCCCAGCAGAACGCCTGCGCAACGGTCACGAAGCTGCTCCTCGGGCTCGGATTCGAGCAGGCGCAGTGCGACTAAGCCTTCGGCCTGTGTCGCTTTTCTGAACGCTGTACGCTGAACGCTGTACGCTGATGTTGTGACCCAGGAATTTGAGATCGGGCCGGTGCGGGTCGGCGGCGGGCGGCTGTTCCTGATCGCCGGGCCGTGCGTCATCGAAAGCGAGAAGCATGTTCGCACCATGGCGGAATCCATCCAGCGGATCGCATCGGATCTGAAGATCCCGTACATCTTCAAAGCTTCGTACGACAAGGCGAACCGCACGTCGGTGAAAAGTTTTCGCGGGCCGGGGCTGGTGGAAGGCGCTGCGATTTTGCGGAACCTGGCCGAAGCGACCGGACTGCCGGTGCTGACCGACGTCCACGAGCCCGGGCACTGCGAGATTGCCGCCGAGGGAGCGGATGTGCTGCAGATTCCGGCGTTCCTCTGCCGCCAAACGGATCTGCTCGTGGCGGCAGGGCGAACCGGGCGCGCAATCAACGTCAAGAAGGGCCAGTTTGTCGCGCCGTGGGATATGCGGCACGCCGTCGAAAAAATCGCCAGCACGGCGAACACCCGCGTCTTCCTCACCGAGCGCGGTGCGACCTTCGGCTACAACAATCTCGTTGTCGACATGCGGTCGCTCGGGATCATGCGGTCGTTTGCGCCGGTGGTCTTCGACGCGACCCATTCGGTGCAGATTCCCTCCGGGGCCGATGGCGTATCGGGCGGGCAGCCGGAGTTCATTCCGCTGCTGGCGCGCGCCGCCGTAGCGGCAGGCATTGACGGCATTTTCCTCGAGGTCCACGACAACCCCGCCGAAGCGAAGTCCGACGGCGCCAATGCACTGGATCTGAAAAATCTGAAGCCGCTGCTCGAAACGCTGATGGCAATTCATCAGGCGGCGACAGCGCCAGTTCCCGCTTACTCCGCAGGTGCCCCATAACCGGCGCATCTTAGCCCGTGGCGCGAAGCGCGGCCGCCTGGACGGCCAGTCCCCTGCACGGCCAGTCCCCCGTGCGACAATACAGGTGAGCCGGACATGAATTCTTCAGCCGCAGTGGCGCCCCCGCCAGCCACCGTTACGCCGGAGCTTCTGACCCAGCACGGCATCACCCCGGATGAATATCGCCGCATCGAAGACGCGCTGGGCCGCACGCCCAGCCTGACCGAGCTGGGCATTTACAGCGTGATGTGGAGCGAGCACTGCTCTTACAAGTCCTCAAAGGTGCATCTGCGGCGGCTGCCGACGCGCAGCAAGCTCGTCGTCCAGGGGCCGGGCGAAAACGCTGGCATCATCGACGTGGGTGACGGCTGGGCCTGCGCGTTCAAAATTGAGTCGCACAATCATCCGTCCTATATTGAGCCATATCAAGGAGCGGCCACCGGCGTGGGCGGCATTCTGCGCGACATTTTCACCATGGGCGCGCGGCCGCTGGCGGTCATGGACTCGCTGCGTTTCGGACCGATCGAGCCCGACGGCCAGACACCCGAAGAACTGATCCGCAAAAACCACTCCATCGTGGAAGGCGTGGTAAGCGGCATCGCCGGCTACGGCAATTGCTTCGGTGTGCCCAATCTCGGCGGCGAAACGAAATTCGAGCCGTGCTATTCCGGCAACCCTCTCGTCAACGCCTTCGCTCTCGGCCTCGTCCGGCGCGACGAGATTTTCTACGCGAAAGCCTCCGGCATCGGCAACCCGGTGATCTACGTGGGCGCGCGCACCGGGCGCGACGGCATCCATGGCGCGACAATGGCCAGCGAGGAATTCAAGGAGGGCTCGGAACAGAAGCGGCCCAACGTCCAGGTCGGCGACCCGTTCATGGAGAAGCTGCTGCTGGAAGCCTGCCTCGAAGCCATGAAGACCGGCGCCGTCGTCGGCATCCAGGACATGGGCGCGGCGGGCCTCACCAGTTCCAGCTGCGAGATGGGTGGACGCGGCGGTGTCGGCATCGAACTCGATCTCGACCACGTTCCCCAGCGCGAATCCGCCATGACCGCCTACGAAATGATGCTCAGCGAGTCGCAGGAGCGCATGCTGCTGGTCGCCGAAAAGGGCCGCGAACGCGAAGTGCTCAGTGTTTTTGAGAAGTGGGGACTCGAAGGCGTCATCGTCGGCACCGTCATCGAGGAACCGCGTCTGCGCGTGATCCATCACGGCGAAGTCCTCGCCGACATTCCCAACCAGTCCCTCACCGACGATGCGCCCGTTTATCACCGGCCCGTTGGCACCTGGTCGCGTCCCAATCAAATCAAAGTCCCCCTCGATCCGCCGCCGCACATCCTCGAAGAACTGAAGAAGCCGCGCGACTACACCGCTGATTTGAAAAAGCTCCTGGCCTCGCCCAACATCTGCTCCAAGCGCTGGGTTTTCGAGCAGTACGACAGCATGGTGCAAACCAATACCGTCCAGGGCCCAGGCGGCGAAGCCGGCGTGATGCGCATCAAGGGAACCGGAACGCCAGGCCACGAGCGCGGCCTCGCCATGGCTCTCGCCGGCAACGGACGTTGGTGTTATCTCGATCCAAAGCTGGGCGCAATGCACGCCGTAGCCGAAGCCGCCCGCAAAGTCGCCTGCACCGGAGCAACGCCCGTGGCCGCAACAAACTGCCTCAACTTCGGCAACCCGGAAAAACCCGAGATCATGGCGCAGCTTTCGGCAGCCATCGACGGCATCGCCGAAGCCTGCACAGCATTAGGCACACCAATCACCGGCGGCAACGTCTCGCTCTATAACGAAACGCGGGGCGAGGGAATCTATCCGACGCCGGTAGTAGGCGTAGTGGGCATTCTGGACGATGTAACAAAAGCCGTGCCGGCGGGATTCCAGTACGAAGGCGACGCCATCATCCTGTTGTCAGGCGTCACAACCGTTGTTCCGGAGCGCAATCTCTCGGCCTTTGGCTCATCGGAGTTTGCGAAAACACTGCTCGGCTCTCAGTGGGGCGGTCCACCAGATCTCGACCTCAACGACGATGAGCCGACGCTCCAACAATTCCTTATTCGATTGGCAAAGGAGGGTTTGATCCACTCAGCCTCTGATGTTTCAGACGGTGGCATCGCTGTATCGATTGCACGCGCCGCCCTGCCTCTCGGAATTGGCGCAGCCATCGATCTTAGTGACTTCGAAAAGGATGGTATCCGCAATCTCCGCACTCCACTTTCAGATAGGAAGGTCGATCCCGCGATCGTTTTGTTTGCCGAGTACGGTTCGCAAGCGATCATCAGCTGCGATCCGGCTGACGCGGAGCGGATCTGCAAAGAGTTCGGGGTGATCGGTGTGAAGGTTGGCACAACCCGAGGAAAGGAGTTGTCGATCCGCTTCAACAGTGTTCTTATCTCCAGCACCGTATCCGACCTCCGCCGGCCCTTCTCCACCGCTCTCGAATCCCAGCTCTCCGCCGAGGTGACCGCGTGAGTCGGCTGTTCTGCGAAGGTCTTCCCGGCCACGAATCCAGTTTTGTATCAGGGCACGACTTTAGTCGTGCCGATACCGCGCCAGAAAATGACCGGGCTTTAGCCCCTGAAGGCGCCGAAGGCGCGTCCCGCCGTGCGCGCAGCACCGACCCCAAACTCCGCGAACACTGCGGCGTAGTCGCCATCCACAACCACCCCGACGCCGCCCGCCAGGTCTACCTCGGCCTCTACGCTCTCCAGCATCGCGGACAGGAATCCGCCGGCATCGCCACCGCCGACGGCACGAACCTCTCCAACATCAAGGGCATGGGCCTCGTCTCGGAAATCTTCACCGACGAGGTCCTCGCGCGCCTCAAAGGCGACATGGCCATCGGCCACACCCGCTACTCCACCACCGGCGATTCGGCGCTGCTGAACGCGCAGCCCATCCGCGTCGAATCGACCAAGGGCCTCATCGCCATCGCGCACAATGGCAACCTGGTCAATCTCGGCAACCTCCGCGTCCACCTCGAGCGCAGAGGCGCCTTCTTCCAGACCACGTCGGATTCCGAAATCATCGTCCAGCTGATCGCCCACTCCCACGCAACCACGCTCGTCGACGCCATCGCCGATTCGCTGCGCCAGCTCGAAGGCGCGTTCTCGATTGTCATGATGACGCGCGACCGCATTTTTGCTGCGCGCGATCCCCACGGCTTCCGCCCACTCTCCATGGGCCGCATCACAAATCCCACTGGCCCCGACACCGTCGTCTTCGCCTCCGAAACCTGCGCCTTCGATCTGCTCCGTGCAAAGTTCGAGCGCGATGTGCTGCCCGGCGAACTCGTCATGGTCACGGGCGACGGCGTAACGTCGCGCCAGTACGCGCCGCCCAACCAGACCAGCTGCATCTTCGAGCACGTCTATTTCGCGCGGCCCGACAGCCGAATCTTCGGCCGCTGGGTCCAGGAGAGTCGCGAGCAAATGGGCCGCCAGCTGGCGCGCGAATCGCACGTGGACGCCGATCTGGTCGTGCCCGTCCCCGACTCCGGCGTGACCGCGGCCATCGGCTACGCCGCCGAGAGCGGCATCCCCTTCCGCTTCGGCCTCATCCGCAATCACTACGTCGGCCGCACCTTCATCGAGCCCGAGCAGCGCGTCCGCGACTTCGGCGTGAAGCTGAAACTTAACCCGGTCCGCAATCTGCTCGAAGGCCGCCGCATCATCCTCATCGACGACTCGATCATTCGCGGCACAACCAGCCGCAAGATCGTGCGCATGGTCCGCCAGGCCGGCGCCACGGAAGTGCATCTGCGCATCAGCTGCCCGCCCACAATCTCGCCCTGCTATTACGGTGTCGATACGCCGCGCAAGTCCGAGCTGATTGCGGCCAACAACACCATCGAAGAGATCCGTCAGTTCATTGAAGCCGATTCGCTCGCCTATTTGTCACTGGATGGGTTACGTGAAGCGTGCGACGGCGGCGAGGGCAATCGCTTCTGCGTGGCCTGCTACACGGGCGAGTACCCAACCCAGTGGGTGGACGTGGAAGACATTCTGCCCGCCGCTGCCGTTATGAGCTAGCCCTGCCAGCGTCATCCGAGCCGGCTCTCCTCGGAAGATTCGTCGCGCAACCTCATCTTCCCGCGCTGCTTCACATACAGCAGAAGGGAGAAGGTTGCATGCCAACAAAGAAGAAGCCCTCGGCCCGGAAATACGGCCCCGGGGCGGCTAAGAAGGTCGAGCGTGCCATGCGCGAGAAGAAAAGCGGCACGCTGAAGAGCGGACGCAGCGGGAAAAAAGTGACCAGCCGCAAGCAGGCCATCGCCATCGGTCTTTCGGAGGCAAGGAAAGCGGGCGCAAAGGTTCCAAAGAAGAAGTCGGCAGCGAAGAAGAGCAGCGCAAAGAAGTCGTCGTAGCGCAAATCGTCGAGCCGCTGATTCCCCGGCCGACCCGATTCGTTCGAGGCGGCGCGCCAAATTCCATCCATACCAGGCCCGGAATCCTCCTTCAGGTTCCGGGCCGCTGTTTTCGCACACCGCCGCTTGCTGTTACCTTCATCTTTTGCCACTCATGATTCCCGACCCCGCTGAACTTCCGTCGCACAGGTTCGTTCGCGCCTGCCTGCGCCAGCCCGTCGATCGCACCCCGGTGTGGTTCCTCCGCCAGGCCGGCCGCTACATGCGCGAATACATGGAAGTGCGGCGGCACCACTCGCTGCTGGAGATTTGCAAACGGCCCGACCTGGCCGCCGAAGTCACCATCACCGCGGCGGAGAAGCTGGACGTGGACGCGGCCATCATCTTTGCCGATCTGCTGCTGCCGCTCGAATCCATGGGCCTCGATTTCGAGTTTCAGGCCGGCGAGGGACCGGTGATCCATAAGCCACTGCGCAACGCCGCTGACATCGACGCGTTGGTGACGACGCGCGCCAGCGAACTCGCTTATGTGGGCGACGCCATCCAGAAGGTCGTCGCCCATTTTTACGGGCGGCTCGGGATGATCGGATTCTGCGGCGCGCCCTTCACCCTGGCCAGCTACATGATCGAGGGCGGCGGGTCGAGGAACTACATCGAAACGAAGACCCTGATGTACCGGCAACCCGATGCCTGGCGGAAGCTTCTGGACAAGCTGGTTGTGGTGCTGCGCGAATTTGCCGCGCAGCAGGTGGCGGCCGGCGCGGACGTGATGCAGATTTTCGATAGCTGGGCCGGTGCACTCGCCATCCCCGACTACCGCGACTTTGTGTTGCCGGCCACGAAGACGCTGGTGCGCGAAGTGCAGGCGCTGGGCGTGCCGGTGATCTACTTCGGCGTGGACACAGCGAGCCTGCTGCCGGCAATGCGTGAGACCGGCGCCGATGTGCTCGGCCTCGACTGGCGAACGCCGCTCGACAAGGCATGGCGCGAGCTCGACTATGCATGCGCTGTGCAGGGCAATCTGGACCCCATCACTCTCTTCGCCGAGCCCGACCTGATTCGTA
>Ga0335074_10003585_pt1 | contig 21269 bp, 12 predicted proteins | sample Lox_Sample_23_FD_206715 | JGI IMG/M metagenome (GOLD analysis project Ga0335074, IMG submission 206715) | Soil microbial communities from Loxahatchee National Wildlife Refuge, Florida, United States - Lox_Sample_2.3 | ecosystem: Environmental > Terrestrial > Soil > Wetlands | place: USA... | reverse complement strand
AATTTTCCAAGTTGGCTTCCAAAGCCTTCACTCGGGCGGCCGCGGCATCCAGATCGGCAGAGACTTGCCGATTGTCCAGTCTCGCCAGAAGCTGCCCCTTGCGAACCGCGGTGCCGGGCTGAACCAGGATGCTGGCAATGACACCCTCGCGCAGAGCTTCAACGTCGAGCTGGTTTTCCACGACAATCGGTCCCGACGCGACGACCGAATCGGTAGGAGTGGCCGGATGCGCAGGCGGCTTCTGCGCTGCGGGAGCTGCGACCGCTGCAGCCGCCGATACGGAAACCTCTTTCGAACTGTTGCAGCCGCTGCAAGCCAACGTCAGCACCAGAAGCCCGAAACCGTATTGCTTCATGGCTTGTCCTCCTACCATCCGACCCATGACCACACCTTCGACCACAGCCACATTACGGGACGCCGGAACAGCACCCATCCGGCCGGCACAAAGCCGGTCGAGACCTTGCCGCGCCCCAGCATTCCCGCGCGAATCGATCCGTCATCATTCGGCACAGTGAGCCGGGCATAGAAGAAGCGCTCGCCGCCACTTATTCCCGCGATTGGACTAACGACCGTTACGGGGGCGTGGAAAATGTGATTCGGCAGGCCCTCAAGTTTTACAGCAGAGTTTTGTCCGGCACGCACTCGCCCGATGTCAGCCTCATCGATAGCCACATCGACGTCGGCGTGCGAAGTGTCCACCACTTCGGCAAAGGTGTCGCCGGGACGCAGGTTCAGTCCCACGAAATCTTCAATGTGAGGCGTAGCTATGCGGCCGGCGATCGGAGTGCGCAGCAAGGTTCTTTCCAGTAGCTGCTGGTCGCGCGCGACCTCCGCTTTCCAGAAGTCCGCTTGAACGCGCTGGATTCCGGCTTCGGTGCCATCGTTGGAAGCCAGTGCCTGATCCATCGCTGAGATCGCAGTCTCATACTTAGCCTGGGCAGCCGCCAGCGCCAACCGGTATTGCCAATCATCCAACCGCGCCAGGACCGCCCCCTGCGCGACCTTGTCGCCTTCGCGGACATCCACCTGCTTCACTAAGCCGGCGACTTCGGGCTGTATCTTCGCGCTGTGAGCAGGCGCGACCACCGCCGCACCATCCACCCGCAAGGGCAGCGGGAATGCCGCTAGAAAGATCACAACCAGCACGGCTGCGCTGACCAACAGCATCCGCCGCCGCTTCTCCATCGCCAGGAACTTCCGCTTGCGGCTGAGGATTGGCTCCAGCAGATCAATGAAAGGAACTTCGCGATACAGCGTCGCGTTGCGCAGCGCAACCGTGGCCTGCCCGGCTAAGACTTTGATCATTTCCAGATGAGCGGTGCTCAGGAAATCAGGATCACCGCTTTCGAACGAAAGAATGCCAATGCGCCCATCGTCATCGACCAGCGGAAGCGAATGAAATCCGTGCATGCCGGTCTGTTCAAAGTAGGCTTGGAACTTCGCTCGCGTTTCTTCGCGATCAGCGTCGATCTCATCGCCGTGCTGGCGGACGAGAATGGGATTGTTGGACAGCGAGGCCCATTCCAGCAGCGATTGCAGCCGAACGATATCCGGATCCTGAGGATTGATTTTGAGCGCTCCGGACACGGCTTTGATCTGCAGTTTGCCGCGCGTCTCCAGCGCGATGGCGGCGCGCTCATAGCCAATGACGTTTCCCGGTTCGTTCACTACCGCCTGCAAGACGCGGTCGAGGTCGAGGGTGGAGGTGATTTCGCTGCTGACTTTGACCAGCGCCTCCAATACCTCAAGCTTGCGCTCCGCCTGCAGCAACTCGGCATTGTGCAGCGCGTTGCTGGCGGTCTCGCACATGTTCATGAGCAGGAAGTGATCGTCCTCGTCAAACGGCAAACCATCCTGGCGATTGACTGCTTCTACCACGCCAACCAGGCTCTGCAATTCCATCAGCGGCGCCGCCAGAAGCGAAAACACTGCACCATCCTCATGACCAGCGGATCGCTTCCGCAGGCGCGCGTCATCGGGATCGTCAAGCAACACCGCCTCGCCGCTCTCCGCAACCTCGGTCGCCACTCCCTCGCCCACTCGCTGCACACCTCCGACCGAAACCGTGGCGTCGAAACCCGCCTGGTATGTCAGCTCCAAGTCGTCGCCGTTTACCATCCACAGATTGACAGCCTGCACATTCATGACGTCCGCAAATTTCTTGGCGACCATCGGCAGCAGCTCGTCTAATTCGAGCGTGGAGTTGAAGACCTTTTCCAGGTCGTACATTTGCGTAACGCGGCTGATCGACTGCAGGCTGATGTTGCGTTCGCTTTCGTAAATCAGCGCAGCCGCGATCGCCGGCGCCGCAAGTTCCGTCAGCTCGCTCAGGTACTGCAAAGCGGTAGCAGGCAACGCTCGCTCGTAGGCAATCACCTCGATCGCACCGACCAGAATGTCTTCTGCCAGGAGCGGTAGATAAGCGAGAGAGACGGCATTGCGCCGTATATCCAGATGCGAGAATGCTTCACGGTTTAGCGTGGCGAAATCGAAGGTCTGGACTTCGCGGCCGGCGGCAATTGCGCCGAGCGTGCCTACCTCGAAGTTCGTGACCTCGGGCACATTGATTTCACCCGCTGTGGCTTTGGCTATCCAGGCAGGGTTGTCCTGGTCCTCGATGACATAAACCACGACCGCGCTGTCCGGCACAAGTTCGCAAACCCGGTTCGCAATCACTTGCGCCCGCGCCGCCGTTTCGGGACGAGTCAACAACGCAGTAGCAATTTCAACTGCGGGAACTGCAGGGGCGGACCTGTGAGTCGCCATGTTCCCTTTCTGGCGCTTCCGGAGATGAGCGTAGTGCCCGCATTATAAGGCCATTCGTCAATCTGACGGGCTTATTTGTCGCAGAGAGCAAGTCGCCACTTTCGATCCCAAGTATCCAGCGCCTTGGTGACTACTGGAGCCAGTTGCTGACGACTGGCGAGGGCAGTTTGCTCCCGCTCCTCGCGGTTGAAACGTTCGCTCGAGCCGTGGACGGGAATCATTCGGTAGGCACTCGGAAACCGGCAGTGCACCGTAGCGGTGGTTATCGTCGTTCATCACTGATCCACAGGCGAAGCCTGTTCGCTGATAGCCTTCAGTGCGGGGCCTCGCTATGCTGTCTTCTATTGGTGAGCTGATGGGCTGTGCTCGAGGTTTCTACGTGTCCACCGCCTTCTTGAGACTCAGGATTTCGCTAATTACGTTCTCAACCCCAATCGCGGTGTTGAGCATGGCGTGATAGACAGATCGATTGGGCCATTGCATGTGGAAATACCTCTCGACGAAAGCCGCGCGCTCGCTATCGATGACGTCCACCGCCTCCTCGGCGTCCGTTTCGCTCACGCCCTCCGCGATCAGGCGGCGAATCTTCGCCTCTCTCGGCGCATAGAGAAAAATCCGAAGGGCATCGTTTCGCTGACGAAGAAAATGCTGTGATCCTCGGCCGACGATGACACAGTTGCCTTCGCTCGCCGCCTTCTGAACCACGTGCTCGGTGATGCGCTGGATACTGTCGGCATCGAGCAACTTCAGACGATGTACGTTTAGACTGCCTTCGAAGCTGCCCCGCAGAATGGATTTAAAGAGCCGGTAGTAAAGCGGGTCGACCCGCTCCTCGCGCGATTTGACCTCGGATTTCTTGCAGTTGCTAAGCCGGGCAATCTCGCTGGTTAGCAACTCGTCCCATAGTTTCCATCCCAAGCGCTCGGCCGTCTTGCGGGCAATCTCGGCGCCACCGCAGCCGTACTCTCGCTCAATGGTGATGATGTTGATCACGGTGCTTTCCTTTACAGCGATGCTGTTACCCTATTTGTTCGGATGCTCGCATGACACATTCGAACGGCGGGCCCGCTTCGGGAGCTTCGCCACGCGCCAACCTGAAATTGGCATTAGCCCACCGCCATTTCGCCGCCCCCTCCCGGATCATTCTTTTTCAGGACAAATGACAGCACGAACATGATCGCGGAGATCACAGCCAGGACCATGAACGTATCAATGTAGGCCAGAGTCGCAGCCTGCGACTGCACCAGCCGATAGACGCTGGCCAAAGCTTTATGCATCGCATCCGGCGGACTCATTCCCGAATGAATGTAGAGCTGCTTCGCACCCTCGATCAGGTTCTGAAAATTCTGACTGCCTGGCGTGACGTGGCCGACCAAAACCGACTGATGGTATTCGGAGCGACGGTCGATCAGCGTTGTAACCATGGAAGTCCCCACGCTGCTCCCCATGTTGCGCATGAAGTTGACCATGCCGGCAACGGCATTGCTCTTCTCCGCAGGCATGCCAATGTACGCCGCCATCGTGATCGGCACGAATAGGAAACCGAGACCGACAACCTGAGCGACGCGCAACCACGAAGCGGAAACGAAGCTGATCGTCAGGTCAATGCGCTGGGTAGAGTAGTACATCCCGATTGCCAGGCACAGCCAGCCAACAGCGATGATGTAGCGCACCTGGAATTTGGTTACAAGTTGCCCAGTGATAGGCATGGCGAATATCAAGACTAAACCGCCGCCAGAGAGCACGAATCCCGCGAGTTCAGCCGTATATCCCAACAGCGTCTGGAGAAACAGAGGCATCATGACCAGACTGCTGAACAGCAGGAGTCCGAAGTTGAACATCATCAGGTTCGAACTCAGGTAGTTGAAATTCTTGAAAAGCCGTACCTCGATGATCGGGTGCTTGTTGAACCACTCCCAGATCACCAACGCGATCAGGCACACAGCCGATACAATGGCCAAGGTCAGAATGATGTGGGAACCGAACCAGTCATCCTCCTCACCGCGATCGAGGATGACCTGCAAGGCGCCGACGCCCAGCGCCAGCAATCCAATGCCGATATAGTCGAGCTTTACGCCGGCGGCTTTCAGCTTGCCCAGGTAAGGCGGGTCTTCAATCAAGCGATAGACCAGCAGCAGCGTGAGCGCGCCGACCGGGAAGTTGATAAAGAAAATCCAGCGCCACGAATAGTTGAAGGTGATCCACCCGCCCAGAGTCGGACCGACGGTCGGGGCAAAGACCGCCGTGATGCCGTACAACGCGAAGGCCATGCCGCGCTTTTCCGGGGGGAAGGTGTCGGCCAGGATCGCTTGCGCCATCGGCTGCAGTCCTCCACCGCCGGCGCCCTGCAGCGCTCGGAACAGCAGCAGGAGGGGAAAGGTCGTAGCCATCCCGCAAAGCAGGGAGCTTACGGTGAAGATTGCCAGGCACGTCATGAAAAATCGCTTGCGGCCAAAGCGGACGGCAAGCCAACCACTGATCGGAAGCACGATGGCATTGGAAACCAGATAGGAAGTGAGCACCCAAGTGCTGTCGTCATTGCTGACCCCGAGGCCGCCGCCAATGTAGGGCAGAGCTACATTGGCGATGCTGGTGTCGAGGATCTCCATAAAGGCCGCCATCGCCACCACTACCCCAATGAGCCAGATGTTGTACCGGGGTACCCATGGGGCCTGTTCTAGGGGGAGAGCCTGGGCAATATCGCTCATCGCAAATACACCTTCGCTTCGACGCTCATGCCCGGCCGAAGCTGCAGGTCGCGGTTTTCGCCGGGATTGAGCACGACCTTCACCGGAATGCGCTGCACGATTTTCACGTAGTTGCCGGTGGCATTTTCCGGAGGCAGCACGCTGAATTCAGGGCCCGTGGCCCCGGCGATGCTGTCCACGTGACCCTGATAGGTTCGGCCATTCAAGTCAACACTGATTTCCACGGGCTGCCCGGGCCTCATGTACTTCATTTGGGTTTCCTTGAAGTTGGCTGTGATCCAGACATCCTGCAGCGGCACGACGGTCAACATCTGCTGGCCGGGCTGGACGTTCAGGCCGACGACAACCGTCTTGGTGACCTCGCCGCTGACCGGCGCAATGATCTTCGTGTATCCCAGGTTCAGCTCCGCCTGAGCCAGAGCGGCACGTTTCTGCTCGACATCGGCGATGGCCGACAGTGCACGAGCACGAGTCGTCTCGATTTGCTGGGGCCGGGTCTGCGCTGCCCGAAGGTTCGCTTCCGCCTGGGCGACCCGGCTCGTCGCCTGCTGGACCGCCTGGCCTGCGGCAGCTTCATTGGCCTCAGCTGCGGCGACAGCGGCGGTACTGGACTTGGCCGCGGCCACGGCGTAGTCGTAAGTCTGCGCAGAAACGTCCTGCTTGTCTACTAGCTGTTTGTATCGTTTAACGTCGTCCTGCGCTTTAACGTCATTGGCCTCGGCCTCGTGCACCTGATCCTGGGCAGCGGCAAGCTGTTTTTCGGCGGCTGCGAGCCCGGCGGTGGCGTTTTCGACATCAGATCCGGAGTAACTTAGCGTACTTAGGGTGGTCACGGAGGTGATGGGGACATTGATGTTGAGGGAGCGGGCGGTTGCTTCGGCACTTGCCAGGTCGGCCCGCGCCTTGTCGACCGCAACCTGGTAGTCTCTCGGGTCGATCTCGACCAGCACCGTACCTTTTTGGACGTACTGGTTGTCGCCCACATGCACGGCAATCACGTAGCCGGAGATGCGTGCACTGACAGGATAGAGATGGACGTCCACCTGTGCGTCATCGGTAGACTCATAGCTACTGAAGTAACGCCACAGGAAGAAACCGCCGATGAGCAGGACTAGGGCGACTCCAAGGAACAGCCAAAAGCGCCTCCGTTTCGTGCGTCGACGAGCAACCACCGCTCGAAGGCGTTCACTCTCGGTGCGGGAGGCCGGGATCGACGGCGCTTCCTCGGTTTTGTCGACCACAGGGGGCGGGGTTGTGTCCGGTGCGGGCACGGCATCACCTCTCTTTTAGAATTACCGCATGCTGGTTGCTTCATCGGTCGCTCGCCCAAGCTAGGCTCTGACAGCGGGAAGACCAGGTGCTAATGATGTCTGCCTCTTGAAGCGAAGCGGTCCCAGAACTGCATCTTGGACGTCCTTCTCAGGTATTCGACATCACTTTCCCCCGAGATACTGTTGGTAACTCGTGCGTGCGACCCCAAGCGCACGCGCCAGCGACAGCTTGGCGAAGTTGTGACTGTAGAGGCTGGTAATGTATTGATCATTGGCGCTGGCGAGAGACTGCTCGGCCTGCACCACCTCGACGCTGTCGGTCACCCCGGAAATGAAGCGATCTTTCGACCGAGCCAGGTTCTCATTCGCCAAAGCAACATTTCGAGTCGCTACATCAACCTGCTCTTTGGCCGCGTTGAGATTGAGGAAGGCGCTGCGAACGTCGTAGTCAATCTGCCCGCGAAGGTTTTCGCTTTCCGCTTTGCGCTGCCGCAGGGTGGCTTCCGCCTGCGTAATATCGCCTTTGATGTGGCCGCCGGTGAAGACGGGAACGCTGACTCCGCCCTGGAACTCGAAAACTCCATTCGAGTGGCCGAAGGTCTCGCCCACATCACCGTAGTAGCCGTTGGCGGCGACCACAGGGTAGCGTTCGCCCTTGGCCGCCGCAAGCGCCTGCGCCGCAGCTTTCTGCGAGTCGAGGGCCGCACGGAAGTCGCTGCGCGACTGGTACGCCATTCTTAGCGCTTCATCGAGGCTAGGCGGGTTGATATCGGAGTATGGAAGCTTGTCAGCTAATTCAAATTGCTGCCCCAGCGGCAGCCCTATGGCGCGTCCGAGAGCGAGCTTGGCGATGGCCAAATTGTTACGCGCCACACTGAGGTTGTACTGCTCTGTGTGCAGTTGAACTTCCGTCCGCGTGACATCGATCTTCGGAGCCGTCCCCGCCTGGAGCTGATCCACGGCCTGGTCGTAAAGCGCCTTTGCAATTCGCACTTGGGCCTCTTGCGCATCGACGTGGGAACCGTCCGCGATAGCCTGCAGATAGGCGTTTCCGACGATCAGCGTGACGACATCAAGAATGTCTTGATAGTTGAGTTTCGCCGCATCTTCGGCCGTGCGTGCCGACCGGAAGCGCTGGATAGATTCATAGTTGAATAGCGTCTGGGTGATGCTTGCCTGCACGAGGCTGTAGGCGAAAGGCCCAATCACGGAAGGAGCGGTTGCCAGCACCTTCTGGAAACCAAACTCTGCGAGGCCCAGCTTCTGGACCGTCTCGGAAAGTCCGGCGTCGATCTGCGGCAACAGCTGACTAAGAGCAATCAGTCGCTCCCCACGTGCCAGCTGACTGTTCTGTCCGCTCTCAATCGAGCCCAGGTTGTATTCCAGGGCTTGAGTCACCGCGTCATGTAGAGTTAAATGCAAAACTTCATTCGTTGCGGGACCGCTGGGAACACTTCCAGTAAGTTGTGTGGTCTGCCCCGCAGCAGAGCTTCCCGTTGTCGCTGCCCCGCCAGCGCCGGTGGTATATTGTGCCGCCGCCGGAATTGCGCAGCAGAAGATCAATGCAATGGCCAGCACAGCAAAGTTCGAGTGAGGCCGAGTCGGCACGGATTGAGCAGCGCGAATCATCTATTCGCCTCCAGAGTCTGTCCAAAGTGATTCTGCGGGAAGGATCAAGGTGATTTGACCGCTGTGAGGTTCTTCACATCGACCACGAGTTCGAGGTCGTGGAGGTTCCGCTTTGGCTTTTTCAGAGAGGTACGAAGTGAAATGCGCGGGGATTGGTTCGGCCGGAATCATTCGACCCGTCACTAGCGGTGCCGTACACGGCGTCATCGGTGCTTAGCGTCACCTTTGGTAAGAAGCCGTCGTCGGCAGCCGGCCAAAGCTGTGCAACCCCGCCTCTCACTTTCGTCATTGGATGCAAGCTCTGATGGAGTGGTTGCCACGTCTTCACGAATTTTTTGCGCGCGCGCCAGATCGCGATCTAGCGTGAAATCCCTACTTTTGCGAAATGGTGTGCGGTTTGAAATTCCGCGACGTACACAGCGGTCCAGATCAGCCTAAACCCGGGGCATGGAAAACAGACATCGCTTCAACCTTTCGGCTCGGTTCCCAGAAAGTCGACGGCCTGGTCAGAACCGTTGCAATTCGTTGACATTGAGCGCCGTCTGCAGAATCTTCTTAAGGCGCCATTAGCCTGCCGTGTCGAGGTGGAAGGACTCCAAGTATGGATCGACTGGATAACCCTTTGCCTTCCACGCCGCCAGTCCACCCTGCAGGAATTTGACTCGGTCGAAATGCAGAGCGAGGGCCCGGCGAATAATCACTCGCGCGGTTTTATCGCCAGGACAGGTACAGTAAGCGACCGAATCCTTGTCTCTGGGAATGAGTGAGGGATTCTCGAGTATTTCTTTTGGGGGAATCCTCTTTGCGCCGGGGATGATCTCAGAATCGGCCAACAGGTCGAGCGGCTGGCGAACGTCCAAGACAAGTACTTCTTGATTTGAGGCCAATAATGTGTGGAGCGCCTCGGGTGTGATGCTGTGCTGCTCGAACGTATGCTGGCTTTTTGTGCGCTTGATCCAAATTACGATTGGCACACACAGCACTATGACGGCGATAACAATCAGCGCAAGAGACACCTCTCATCCTCCTCCATGCTCTCTGAGAAAGCAGATTCCGCAGGTCAGACGAAAGATTCCTGGAAGTCGTGAGGCAAGTCGGCCGTATTGAATCCTTCTTCCAGCGCACTCCACGGTGACTGAAGCCGCAACTGTCTGAATCTGGGAGGATGGTGTTCTCAGTTGACGGGTTCGCCCACAATTCGCCTCACCACCTTTCCCGCCGAACCATGCAGATAATTGAAGTGATGCGATTGCAAGCGCAGCAGCATCCAAACAAGACACCTGGCTCAAAGCGCGCGCGCGCGAGGGCTCGACGGAGCCGTTCTATGTCGACCACGGAGAACTTCGATACTCATCACAAGGCACTTACCCTGAATCTGGATCCGTCGATCTTTGGGTCGTTTGCTGAAATCGGCGCCGGTCAGGAAGTGGCACGTTGGTTTCTGGTTGTCGGAGGTGCCTCCGGAACCGTTGCCAAATCCATCTCTGCTTACGACAAGGAGGTCAGCGACGATCTCTACGGCTCCGGCTCGCGCTACGTATCCCGACAGCGTCTCGACGCCATGCTGGATGGCGAATGGACTCAGTTGCTCAACCAATTGGAACCGACTCGCGGAGTGCAGACCCGCTTCTTTTGCTTTGTCGACACCGTCTCGGCACGTAACTATGCCGGAACAAATGAAGCTCACGGTTGGGTTGGTTTGCGCTTTCAGCGGGAGCCTCAGAGCCAGCCCAACGACATCCTGTTGCATATCAATTTGCAGGATCCGGCCAACCTTCTTCAGCAAGAAGCCATTGGCATCCTGGGTGTAAACCTGATCTACGCTGCTTTTTTTCAGTCACAAACGAAAGAGCAGCTTCTCGAGAATGTTGTGCGGGATCTTGCCAACCGGATCGAAGTTGACTATGTGGACCTGCGAGGGCCCGTCTTCGACAAGTGGGATCGAGGCGCGCTCCTGGTGCATTTAGTGCGCGCAGGTTTCGCCAAGGCGGTCTGTTTCCCTTCGAACAGCGCTCCTGTTCCACCTACGGAAGTTCTCCACAAGAAAGCTGTGGTACTCGCGCCAGGATATTTCATACATGCGGATCCGGCCCACGCGGAAATCCATACGCGAATGCTGGCTTCGGCAATCCAGAAGCTGCAAGGAGAATTAGGGGAAGCGAAGCCCGCCCCGGCGGGATTCTTTTGTCTGACACTTGCTCCGCTCAATGCGAAAGATGCGTTTCCAGAGATCCCCGATGTGCTCCTGCGTATTGAAGCGCTTTGTGCCCACGGAGGCGACGTCCTGTTGGTCCGCGAACGTGAGCTCTACACGATGACCGATTTCGTGAACCGCTACACCCAAGAGCCGGTACGCTTTGTCGTAGGTCTATCGCTTTTGATCCGGGCGCTGGAAGACCACTACAGCCGACTTGATGGCAGCTTTCTTGCAGCTCTGTCTCGCCTCTTCGCTCAAAACGTCCGCATTTATGCTTACCCAATGAGCGCCCTGGACCTTCGGGAATCGATTAAAGGCTTCTCTACTCTCGACTGGGGCTTTAGCGAAGCGAAGGGATGGGTTACCGCACGCCACTTACACCCCGCAGCACCGCTGGGATACCTTTACGCTTATCTCCTCGCCAGCAACTTCCTCGTCCCGATAGAGCAGCGTGAGAAATCCCTGCTTTCTCCGAGACCTCGCCCTTACGTTGCGGCCGATTAGCTTGATCCAAACCGGGGATCGCCCTGAGACCTGATTTCTGTGATACGGGCTCGTTGGAGCACTTATTGCGATAGCTGCAGCTTCCGGAACACCCACCCGCCGACAAGATCAGTGGTGTGAGAGCGGCGAGCGCCGCCCTTGTTGGAAGGTCACTCGTGCGATGGAGATCAATCGAAAGTTATGCCCCTGAGTATCTACGAGGTCTGAGCACACCTCGGGTCTGAGCAAGGTTGAGCTGCGGCGGCGGAAGAGTGCGTCATAGCGGGAAGCGAAACCGTGATGTTATCGGAAATCGCGCGTCTTGCCCGCAGATTTTTCAATTTGAAGATAACGGTGGATGTGACTTCCTGTCCTTTTGAAATAAACAACGTCCCGTCGGCTGCTCGGATCTCTTGCTGAATGGTCATTCCCAATGCCAGTTCCTCGATGCGGCAGTTTCTAGCTTTTTCGTCCTCCGCGCGGGGGTCCAGGGCCACTAAAGCATTGAAGAACTCAGGGTTGAATTTTGGGTTGAGACGAGCCAACCGGTGTACAGTTTCGGTCCGCGAAAAACCTTTATGGATGGAGTCTTCATAGGCCAAGATCAAACGGAGAATTTCCGCTCCGCGTCGAATGTCTGACTTCTCGGGTCCGCCTTCCGAAGGAACCGGGCCATTTTGATGCTCAATCATCCAGGCAATCGGTTCCAGGCGAGGAATCTTCGACAAAAGATTGTAAGCCACACTCGGATGGGCGGCATATTGTGCCTGTTCGGTGGGGGTAAGCGCCTCACCTTTATAGATGGCTTCAATCGTTTCCGGAGCAAGTGTGACACAGCCTAGCTGTGACAGCATGGCGGCCACTTCGTATTGCCAGGGATTTCCCAGTTTCATGGCCCTGACTACGTGGCGGATGTAGCGATGAGCACGTTCGGCGCGGCCAAAAGCTGCTGGATTCACCAGGCTGAGCACTTCAGTCAGGACTTGAATGCTGCCACTCAGGGTTTGTTCCAGAAGTTCTTTCTCTGCTGTCACTAAGTGGTACTGCATCAACGCTGCTGTCAGAGTCTGTGCCATGACCTGACGATCGCAGGGCTTGATTAGAAAGCGGAAGATACTGCCCTCGTTGATAGCGTCAATGGCCGTTTGCAGCTCGGCATTGCCGGTTAGAATGACGCGGATCGTGTCGGGCGAAGCGGTCTTTACTGCGCTCAACAGCTGAATGCCGTTCATGCCCGGCATGCGCATATCGGAGACGATGACGGCGTAGGGTCCGTTGGTTTCGATCAGAGCCAACCCCTGATCCGACCCGATTGCCGTCTCCAGCAAGAATTCCCGGCTAAGGCTTCGCCGGTATCCGTCGAGCACATTGCTGTCATCGTCGACTAGAAGGATTCTTTCTTGCATTGCACTCTCCTCTGCCCGCTCAAGGCATGACAGCGGTCACACTGGAATCGAAAACTCGAACGCCAACTCGGTCACTTCTGCGGCTGGTACATGTCGTACCTTTAAGGTTATCGGCAACCCAGCAGATCCCTTTGAGCTTGATGATTATCGGAATTCTGAAGGGATTGGCAGAGCTGCCGATGTTGTTATAGGGCGGAACAGCGCGCAGCTCCGAGAGTAGGACTCTCCCATTGCAGAGCATGGGCGCGAGCCTATTCTTGCGCAGCGCTGAACGCCCAGGCGAGACTGCCCAGAACATCTATGTCAGCAGGGGACGGCACACATTCACCAACCGCGGCCTTCAAGCCGCGGGTTTTGTTTGTCGATGACGAACCGGCGATGCTCGAAAGCTTGCGCCGCTCGGTGCGGCGAAAGTTTGCCGCTGACGTGGCGACCGATGCGGATCGCGGCCTGGATTGCCTGCGACGCGGTGAACCCTACTCGATCGTGGTTTCCGACATGCGGATGCCAGGAATGAATGGCGCGGAGTTTCTGGCCCAGGTGCAGACGATCTCTCCGGAGTCGGTCCGCGTCATGCTGACGGGATGCGAGGAGATGGAAGTTGCCGTGCGAGCGGTAAATGACGGCCGCATTTTCAAGTTCCTCAGCAAACCAGTACCCACGAAGGCCCTGCTGGCGTGTCTCCGCGCCTGCCTAGCGCAGTACTTGGGCGAGCGTGCACAGAAGCAGGCAATAGCCTCGAATATTCACGCCCTGGCGCAATTCGACATGGCGACACTCACAGCATTTGCCCGGGCTATCGACGCGAATTCGCCGTGGACGGCAGGCCATTCCGAACGGGTCACGGCACTGGCGGTCAGGATCGCCCATACTATGGGATTGCCGGATAAGGATCTGCAGATTGTGCAGCGGGGCGGCCTGTTGCACGATATAGGCAAAATTGGCACACCACCCGCGATATTAGACAAACCCGGCAAGCTGGAAGTCTGGGAAAACGAAGTCGTGCACAACCACGTGCAGGTGGGAGTACGGATTCTGGAGCCGATCGACACCTTTCACGACCTGCTTGGCGTGGTGGCACAACATCACGAGCACTTCGACGGTTCTGGTTATCCCGCAGGTCTGGCCGGCGAACAAATCAGCCTGCATGCCCGCATTGTGGCCGTAGCCGATGCCTATGACGCTCTCATAAGTGACCGGCCGTACCGGACGGGTGTTCCCGAGCAAAAGGCAATCGAAGTTCTGAAACAAAATTCGGGAACCCAGTTTGATCCCCAAGTGGTTGAAGCTCTCGTCACCGTAGCCTCGAGGTAAAGATCACGGCTGGGCATCGGCACATGCTGGTGAGCGATCTGCTCTCTTACACGGGGCAATTTGCTTAGCGAAGCTGGCCCCCACTCAGACAGTCTCCTGGGTTGCGGAATTAGCAATGGGCAGACGGACATAGAAGCACGTGCCCCGGCCCACTTCGGTTTCAAAGGTCAACGTGCCTTTGTGGCGATCGATCACCGAGCGTGCGATAGCCAGCCCTTGTCCGGTGCCGCGACCTACTTCCTTCGTGGTGAAGAAAGGATCAAAGATGCGATGGCGAATGTTTTCCGGGATGCCGGAGCCCGTATCGGAGATAGCAATCACGGCGGTGCCATCCTCGCGCGACGTGGATACGCGAATTTTCCCTTTCTTGCCGCTTTCTTTTACGACGTCGGCGATGGCGTGAGCGGCATTGACGAGCAGGTTGAGAAAGACCTGGTTCATGTCGCTGACACTGCATACCACGGGCGGCAGTTCGCCAAAGTCGGTTTCTACCTCGGCGACGTACTTCAATTCGTTGCGCGCAACCGTCAGAGTATTGCCGAGGGCCTTGTTCAGGTCGGCCGGCACCATACCCTTGCTTTCGGGATGAGCAAATTCTTTCATGGCACGGACAATGGTCACGACACGCTGGATCCCGTCGAGGGTCTGGGCCAGCGCTTTGGGAATTTCTTTCAGCACGTAATCACTATCGGACTCGGCTGCGATGCGGTCCAGCTCGCTGGCAAACCGTGGTCCCGAGCGCATCTCGTTGGTAGATTTACACAGTTCGTGAAACTTCTGGAGTAGGGAAAGCAACTCTCCGAACGCATCTTGCAGGAAGCGCACGTTGTCGCCCACAAACTGCATCGGCGTGTTGATTTCGTGAGCGATACCAGAGGCCAGGCGGCCCACCGATTCCAGTTTCTGCGCCTGGCGCAATTCGATTTCGGCCACGTCCCGCCCGGTGATATCGCGCGCTATAGCTTGGATTCCGACGGGCTTGCTTTCGCGATAAATCAGGCGAGGATTCATTTCCAGCTTCAGCCATCGGCCCTCCTTGGCTCTGATGTCCAATTCGATTTTAGTGGCGGCCTGAAAGCTGACGAGCTGTTGAATCGCCCGCGCCAGAGGCTGTGCCTGCTGGGGGTCGAGCAGTTGCCGGAGATTCATCTGCAAGGCTTCATCGCGGGAATAGCCGATGGTTTGCTCCGCCATCCGGTTCAGGGAGGTGATGTGCAGATCGAGATCGAAGGTGTAAACCAGATCGCTGGCATTCTCGAACAGTTCGCGATAGCGTTCTTCCGAGGCTCGCAGACGTTCTTCGGCGAGTTTGCGCGCCGAGATGTCTTCGGCCAATCCGACAATGCGGGTTAACTGGCCAGCAGCATCGCGTACCGGGAAAGCGCGGTCCCGGATCCATTTCTCCTGCCCGTCGGGGGTGTGGATGCGGTAAACGGAATCGACTTTCTCGCCGCGCAACTGCCTCTGGTTTGTTTTCAGTGCCTTTTGCACATCGTCGGGATGGATGCTTTCGGCCCAGGACAAGGGACTGCGATACAGGCTTTCACAAGTCCGGCCCCAGACCTGTTCATAAGCGGGGCTGACATACAGGAGTCCGGGAGCCGCCGCAGAGACGATCCAAAACACCTCGCTAATGTTTTCCGCCAGCTGGCGAAATTTTTCTTCGCTGGTGAGCAATGCCTGCTCCGTCTGCTTGCGGCGGGTGATATCGCGGGCGATGCTCACAAATCCAGTCATTTGTCGGGTGTCGTCGAAAATGGGTGAAATCGAGAGTGAAACATCTACGCGCCTGCCGTCCTTGCAGATGCGGTATGTCTCGTATTCCGATATGTTTTCTCCCTTGCGGATTTTTTCTAGAATCTGCGGCAATTGAAGTGGGCGATCGGGAGGAATGAAGGGAGTAACGGGCTTTCCCACCATTTCTTCCGAGCTGTAACCGTAAAGCTCTGTCGCCCCATGGTTCCAACTCATCACGATGCCTTCCAGATTTATGCCCACAATGGCATCATGCGACGACTCGACGAGTGATGCTAACAATGCCTGGGCTTCATCCGCGCGCTTGCGCTGGGTAATATCCTCCACCTGCGTGATGTAGTGGGAGGGCTTGCCCAGGGCATCTTTCACGAGCGAAATCTTCAGCTGCGCCCATACGACTTTTCCCTCCTTGTGCAGGTACCGCTTCCTCAGTTCGAGGGTTGTGTCGACACCTTTGCTGAACTGAATTGCGAGCTGACGGGACGCTTCGAGATCGCCGGGATGGGTGATTTGTTGCCAAGCGCCCGACTTGAGTTCTCCGGGGGAATAGCCCAGCATCCGGCAGAGGGCTGAATTGGCGTGCAGGAAGCGCCCATTCAAATCGGTCATGCACATGCCATACGGTGCGCCATCGAAGGCAGTGCGGAAGCGGTTTTCGCTGTTACGCAGCTCAGCTTCGATCCGCTTGCGGGCGGTAATATCCTGATAGATTGCCAGGATTCCACGGATCTCGCTGCCGATGACGAGAGGTACGCCGTAGATCTCAACGTCGACGAGGGTGTTGTCCTTGCGGCGACGGCGGCTGGTGACCTGTACACTTCTTCGCTCCAAGCACTCGCGTGTGAGATGGGTCGATTCGTCGGCCAATCCCTGGGGAACGATCAACTCGTGCAGGCTTCTACCCTGCAATTCCGTGTGCGAAAAAAGGAACAGTTGTTCAAAGGCCGCATTCGACATTTCGACGTGTTCGTCTTTGTCCAGGACGACGGTTCCCAGAGGATTGGTTTCGATCAGCGTGTTCAGGTACGTGGTGTGCTGTTCGAGAGCTCTTTCCGAGCGTTTCTGCTCCGTGACATCGAAGAAACTTTCGAGCAGGTAACCGTGTCCTTCCACTTCGACTGGCCGCACCGTTTTGATAATGGAGCGCCGCTCACCGCTGGCGGTCAGCAGAACGCGCTCCGAGTTGTCGACGGTGTGTCCCAGGTCCGTCACCGGACACTGTCCGGCTTCGGCTGGACACACGAAGCGGTGACAAACCGCGCCAACGGTCTCCTGGACCGGTGCGCCGATCAACTGCAGAGCGACCGGATTCGCTTCGACGATACGATGAGTTTCAGGATCGATAATCAGAATCCCGATCTCGACCCCTTCGAGGATGGCCTGGAAATCGGGTGGATTACAAAGAGGAAACATTTGCCCATTGCGCTGGTGGACGATATCGCGCAGAAACGCGACCGCATATTCTTTCTCCGCCAATCGAACGTAGTGCAGCAGGCAATAGGCTGTCCGCCTTTCGGCTGCGTAGGCCGGCGATTCAATCTCGAGCGTGCACGTTCCGCGAGTTTGGAGCTGCAGCCAAAGCTGCTGCCAGCTGGTTTTGCCGCCGACAGCAAGAGCAGGAAACCAAAGAGCGGAGACTTGGTCGGGCCGGCAATGCAGCCAATTACATCCTGTTTCATTGGCATATACGATTCGGCCTTCGGCATCCGTGCACAAAATCGCATTGGCAATATCCGTCACGCACACCTGTTCCTTTTGCGTCTATCGGCCTCGGCAGGCAAAGCTTTATGTTTACCTGACATAGAGGTCGCAACATCTTGCTCTGTGCCCAGGCAGCGGCACAAGGAGCTTACGTCTTGAAATAGACCCAGTACGGCAAGCGGCAGGTATTCCAGGAGCAACCGACTAAGAACTGGACGCTGACGCGAGTGGTTTGTCGCTCCTATCGGTGGGCGTATCGCCGGCACTTTCCATTGGCAGGCGCACGACAAACGTGGTTCCCACTCCCATCTCGGTCTCGAAGGTGATGCTGCCGCCGTGCTTCTGCACTACTACGGAGTGAGCGATCGCCAAGCCTTGTCCAGTGCCCTTGCCGACGGCTTTGGTGGTGAAGAATGGATTGAAAATGTGTGGACGGACGGCTTCGGGAATTCCTGTTCCCGTGTCATTTACGCGGATCTCCGCCCAGTCGCCATCGCGCCGCGTGCTCACGCTGATCCTGCCCTTTGTCTGCGGCGGCGAACCCACAACGTCGGCGATGGCATGAGCCGCGTTGACAATCAAGTTCAGGATCACCTGGTTCAGTTCGCTGGGCACGCAGGGCACGGGCGGGAGGTTGGCATCGAAGCAAGTGTTCACCTCGGCGACGTATTTCCACTCGTTGCGTGATACCAGTAGCGTGCTTTCAATCGCGTGCCGGATGTCGACCGGCGTCTTGGTCACCGTGCCAAAATGGGAAAACTCCTTCATGGCGCGCACGATCCGCGACACCTGCTCGATTCCTTCACCCGACTGCTGGAGCGCTTTAGGGATTTCAGCCCACAGCTCTTCGATGTCCACCTCGAGCGCGATGGCCTCACATTCGGCCGCTATCGCCTCCGCAGGTTGCCCGCTTCCGACCGCAGCTAGCAGGCGCTGGAACGCTTGATAAACCCTGCTTGCTTCGTGGAAGCTTTCCAGCAGAAAGCGGAGGTTGTCGCCGACGTACTGAATGGGTGTATTCATCTCATGTGCAACTCCAGCCGCCAGTTGCCCGATCGATTCCAGTTTCTGCGCCTGTGCCAGTTGCGATTCCAGCCGCTTGCGTTCGGTGATGTCCATCACCAGGTAGACGGCGCCATTCGTTTCACCGTCGGCGCTGCGCAGTGGGGCGCCCGCCACATTCACCGTGATGGGCTGGCCGGCTTTGGTCAAACAGACGTATTCCAGTCCGGTGACGCCACCCTCGTTGAGAATCTTTTGGTGGACCTGCTGCACTTCATCCCGGGGACTGTTAGGAAGCGCTACGGGCAGGCGCCTGCCCAGCACGTCTTCTCTCGTCCATCCGTGGATGCGCTCAGCGGCTGGATTCCACATAGTGATCCGGCCCTCCAAATCCATGGTGACGACTGCCAGAGGTGAACATTGGATGACCGCTTGGAGCGTCCAGTTGGTCTGTTTCAGCTCCGCTTGCGCCAGCTCGATTTCGCGGGCCGCCCTGGCGATCTCGGCCGATTGATCGGCTTTTACTTTCAGATAGCGGAAGGATAGGCCGGTGAGCGACAGCCCGAACACCAACACCAGCAGCGAACTCGCCGCTAATGGCCGTGGGTTGAATCCTGGACCGGGGGTCGCCAGCAACAGCCAGGTTCGGCCTCCCACTTGGATGCTTGACTCCTCGTGTAACCCCTCTTCCAGGCGAGCAGGAGTGGTGACCGCGCTGCAGGGATAGAGCTGCCGATCGGGCTCCGCTGCCGACATATCGAAAAGGTACATATCCACCGTGGGTGCGGAATCGGCTGTGTGCCTGTAATCCGCCGCGGCAATCAGATCGCCGATTCGGATCACGCTGAGTCCGAAGCCCACCAAGGCGTTCTGCCGGGAAGCGACCGTGTCCGGACTTGGATGGTTGTAGGCCGGAGCAAAAATGAGAGTTCCCCACTGGTCGCCTTTTTCCTGGACCAGTCTCACACGCGCCGTAGCGGTCAGCAGCCCGCTATCCCGCGCCTGCGACATGGCCGCCAACCGGACGCGATTGGAGGCCAGGTCGTAGCCGATCGCCCGTTCGTTACCGCTGACTGGTTCCACATAAAGTACGGGAAAGTATTGATCTCGCCGACCGGCCGCAACCATCACGCCATCGCCTCGCTGCTCGCGAAAGGCAAACTGGCGTACGCCATCGGCGCGCACCAGGCGCTCAATCCGAGGGCGCTTTGCAACCGGGACGCGAGGGATCCACTCCAAGGCCTGCAAATAGTGGTGGCGCTCGAAAGCTGGCGCCACAAGCCTGGAAAAAGCCCGGCGGTTGGCACCGTTGTCATTTGCGATTGCGAAATGGCTGGCCAGCAGGGCTGTGATGTCCAGCGCACCGTCGACATTCGTGCGCATCGCACTCAGACGCTCGCCAGCCATTCGACGAAATTGCGCCTCGACCCGCAGACGCTCCAAGCGCTGCATCACCGCGAAAATCGCCACCGAAGCTACAACTCCAAACAGCACGACAAGGACCAGCAGGGACTTGGATCTGGCCTGTGCCACTTTGTCGATGTTGATAGCCGGCGCGCTCATCCCAATGGTTTATCGGCCGCAGAGCGTTTCTTTTGAGAGGCATAAGAGGATTTTGTTGGGGAAGCTCAGGGTTTGCCTGGATCGCCGCGCGATCGCCGTTCAAGCAGATGGAACCCCGCGTCGATGAGAACTATGTGAACCGGCCCACTGGCCGTGCTTTCGCTGTACGGAGATGCTGGCAACCGCCAGTAACAGTGTGGTTGGAAAACACGGAGGTACGACCATGCCGAGCCCAACCATCCGCAAGCCGCTACGGTTCTAGTATTGCTTCCCACAGGCGGGGTCGCACGCGACAAACAGCTGTGGCCAGGAGCCGGTTGGATTTAAGGCGGTCTCATGAGACGCATTCTGTTCGTCGACGATGAGCGCAGAATTCTGGAAGGCCTCCAGCGCATGCTCCGGCCCTGCCGCAGGCAATGGGAAATGGCGTTCGCCACCAGCGGCAGCGAAGCTCTGGCCATCCTGGAAGCAGGACCCTTCGACGTCATCGTCAGCGATATGCGCATGCCCAATATGGATGGAGGCCACTTGCTGGAGTTGGTACGCCAGCGCCATCCCGGCATGATCCGGATTATGCTTTCCGGCCAGTGCGAGATCGAAGCCGCCATGCGCGCGGTGCCGGTGGCGCATCAGTTTCTCTCGAAACCATGCGATCCAGAAAAGCTGAGAAGCGTGATCGAGAATTGCTTTGAGTGCGCCTCCACGATCACCGACTTCGCCACGCGCGGCGTGATCGCCAGCATCGGAGAACTGCCCGCGCTGCCCCGCACCTATGCCGCACTGGTGGCCGCGCTCGATGATCCCAAGCCATCGGCGGAGCGGGTAAGCGCCATTGTCGAATGCGACCTGGCGGTGACAGCTAAGCTACTGCAACTCGTCAATTCGACTTTCTTCGGCTTGGCGCGCGAAGTTACATCGATTCCCATAGCCGTGGCATATTTGGGGTTCGATGTTTTGAAGCAATTGGTCATCGCTATGAAGCTCTTTCGCAGCTTTCCGTGCGAGCGCCAGGTGGCGGCCTTGGTCGAGCAGATCAATCGTCATTCTCGCTGTGCCGCGGCGATCGCGGCTTTCCTGCCGGTAGCTGCACAGCTCGCTCCCGCGGTTTCCGTCGCAGCCCTGCTGCACGACATCGGAAAACTGGTTCTGGCGGTGAGACTGCCGGAGCGGTTTGAGCGTGCGCTGCAAGCGTCGATCCGGGAGCATCGCCCCATGTACAGCATCGAGGAAGAAATGACTGGCACGACCCATGCCGACATAGGGGCCTACCTGCTTGGCCTGTGGGGATTGCCCCCCGCAGTGATCGCGGCTGTTTCCAGTCACCATCGGCCGGTTCGCGAAACGGAAAACGAGATGGACCTGCGCTTGGCCGTACATATTGCCGACCTGTTGGCGCACGAGGCCGAGCACCGACTGCTTGACCCATCGATCGCGTGCGAAAACAACATCGATATTGAGCTGCGCGGCTGGAGTG
>Ga0335074_10003583_pt1 | contig 21278 bp, 15 predicted proteins | sample Lox_Sample_23_FD_206715 | JGI IMG/M metagenome (GOLD analysis project Ga0335074, IMG submission 206715) | Soil microbial communities from Loxahatchee National Wildlife Refuge, Florida, United States - Lox_Sample_2.3 | ecosystem: Environmental > Terrestrial > Soil > Wetlands | place: USA... | reverse complement strand
GACGATCCATGGCCCGGATGCGGATATCACTCCCAACCGCGCGCTCCTGATCGCCATGGTGCTGCACGAGATGGGCACCAATGCCGTCAAATACGGCGCACTGTCGAACGACACGGGTACCGTCGTGGTCGTCTGGGATGTCGCGGCCGGCGATGAAGGACGGCGCCTGAAGCTCGTCTGGACCGAAGAGGGTGGACCGCCCGTCGCGCCCCCCGATCGCAAAGGCTTCGGCTCGCGCATGATCGAGCATGCCATTCGCGGCGAGCAGGGGGTGTCCGAATTCGACTTCGACCCCAAGGGCCTCGTCTGCCGGATCGAGATGCCCGTCTAGGCAGGAGTTGATCTCCATCAAGGCCCGTCCGCCCATTTGGTGCTTCCCTCCTTGTCCTTAGCAAGGAGCGCGACATGGGCACGGGCGAGTTCTACTATCTCTGCATGGCTATCGGGGCATTCGTGGTGTTCGGGTTTGTGCTGGCGTGGGCGGATTGGTTCGACAACAATCCGCCGCGGCGCATTGGCCGCCAGCCCGGGGAATAAAACGCGCCGGCGCGGGGCACCGACGATTCGAGCAGCCGCATTCGGGGGCGGCCTGTAATCCTGCGCGCCGGCTTGCCGCTCAGGAAGCACGCGGCTTTCGCACCTTCACAACCGTCCAGATCAAATCCGGTCGTTTCGATGGCGGAAACGGCCATCGCTTGACCGGCGCCTCATTTCGGGGAACGAACTCCTTCGGGACGTTCAGGCTGGACAGAAGAGATGGCCATCGATACGCGTGCGGGCATCGCGCGCCTTTCGCCGCGGGACCGCCGGATCGTCGCTGCCATCGCCGTGCTGACGCTGCTGCGTTTCGGGCTCGGCGTCTACCTGCCGCTGTCGTTCGACGAAGCCTATTACTGGCTGTGGTCGAAGCATCTGGCGGCCAGTTACTACGATCATCCCCCCGCCATCGCCTACGCCATCCGTGCAGGCACGATGATCCTGGGCGATACGTCGATCGGTGTGCGGCTCGTGCCGCTGCTTCTCTCCGTCGTCGCCAGTTGGTGCGTATGGCGCGCGGGCGAGATGCTTCTGGGCGACGAACACGCGGCGGCGCTCGCCTGTCTCTATTTCAATCTCACGCTGATGGTCGCGGTGGAGACGATGGCGGCCACGCCCGACGCACCGGCGCTGGAAACGGCGGCACTCCTCCTGTTCACGCTCGCCAAGCTCGTGCAGACCGGCGACGGACGCTGGTGGATCGCAATCGGCGTCGCAGGCGGGCTTTGTCTGCTGTCGAAATATACGGGCTTCTTCCTGGGCGCGGGCGTGCTCTTCTGGCTGATCGCGAGCGCCGAAGGCCGCAGATGGCTGCCGACGTTCTGGCCTTATGCGGGCGGCGTGCTGGCGGTCCTCATCTTCTCGCCGGTGATCGCGTGGAATGCGGCCCATGACTGGATCTCGTTCAAGTTCCAGTTCGGGCGCGTGGCGAGCGGCGGACTGACGGCGCGCTTCTTCGGCGAATTCTTCCTCGCGCAGGCGGCGCTGGCATCCCCGTTCATCCTGGTCCTGGGCGTGGCAGGCTTCACGCGCGCTTCGCGGATCGGGCGTGCGGCCCCTCCGGTTGTCCTCTGCGCCGCGCTGATGTGGCCGGCCGTCGTCTATTTTCTCGTGCATGCGACGCACGATCGCGTGCAGGGCAATTGGCCGTCGTTCCTCTTTCCGGCCTTCGCGCTGCTGGCTGCCTATGCTTCGCACCAAATCTGGACAGGACGCATTGCGCGACCGACCATTTCGGCGACGCGCATGCTCGCGATTCCGGTGGCGGCGTTGATGCTCGTCTTCGTATACGCGCAGGCCTTCTTCGGCTTCGTGCACACACGCGATCCCATCGGACGCCTGACGGCGTTCGGCATGGAGCCGGTGATCAGCGCGGTGCGCGATACGGCGGCCGCCCAAGGCGCGCAGGCCGTCATCACCACAAGCTACGCCACGACCAGCTGGCTTGCGTTCTATCTGAAGCCCAGGATGCCCGTCGTGCAGATCAACGAAGATTTCCGCTGGCTTTCGGCGCCCAGGGCCGATCCTGCTCTGGCCGACGGTCCGCTTCTTTTCGTGACGGCCCAGGGCGAGAAGACGATGCCGGTCGTGGCGTCGCGTTTCGCGCAAATCCGGCACGTGGGCGAAATCGACCGCCGCCGCAAGGGCGTCCTGATCGAGAGATACGATCTCTACCGCGTCACGGGCTTTCGCGGCGGCACGCTGGGGCGGGCGCCTTAGCCCTTGCCGAGCGCCTTAATCGCTTCGTCGACGCTGTGATAGAAACCTTCCGGTCCCAGTTGCTCCACGATTCCGAAGCGGCGGAGCGCATGCTGCGCGCGCAATGAAGTCAGCCGTGCGATCGCGAATTTGATGTGCGCGTCGCGGCAGCGTCCGATGATCTCCAGGAGCGTGCGCGCGGCGGTGAAGTCGATCTCGGCGACGCCGCTCGCCTCGAAGACGATGAGCGAAGGCTTGTCGCGCTCGATGATCTTGATCATGTCGCGGCGGAAATCGTCGGCGTTCAGGAAGAAGAGCGGCGCCGCGAACGCCACGACGCGCACGCCCGGCTGCTTCTCGCCATGCTGTCCGGGCATGGGCGGCCACCACACGGTCGTCCCCGAAACATGCTCGAGCTCGATCATATGCGTGCGCGTGATCGTCCAGAGCCCGTGCATCACGGATAGCCCGATGCCGACGGCCACGCCCGTCTGGATGGGCAGGACGACAATGGCGATCATGGTGGCGAGGATCAGCAGGAATTCGCCCCAGGTCTGCCGCAGAACCAGCATGAAAGTCGAAGGCCGCGCGATGCGCAGGGCGACGGAGAAAAGGATGCCGGCCAGCGCCGCCAGCGGCACAAACTGCAACAGCGTGCCGCCGAACGCGATCAGAAGCACGATACAGAAGACGGCAAAGAGCCCCGAAAGCTGCGAACGCCCGCCGGCCTGTTCCACGGCCGCGGTGCGCGGCGGACTGGCGTTGACGGGAAAGAGTCCGAAGAGTCCCGCGAGCACGCTGCCCGCGCCTACGCCGATGAAGTCGCCATTGACGTCCTGCGGATCGGTGAGCGAGGTGAAGGCGCGCGTGGTCGCCGCCGTCTGCACCATGACGATCACCGAGATGAGAAGCGCCAGCGAGGCAAGATTACCCAACGCGCTTTGCGTCAGTTGCGGCATCGAGGGGTGCGGCCACGTCATGACGGTTGCGCCGACAACGGGGGCGCCTTTGTTTCCCAGGATGGCGACCAGCAGCATCGCCGCCGCAAGGCCGATCAGCGCGCCGGGCACACGCCAGCTGAGGTTCTCGCTTGCAACCGAGAACGCGAATACGAGTGCGCCGAGGAACAGCGCGTAAAGATTCGTCTCCCCGATATGCGCCGCGATCCAGACGCAACGCGCGAAAAGATCATCGCCCGGCGGCGCGAGATCGAGCAGTGCCGGCAATTGCGAGACGACGATATGAACGGCGATGCCCGCCAGAAATCCCGTCGTTACCGGCGCCGAGAGGAAGCTCGCGATCCAGCCCAGCCGCGCAAATCCGCTTGCGATCAAAATCGCGCCCACGCCGAGCGCAAGCGCCGCGGCCAGTGCGCCGTAAGCCGGCGAACCCTGCGCGGCCAGAACGCCGAGCGTGCCGGCGAAGATGGGCGTGATCGTCGAGTCGGCGCCCGAGGAAAGATAGCGGTTGGCGCCGAACAGCGCGAAGGCGAGCGTGCCGGCGATGAAGACGTAAAAGCCCATTTCCGGCGCAAAACCGCCAAGCCTGGCGGTCGCCATCTGCTCCGGCACGGCGATGGCGGCAAGCGTCAGCCCGGCGCCCAGATCGCCCGGCAGCCTGCGCCATGTCCAGTCGTCGAACGAGCGCAGCAAAGGCCATGCGCCCTTCTGTTGCGTCCCGCCTGCCATTGCGGTTCTTTCTCCCTTGGGACATCGAATCTGTACAGCAGGGATTCTTACCATGACTGCGATTCGCGAACCGGTGCTCATGCCGGTCGCCATTGAAGACTTAAGGCCGACCCAGATCACCGTCGGCCGGCGCGAGGTCGAGATCAAAAGCAAGGCCTGGCGGAATCGTACCAAGGCGAAGGAGCGCGAATTCCTCGCGCGCCACATGATTCCCGTGATCAAGGCGCCGAAAGACCGCTTCTACCTGATCGATCATCATCATCTCGCGCTCTCGCTGCACGAGGAAGGCGTGAAGGAGGTCCAGATCGTGATCTACGGAGACCTCAGCATGGTCGACGAGGCGCTGTTCTGGCCGACGATGAATGCCCGCAGCTGGGTGCATCCTTACGACGGCAAAGGCCGGCGGCGCGACTACAAGGCGATCCCGAAGCATCTGCGCGATCTCGTCGACGATCCCTATCGCTCGCTGGCGGGGGAGCTCCGCCGCATGGGCGGCTTTGCCAAGGAGACGACGGCCTTCAGCGAATTCCAGTGGGCGGACTTCTTCAGGCGGCGCATCAAGAAGTCGCTGATCGAGAAGGAATTCACGCGCGCGCTGGAAAAGGCGATGGAGCTCGCCAAGGCCAGGGACGCGATTTATCTCCCCGGCTGGTGCGGTCCGGATGCCGAGTAGCCGGGATCGCCGTTGATGCCTGTCAATGATTGTCATCCGCAGATGGCAGCATATGCGCGGGCATTTCGATGCGACGGTCCCCATGCCGGTTTCGAGAAATCTCGCAGCGCTGATCGGCCCCAGCCTCGTCGCGATCGCGCTTTCGGAAGCGCTGAACATCCGCATCTTCGCGGGTAACGCTCCGGCCGTCGTTTATCTGAACGGCGCGATCCTGTTCGTCGCGGGCCTCGCGATCATTCGCGCGCACAATCTCTGGGTCTGGCAGTGGCCGGTCGCGGTCACGCTGACGGGCTGGCTTCTCGCAGGCTTAGGCCTGTTCCGCCTGTTCGCGCCCGAATTGCAGCCGGGCGGACGGAACGCAGCGATTTTTTTCGGAATTTTCGTCGCCTTCGTTCTTGGGTGTTTTCTGACGTTCAAAGCTTATGTCGCGGGAGGGAGATATGAGGAAACAGAGTTATAATTCGAGTCGGTTTTGGGAGCGTTCGATTCGCATGCGCAACCAACCTCGAAATCTCGCCCGGTTTTTATATGCGGCCTATATTTTTCGGGCCGCCATTCGCTCTCGATTTCATAGGCCGCCTGGGCCATTTGAGGCGCCAACAGCACGCGTGACTCGCGTGGCTGATCAAAATTGTGCGGGAACTATGACAACGAAAAATGTGAGGGGAAACGCCGCGCCTCGCGCGGTGACGAGGAGTCTTGCGGCATTCGCGTGCGCGGCGGGCATCTTCGCGAATGCAGGCGCGCTGGCGCAGCAGGCGAACGCACAGGCCAGTGCGCCGACCGTCAATCTCATCCCGGATGCGCCGATCACGGTCGCCGGCAATGGCGGCGCGTCCGCCGCGCCGTCGCAGGGCCCCTGCGACCCCTACAAGAACTATTCCTGCCTGGACGACTATCTGGGGCAGGGCGTGCTCGAGCGCTTCATCAACTACTATCGTCTCGAATGGGGCGAGGGCGCTGCGCCCAGCGATCCGAACGCGCCGGCGGGACACCGCGACGGCTGGCCGGCGACTCCGGAAACCACACCGCCGATGCCTTACACGGAATTTCCCTACGGCGCCGCGACGTCGCTCGGCGTGACGCGTCCGAATTCCGCCGACAGCCCGCTCATGGCGGCGATCGCCAACACGGGCGTGGGAAAGTTCCTCAGCGACAACGACTTCCAGGTCTATGGCTGGCTCAATCCCGGCTTCAATTTCAGCAGCAACGACCGCAAATACGGCAACGCGCCGATCGCCTACACGGTGATGCCCAATTCGGGCGAACTCGACCAGGCGGTTCTTTATCTCGACCGCTTTCCGGATACGGTCCAGACCGACCATATCGACTGGGGCATGCGCGTGTCGGTGCTCTATGGCGAGAATTATCGCTACACGAACTCCTACGGTCTCGCGAGCTGGCAGTTCAACGGGCAGAACAAGTTCAACGGCTACGACTTCCCGATGGTCTATGGCGAGCTGTGGATTCCGCAGGTCTTCCAGGGCCTGATGATCCGCGTCGGCCGCTACATCTCAATCCCGGACATCGAAGCGCAACTCGCGCCGAACAACATCCTGTTCACGCATTCCATCACCTATTCGTGGGACAACTATACGAACACGGGCATCGTGACGTCGTGGCAGCTCACCAGGAACTGGATGGTTCAGGCGGGCCTCGTCGACGGCACGGAAACGCCGCTTTGGCACTACAATCAGTATATGCCGAACCAGTATGTGCAGAGCGGCTCCAACGCGGCTGGGTTCGGCACCGGCGTCGACCCGCTCTATCCGAACCCGAAGCTCTTCAAGGATCCCGGCAACCAGCCGACCGGCGTCCTCTGCGTGCGCTATGAATCAAGCGACGGCAACGACGTGGTCTATCCGTGTCTCGACGGCATCAACAATGGCAGCTGGGGCTACAACAATCTGCAGTGGCACGGCTTTACCTACTATCACAAATTCGACGACCACTGGCACGTCGACTTCGAGACCTATTACATGTCGGAGGACGGCGTGCCGAACCTGCGGAATTCGCAGGCGATCGCGCTCTTCAACGACGGCGGCACGCCCTTTTCGCCGCAATATGTGAAGTTCAACGCGCCGAATCTTGCTTATTGCGCCAACGCCGCCGTCCTGAAATGCGATGTCTCTTCGGTCGGTGTGGTGACTTACATCAACTATACGATCAATGCGTTGAACAACATCACGCTCCGGCCCGAATATTACTGGGATCCCGAGGGTTGGCGCACGGGTACGGGCGGGTATACGCAATACTTCGAGACCACGCTCGGCTGGCAGCACTGGCTTTCGCCGCAGATCGAGTTTCGTCCGGAGATTTCCTATTGGCATTCATTCCATACGGCTGCGTATAACGGCGATGTTTATGCGGGCATTCCGGCCAACAGGTTCGTCACGGTCGAATTTGCTTCGGACGTCATCGTCCACTTCTGACAGGGATGGCGCGGTGTGATGCTCTCATGCCGCGTCCATCCGACAAGGAGACAAAGATGCTTGATACGGTTTTGGCAGCTGCCGGCTTCGGCATGTTCATCGTGGGCGTGATGTACGTTTTCGCCTGCGACAAGCTTTAGAGGCGGTCATGATTATCGACTACGCACTCGGCGCCCTCGTCACGCTCGGCATCCTTTTCTATCTCGTCTACGCGCTCGTCCGGCCGGAGAAGTTCTGAGGAATTGACACGATGACTGCCAACGGTTGGATTCAGATCGCGATCTATGCGGCGATCGTGGTCGCGATCGCCGCGCCCATGGGCAGCTATATGATGCGCGTCTTCAACGGCGAGCGGACGTTCCTGTCGCCGGTGCTGCGGCCCGTCGAGCGCCTGATCTACGCGCTCTCGTTCGTCGACGAGAAGGAAGATCAGCACTGGACCGTCTATGCGGTCGCGATGCTGCTCTTCAGTCTCGCCGGTTTTCTGTCGCTCTACACGCTGCAGCGGCTGCAGAACGTTCTGCCCCTGCAGCCGCTCTTCAATCCGCAGAAGCTGCCGGCCGTGGGCGAGCATCTCGCCTTCAACACGTCGATGAGCTTCGTCACCAATACGAACTGGCAGTCCTACACGCCGGAAACGACCGTGACCTACCTCATCCAGATGGCGGGGCTCACGGTGCACAATTTCGTCTCGGCGGCGACGGGCATTGCGCTGGCGGTGGCGTTGGTGCGTGGTTTTGCGCGGCGTTCGGCCAGAGGCGTCGGCAATTTCTGGGTCGATCTCACCCGCTGCGTCCTCTACATCCTTCTGCCGATCTCGATCCTCGTCGCGCTGTTCTTCGTCTGGCAGGGCGTGCCGCAAAACCTGAACGGCTACACGCTCGCGACCACGCTCGAAGGCGCCAGGCAGGTGATCGCGCAAGGTCCCGTCGCGTCCCAGGAAGTCATCAAGATGTTGGGGACGAATGGCGGCGGTTTCTTCAACGTCAATTCGGCCCATCCTTTCGAGAACCCGAACGCGATCACGAACTTCGTGCAGATACTCCTGATCTTCTCGCTGGGCGCGGGACTGACGAATTTCTTCGGCCGCATGGTCGGCGATCAGCGCCAGGGCTGGGCGATCTTCACGGTGATGGCGATCCTGTTCCTCGCGGGCGTCAGCGTCATCTATTGGGCAGAGTCGCAGCCCAACCCCGCTTACGCAGCGATGCACCTCGATCAGGCAGCGAGCGCGTTGCAGGCGGGCGGCAACATGGAAGGCAAGGAGGTCCGCTTCGGCATCGCGGGTTCCGCGCTTTTCGCAACGGCCACGACGGATGCGTCCTGCGGCGCCATCAATGCGTATTTCGACAGCTTCATGCCCCTCGGCGGGTTGATCCCCATGCTCAACATCCAGTTGGGCGAGATCATCTTCGGCGGTGTCGGCTCGGGCCTTTACGGCATGCTGCTCTTCGTCATCGTGGCCATGTTCGTGGCCGGGCTGATGGTCGGACGAACGCCGGAATATCTCGGCAAGAAGCTCGAATCGAAGGAAGTGAAGATGGCGATGCTCGCCATTCTCATCCTGCCGCTCTCGATCCTCGGCTTTTCGGCGCTCGCAACCGTCCTGCCGTTCGGCGTCAGCCAGCTCAACAATGCCGGGCCGCACGGTTATAGCGAGATCCTCTATGCCTACACCTCGGCCACCGGCAACAACGGCAGCGCCTTCGCGGGCCTCAATGCCAACACGCTCTTTTACGACACGACACTGGCCGCAGCGATGTTCATCGGCCGCTTCCTGATGATCGTGCCGATGATGGCAGTGGCGGGATCGCTGGCCGCCAAGAAGATCGTGCCGGCGTCCGCCGGCACGTTCCCGACGCACGGTCCGCTCTTCATCGGTCTGGTCGTGGGCGTCATCCTCATCGTGGGCGGTCTCACCTATTTCCCGGCGCTCTCGCTCGGCCCCATCGTCGAACATTTCGCGATGCGCGCGGGCAATCTCTACTGAAAGACGCGAAGTCATGGACGCATCAGCACCTCTGGGAGTCGAAAAGACCCGCAAACGGATGCCGGTCTCGACTTTGACCGACACGAGCATCCTGATCCCCGCGATCGGCGGCGCCCTCAGGAAGCTTCATCCGCGGCACATGATCTCCAATCCCGTCATGTTCGTGGTGGAGATCGTGGCCTCGTTGACCACGGTTCTTTTCATCCGCGATCTGGTCACGGGCGCTGGCCATCTGGGCTTCGCGTTCCAGATCAACATCTGGCTCTGGTTCACGGTCGTGTTCGCGAATTTCGCGGAAGCGGTCGCGGAAGGCCGCGGCAAGGCGCAGGCCGCATCGCTAAGGCGCACGAAGACCGAAGCCAACGCCAAGCTTCTGGAGAAAGGCGCCACCAACTGGCACACGGTGCCGGCCACGACGCTGAAGCCGGGCGACATCGTGCTGGTCGAAGCGGGCGATCTGATCCCGAGCGACGGCGAAGTCATCGAAGGCGTGGCCTCCGTCAACGAAGCGGCCATCACCGGCGAATCCGCGCCGGTCATCCGCGAATCCGGCGGCGACCGCTCGGCGGTCACTGGCGGCACCACCGTCATCTCCGACTCGATCAAGGTGAAGATCACGGCGGCGCAAGGTTCGACCTTTCTCGACCGCATGATCGCGCTGGTCGAAGGTGCCGAGCGGCAGAAGACACCGAACGAGATCGCGCTGAACATCCTGCTCGCCGGCATGACGATCATCTTCGTTTTTGCCGTCGCCTCCATCCCGAGCTTTGCGCATTACGCCGGCGGCAACATCAGCGTGCTGGTGCTGGTGGCGCTGTTCGTGACGCTGATCCCCACGACCATCGGCGCACTTCTGTCGGCCATCGGCATTGCGGGCATGGACCGGCTCGTGCGGTTCAACGTGCTCGCCATGTCGGGGCGGGCCGTGGAAGCCGCCGGCGACGTCGATACGCTCCTGCTCGACAAGACGGGCACGATCACGCTCGGCAATCGCCAGGCGACCGAATTCCTCGCGCTCCCCGGCATCAGCGATCGCGATCTCGCCGACGCGGCGCAGATGGCCTCGCTGTCCGACGAGACGCCGGAAGGCCGCTCGATCGTCGTGCTGGCGAAGGAAAAATACGGCATGCGCGGGCGCGAGATGGCGCCGATCCATGCGCAGTTCATCCCGTTCTCGGCGCAGACCCGCATCAGCGGCGTCGACCTCGAAGGCTCGTCCATCCGCAAAGGCGCCGTCGATGCCGTGCTCGCCTGGGCCGGCCAATCGCCGCAATCCTCCGAACTGACGGCCCTGGCCGAGCGTATCGCCAAGACCGGCGGCACGCCGCTCGCCGTCGCCAGGGATCGCAAGCTGCTCGGCGTCATCCACCTCAAGGACATCGTCAAGGGCGGCATCCGCGAGCGTTTCTCGGCACTGCGCAAGATGGGTATTCGCACCGTAATGATCACGGGCGACAATCCGCTGACGGCGGCGGCCATCGCGGCGGAATCCGGCGTCGACGATTTCCTCGCGCAGGCGACGCCCGAGACCAAGCTCAAGCTCATCCGCGACGAGCAGGCGCACGGCAAGCTCGTCGCCATGTGCGGCGACGGCACCAATGATGCGCCCGCGCTGGCACAGGCCGATGTCGGCGTCGCCATGAACACGGGCACCATGGCCGCGCGCGAAGCGGGCAACATGGTCGATCTCGACAGCGATCCGACGAAACTCATCGAGATCGTGGAAATCGGCAAGCAGCTCCTGATGACGCGCGGCGCGCTCACGACCTTTTCCATCGCCAACGACGTGGCGAAATATTTCGCCATCATTCCCGCCATGTTCATCGCCTTCTATCCGCAGCTCGGTGCCTTGAACGTGATGGGTCTTCATTCGCCAAAGAGCGCGATCCTGTCGGCCATCATCTTCAACGCGCTCATCATCATCGCGCTCATTCCGCTGGCGCTGCGCGGCGTGAAATATCGCGCCATCGGCGCCGCAGCGCTCCTGCAGCGCAACCTTCTCATCTACGGCCTCGGCGGCATCATCGTGCCGTTCGTCGGTATCAAGCTGATCGACATGGCGGTCTCCGCCATGGGACTGGTGTGAGGACATCATGTTGAAGCAAATCTGGCCCGCCATCGCGATGATCGTGCTGATGACCGCCATCACCGGCATCGCCTATCCGCTCGCCATGACGGGGATCGCGCAGGCAGTTTTCCCGCATCAGGCGAACGGCAGCCTCGTCACGGTGAACGGCAGGACCGTCGGGTCCGAACTGATCGGGCAGAATTTCACGAGCGACAAATATTTTCATGGCCGTCCGTCGGCTGCGGGCAACGGTTATGATGCGAGCAATTCCGGCGGGTCCAATTACGGCCCGACGTCGAAGGCGCTCATCAAGCGCATGACGGCCGATGCGGCGAAGCTTCACGCCGAGAATCCCAACACGCCTATTCCCGTCGACCTTGTGACGACGTCGGCAAGCGGGCTCGACCCCGACATCACGCCGGCCGCCGCCTATTTCCAGGTGCCGCGCGTGGCGAAGGCGCGGGGGCTTTCCGAGGACGCTGTGCGCAATCTCGTGAAAGCCCATATCGAAGACCGCTTTCTGGGCATCATCGGCGAGCCGCACGTGAACGTCCTGAAGCTCAATCTGGCGCTGGATCGTTTGGCGAGGAGCTGACGTCTCTTTCGCTGTCATGGCCCGCAAATGGGGGCCGCCCAGGGCGTTCTGCTGACTGCACGGAATCGACTCGATTCAGTCCGATCGCACGGCGGCCAAGCGGGTTCGACTGGGCGGTCCGCGTTTGCGGGTCATGACATCGGGATTTCCAGATTTCGTTCGCCCGATGCGGCGCTAGTTTTGCTGCAATCCCGATCCGGTAGGCGTAGATTCACGGCATGAACGACGATAGAGCCGATCGCGATTTGCGACCTTCGCCCGAAGCGCTGCTGGAGCAGTCGGGCCGGGAGTCGCGCGGGCGGCTGAAGGTGTTTCTCGGCGCGGCGCCCGGCGTTGGCAAGACCTACGAGATGCTGAACCAGGGCCGGCAGCGCCGGCTCGAAGGCGTCGACGCCGTCATCGGCGTGGTTGAAACCCACGGCCGCATCGAGACGGACCGCCTCACCAAGGGTTTCGAGATCATCCCGAAGAAGCGGCTCTCCTACAAAGGCCGCGTGCTCGCCGAGATGGATATCGATGCGATCCTGCAGCGCCGGCCGAAGGTCGTCCTCGTCGACGAGCTCGCGCACACGAACGTGCCCGGCAGCCGCCATCCCAAGCGCTATCTCGATGTGCAGGAGATTCTGGAAGCGGGCATCGATGTCTACACCACGCTCAATGTCCAGCATCTGGAAAGCCTGAACGACGTCGTCGCCAGGATCACGCGCATCCGCGTGCGTGAAACGGTGCCCGATTCCATTCTCGACCGCGCCGACGACGTCGAGCTCGTCGACCTCACGCCGGAGGACCTGATCCAGCGTTTGAAGGAAGGAAAGGTCTACGTCCCCGAACAGGCCCGGCGCGCAGTCCAGCATTATTTCATGCCGGGCAATCTGACGGCCTTGCGCGAGCTGGCGCTCAGGCGCACCGCGCAGCGCGTCGACGAGCAGATGGTCAATTACATGCGCGCGCATGCCATCCAGGGTCCCTGGGAAGCGAGCGAGCGTGTGTTGGTCTCCGTCGGCAAGCGCCCGGGCGCTGCGGCGCTGGTGCGCTACGGCCGCAGACTGGCCGATCGTCTGCGTGCCTCTTGGACGGCCATCTATGTCGAAACGTCCGCCGCGCAGCGCCTGAGCGAGAACGAGCGCGACCGGATCGCGGAAGCCTTGCGCGTGGCGGAGCGGCTGGGCGGCGAAGCGGTGACCATCCCCGCGTCTACCGTTGCCGACGGCCTTATCGAATACGCACAGAACAACAATTTCACGCATATCGTGGTGGCGTCGGTGCGGCGGCCCCGCTGGCTCGAGCTGATCCGGCCCTCGGCCGCGCATGAGATCATCCGCCGCGCGGGCGATCTCAGCATCCACGTCGTGCCGGAAGAAAAGCCCAGGACGAAGGACAAGGAGGAGGCGCCGCGCGCTGCGGCATCGCCGTGGAAGGCCGAGCCGTTCGTCGGCAGTGTCGGCATGGTGGCGGTGGCGCTTGCGATAGGCCTCGTGCTGCAGCAGTCCCTCGCCGTGTCGAACATCGCGCTGGTGTTCATCACCTGCGTGCTGGTCAGCGCGATCACTTACGGCCGCTGGCCGGCGCTCTTCGCCAGTTTCGTCAGCGTGCTCGCCTACAATTTTTTCTTCCTGCCGCCGCTCTACAAATTCACCATCAGCGACCGCGAGAACGTCGTGGCGCTGTTCTTCTTCGCGCTGGTGGCGGTGATCGTCAGCAACCTGATGGCCCGCGTGCGCGATCAGGTCATGACGGCGCGCGAACGCGCCAAGGTGACGGAAGACCTCTACCTTTTCAGCCGCAAGCTCGCGGGCATCGTGTCGCTCGACGATCTCCTGTGGGCAACGGTCTATCAGATCGCGGCCATGCTGAAGGTGCGCGTGGTGCTGCTCCTGCCGGACGGCGACGGCGTCTCGGTGCGCGCCGGCTATCCGCCCGAGGACCTGCTGGACGATGCCGATCTCGCGGCGGCGCGCTGGGCGTGGGAGCATTCGCGGGCAGCCGGACGCGGCGCCGACACGCTGCCGGGCGCCAAGCGCCTTTTCCTGCCGATGCGCACGGGGCGCGGCACCATCGGCATCATCGGCCTCGACAATGACCGCCCCGGTCCGATCCTGTCGCCGGATCAGCGCCGCCTGCTCGATGCGCTTTCCGATCAGGCCGCGCTCGCCGTCGAACGCGTCAATCTCGTGCAGGACATCGACCGCGCGAAACTGACGGCGGAGACCGAGCGCCTGCGCTCGGCGTTGCTGACGTCGATCTCGCACGATCTGCGCACGCCGCTGGCTTCGATCCTGGGCTCGGCCACGAGCCTCAAGGCCTATCACGGCCAGATCGATGAGAAGGCGCAGGACGAGTTGATCGCGACCATCCAGGACGAGTCCGAACGCCTCAACCGCTTCATCAACAATCTCCTCGACATGACCCGGCTCGAATCCGGCGCCATCTCCGTGCGGGCGGAAGCGACCGATCTGGCGGATGTGATCGGCAGTGCCTTGCGCCGCGCCTCGAAAGTTCTGAGCACGCATCGCGTCAAGGTCGACATGATGCCCGAGCTGCCCATGCCTCGGCTCGACGCGGTGCTGCTCGAACAGGTGATATTCAATCTGCTCGACAACGCGGCGAAATACGCGCCCGGCAATTCCGAGGTCTGCGTAAAGGCGCTGTCGGACGGCGTTTTCGTGCGCGTCGAAGTCACCGACGAAGGCGAGGGCATTCCGCCGGGAGATCTCGAACGCATCTTCGACAAGTTCTACCGCGTGCACGCAGCCGATCGCAGGCGCGCAGGCACCGGGCTCGGCCTTGCCATTTGCCGCGGGTTCATCGAAGCGATGGGCGGCACCATCACAGCCGCCAACCGCACCGACAAGCCCGGCGCCGTCTTCACCGTCGCCCTGCCCATCGAAGCGACGGTGCCGCACGAGAGCGTCGCATGACGAAAGATCTGCGCATTCTCGTGGTCGACGACGAACCGGCGATCCGGCGCTTTTTGCGCGCCAGCCTGAACGCGCAGGGCTATCAGGTGATCGAGGCGCAGACAGGTCACGGTGCGCTCGAACTCTTCCGCCGCAACACGCCCGACGTCGTCGTGCTCGACCTCGGTCTCCCCGACGGCGACGGTCTCGATGTGATCAAGGATCTGCGCGAGAGCGGATCGGCGGCGCCGATCATCGTGCTCTCCAGCCGCACGGACGAAGCGGGCAAGGTGCGTGCGCTCGATCTGGGCGCCGACGATTATGTGACGAAGCCGTTCGGCGTGGAGGAATTGCTGGCGCGGCTGCGCGCGGCGCTCCGCCACCGCCTTCAGCAACAGGGCGAGAAACCTGTCTTCAAGAGCGGCGACCTGACCGTCGATCTCGTGCGCCGCATCGTCACCGTGCGGGGTGGCGACGTGAAACTCTCGCCGCGCGAATACGATCTCTTGCGGATTCTTGTGATGCATGCCGGCAAGGTGCTCACGCACCGCTTCATCCTGCACGAAGTCTGGGGCACCGAAACGGACGTGCAATATCTGCGCATCTACATCCGCGCGCTGCGCCAGAAGATCGAAGCCGATCCGGATCGTCCGCAGCTCATCGTGACAGAGCAGGGTGTGGGATACCGGTTGAGGGCGGCGGATTAGAGGCCGCGCGAAGCGCGAGAAAAATATTCACAAGAGACGGGGAGATACGCAGCCTCTCACCGTATCCTGTGAAATATCTCTTTTGCGCTACGCGCGATGCTTCCGACTACCGCTTCCCCTTCTCGAAATGCGCCGCGATGATCATGGCCACGCAAGCGGAGACGCGCTTGCCCGTCGGGATGTGCAGGAATTCGTTGGGGCCGTGCGCGTTGGAATGCGGGCCCAGCACACCGGTGACGACGAACTGCGTCTTGGGGAACTTCTCGCCCAGCATCGCCATGAAGGGAATGCTGCCGCCCTCGCCCATGTAAGCGGGCTCCGCGCCGAAAGTCGCGCGCGACGCGCTTTCCACGGCCGTCTCGAGCCAGGGCGCCAGCGGCGGCGCATCCCAGCCCGTCATCGCGGTTTCGTTCCTGAAGCTCACCTGTGCGCCGTAAGGGGCTTTGGATTCGAACAGCGCCTTCAGGATCGGGTCGACCTTTGCGGCCGGCAGCGTCGGCGGGAGACGCACGCTCACCTTCGCGACCGTGTCGGGGAGCATCACGTTGCCGGCATTGGGCGGTTGAGGCAGCCCGTCCATGCCAGTGACGGCGAGCTGCGGCCGCCAGGTGCGGTTCAGGATGAGCTCTGAAAGATCGCGGCTGACGGGCGACACGCCCTTGGCGAAGGGGAATTCGTCGTAGACGTGACTTCCGAGGATTTGCGCCGCGCGCTTCGCCTGCTCCGTGCGCTGCGCCGGGACTTCGACATAGAGTTCCTTCGGCACGATGGCGCCGGTGTTCTCGTCTTCGAGACGCGAGAGCAACTCGCGTAGAATCCGAAAGCTCGATGGTACGATGCCGGACGCCGACCCCGAATGCACGCCTTCGTCCAGCACGCGGATCGACAGCACGCCGCCGGACACGCCGCGCAAGGACGTCGTCAGCCACAGCCGTTCGTAATCGCCGCAACCGGAATCCAGACAGACGACCAGCGACGGCTCGCCGATCCGCGGCGTCAGATGATCGACATAGGCCGGCAGATCGTAGCTGCCGGATTCTTCGCAAGCCTCGATGAGGATGACCGCGCGGGCGCGCGGCGTCTCCTGTTCGGCGAGCGCGAGGAGCGCCGATAAGGCCGCGAACATGGCATAGCCGTCATCCGCGCCGCCGCGACCGAACAGCTTGTCGTCCTTGATGACGGGCGTCCACGGCCCGGTGCCGTCGGCCCAGCCTTTCATCTCCGGCTGCTTGTCGAGATGGCCGTAGAGCAGGACGGTGTCGTCGCTCTGACCGGGCAGTTCGACGAAAATGAGCGGGGTGCGGTTCGGCAGCTGCACGACTTCGAGCTCGGCGCCGGGGATCGCGGCGATCTTCTCGCGCGCCCATGTTTCGAACAGCGCCACGGCCTGCGCCATGTAGCCGTGGGCCGCCCAGTCCTTGTCGAAGCTGGGCGACTTGTTGGGGATGCGGATGTAGTCCACGAGCGTCGGCACGACGGCCTCGTCCCAGAGATGATCGATGAATTGGGTCAGCCGCGCCTTGTCCATGGCCCTGTTTTCCGTGAATGCCCGGGCTTTCTACGACGCTCTTTGCCGCACGGCCACCCTTTGTTGCCGCCTATTTTCGCTGTCCCCCAAAGGTTCGCTTGGCAGGGTTTTCCCGATGCCTATATACCGGATGCGATTTTGATGAGGCGGACAATGTCGCAATCGGGCGAGGAATTCGCCACCCAGGTCCAATATGTAGCCCAAGGTCGGGCCAAGAGCCGTTCGCTGAAGCCGCTCGTTCGGCTGGTGCCGTTCCTGTGGCCCTATCGCTGGCGGATCGGCGCGGCGCTGTTCGCGCTTATCTGCTCGTCGACCGCCACGCTTATCCTGCCGGCGCTCGCCCGCAACGTCGTCGATTACGGCTTCGTGACCACGGCGATCACCCGCCTCAACGAATATTTCCTGCCGCTGCTCGTCGCGGTCGCCGCTTGGGCGACTGCTACGGCCTGCCGCTTCTACTACGTGACGTGGATCGGCGAACGTGTGATCGCGGATATCCGCCGCGCCGTGTTCGACCACGTCATTGGCCTCACACCCGCATTCTTCGAGATGACGCGCACGGGTGAAGTGCTGTCGCGGCTGACTGCCGACACGACCCTCATTCAGACCGTCGTCGGATCGTCGATCTCGGTCGCCATGCGCAACGTGGTGATGTTCGTGGGCGGCCTCATTCTGATGTTCGTCGTCAGCGTGAAGCTGACGATCTTCGTCGGCGGCGCGGTGCTGCTGGTGATGGTCCCCCTGATCGTCTTCGGCCGCTGGGTGCGCACCTTGAGCCGCAGGAGCCAGGATCGTATCGCCGACACGAGCGCGCGCGCGAGCGAAACGCTCAATGCCGTGCAGACGGTTCAGGCTTTCACGCATGAGGACATCGACCGGAAATATTTCGGCCATGCCGTCGAACAGTCGTTCGATATCGCGATCCTGAGAACGAAAGCGCGCGCCATCATGACGGCGGCGGTGATGTTCGGCGCCTTCGCGTCGATCATCGGCGTGTTCTGGGTGGGCGCACACGACGTGCAGACGCATGTCATGACGAGTGGCCAGCTGGTGCAGTTCTTCTTTCTGGCCGTCATCGTGGCCGGCGGCGTGGGCGCCCTGAGCGAGACATGGGGCGATGTGCAGCGCGCAGCCGGCGCGTCCGAACGCCTGATGGAGCTGCTTCATACGGAACCGTCCGTGAAAGCGCCCGCCAATCCGCGGCATTTGCCGGCCATCGCGGAAGGGGCCGTCATTTTTCGTGATGTATCCTTCCGTTATCCGTCACGTCCCGACGCGGCGGCGCTCAACGATTTCTCGCTGGCCGTGAGCCCGGGCGAAGCGATCGCGCTCGTGGGGCCTTCGGGCGCCGGCAAATCGACCGTCTTCCAGTTGCTGCTGCGCTTCTTCGCGGCCCAGGAAGGCCAGATCCTGTTCGACGGCGTCGACACGGCCCAGCTTGATCCGACCGAATTGCGCAAACACATCGCGCTGGTAGCGCAGGATCCCGCCATCTTCTCCGGCACCATCGCCGACAACATCCGCTATGGCCGTCCCGAAGCGAGCGACGAAGAGGTGCGCCGCGCGGCGGAAGCCGCGGCCGCGGCCGAATTCATCGAGCGCCTGCCGGACGGTTATCAAAGCCTCGTCGGCGAACGCGGCACGACGCTGTCGGGCGGTCAGCGCCAGCGCATCGCCATCGCCCGCGCCATGCTGCGCAACGCACCGCTTCTGCTGCTCGATGAAGCCACGAGTGCACTCGACGCAGAGAACGAGCAACTGGTGCAGACGGGGCTCGCCAACTTGATGGCTGGCCGCACGACCATCGTCATCGCGCATCGTCTCGCCACGATCCAGAAGCTGAAGCGCATCGTGGTGATGGATCAGGGCCGCGTCGTCGCCGAAGGCAGCCACGCCGAACTCGTCGCCAAAGGCGGCCTCTACGCACGGCTCGCCGCCCTCCAATTCGCCAGCGGCATGGCGCTGGCGGGGTAGTAAGAGGAGTATTCGATGGCCCGACTAGCGAACGATACTGCCATCGAAGAACGCGGCGGCAAGCTTTCCGCGACACTGTCGCGCGACTGGGAGATCTGGGGGCCGAACGGGGGCTACATCGCCTCCATCGCCTTGCGCGCGGCGGGAAAGGTTGCGCCGCCGGGTCATCGTCCCGCGACGTTTTCCTGCCAGTATCTGTCCGTCGGCCAGTTCACGCCTGTCGAGATCGACGCCGAACCCGTGCGCAAAGGCCGAAACGTCTGGTGCACCAACGTCGTCGTTTCGCAGAACGAAAAGCGCCTATTGCAGGCGCAGGTGTGGACTACAAACAAGCAGGATGGGCCTTCGAAGACCGACCGCAAATTCCCGGATGTGAAGCATCATGCGGAACTGAAAACCTGGGCTGAGCTCTTTCCCGACGGCAAAGAGAGCTTTCCGTTCTGGCGGAATTTCGACAGCAAACCTGCGAGCCTTGCCGGCCGGGGCAAGGCCGATCCGCGCGGCTCGGTTAATCAGGACTGGTATCGCTTCCGCGAGTTCACGAAGACGGACGACGTCTTCCTCGATTTCGCCCGCGCGCTGGTGATGATCGACACCTATCCGTGGCCGGCCTTCGGACGCGGTCTCGACACCTCTCCCGACTATGTCGCGCCGACGCTCGATGTCACGGCGTGGTTTCACACGCCGCCCGGCGACGCCGACTGGTTCCTCGCCGACGCGCGGGCGGACGTCGCGGCCGACGGCCTCATCCACGGCACAGTCGACATCTGGAGCGAAGACGGCCGCGCCATCGCAACGGGCGGCAGCAATCTGCTCGTGGTACAGCGAGGCGGATAAAGCGGCGAACGCGTCGTCAGGCGAGGTCGAAGCGATCGAGGTTCATGACCTTGGTCCACGCCGCGACGAAATCCTTCACGAACTTCTCTTTGGAATCCGCCGACCCGTAAACCTCCGCGATTGCCCGCAATTGCGCGTGCGAGCCGAAGATCAAGTCGACGCGCGTGCCGGTCCACGTGACGGCGTTGGTCTTGCGGTCGCGCCCTTCATAAACACCCTCGGAACCCTCGACCGGCTGCCATTGCGTGCGCATGTCGAGCAGGTTGACGAAGAAGTCGTTGGTCAGCGTCCCGGGCCTCTTTGTGAAGACGCCGTGCTTCGCTCCGCCGGCATTCGCACCCAGGACACGAAGGCCGCCGACAAGCACCGTCATTTCCGGCGCGGTCAGCCGCAGCAATTGCGCGCGATCCACGAGAGCTTCTTCCGGTGCCATCAATTGCGGCCTGCGATAATAATTCCGGAAGCCGTCGGCCATGGGCTCGAGCGGCGCAAAGGAGGCCACGTCGGTCTGTTCCTGCGACGCGTCCGCACGTCCGAGCGTGAAGGGAACCTGCACATCGCTCCCCGCGTCCTTCGCAGCCTTTTCGATCGCCGCCACGCCGCCGAGGACGATCAAATCGGCGAGCGAAACCTCGTGGCCGCCGATGTTAAACTCCTTCTGGATTGCCCGGAGCTTCTCCAGCACGGCCTTGAGCTGGGCGGGTTCGTTCACCTCCCAGTCCTTTTGCGGGCTGAGACGGATGCGCGCGCCGTTGGCGCCGCCGCGTTTGTCGGAACCGCGAAACGTCGATGCCGATGCCCAGGCGGTCGAGACGAGCTGCGATACCGACAATCCGGAGGCGAGTATCTTGGCTTTCAGGGCCGCGACGTCGCGCTCGCCGATCAGCGGATGGTCGACGGCAGGGATAGGATCCTGCCAGATCAGCGTTTCCTTCGGCACAAGCGGTCCGAGGTAGCGCTTGATCGGCCCCATGTCGCGATGCGTGAGCTTGAACCACGCGCGGGCAAACGCATCCGCGAATTGTTCGGGATGCTCGTAGAAGCGTCGCGAGATTTTCTCGTACGCAGGATCGAAGCGCAGCGAGAGGTCCGTGGTCAGCATGGTCGGCACGCGCTTCGTCTTCGCGTCGTGCGCATCGGGAATTGTGGCCTCGGCGCCTTTCGCCTTCCACTGATAGGCTCCGGCCGGGCTCTTCTCCAATTCCCAATCGTATTTGAACAGGTTGTCGAAGAAGTGATTGCTCCACTTCGTCGGCGTCTGCGACCAGGTGACTTCTGGACCGCCGGTGATGGCGTCGGCGCCGAAGCCTGTTCCATGTCTGCTCTTCCAGCCGAGACCCTGATCCTCGATCGCCGCGCCTTCGGGCTCCGGCCCGAGGAACGAAGGATCGCCGGCGCCGTGGGTTTTGCCGAAGGTGTGGCCGCCGGCAATCAGCGCGACGGTTTCTTCGTCGTTCATCGCCATGCGGGAGAATGTTTCGCGGATGTCGATCGCGGCGGCAACGGGGTCGGGCTTGCCGTTCGGGCCTTCGGGATTGACGTAGATCAGGCCCATCTGCACGGCGCCCAGCGGATTCTGAAGTTCGCGCTCGCCGCTGTAGCGTTCGTCGCCGAGCCACGAGCCTTCGGGGCCCCAATAGAGTTCTTCGGGCTC
>Ga0335074_10003582_pt1 | contig 21284 bp, 12 predicted proteins | sample Lox_Sample_23_FD_206715 | JGI IMG/M metagenome (GOLD analysis project Ga0335074, IMG submission 206715) | Soil microbial communities from Loxahatchee National Wildlife Refuge, Florida, United States - Lox_Sample_2.3 | ecosystem: Environmental > Terrestrial > Soil > Wetlands | place: USA... | reverse complement strand
CACCGCATAGGACTGGTCGCCCTGCTTGTCGCCCAGACGGCGGAAGTGGCCGCATTCGCCGCTCTTCGGCCCCTGGTTCGCCATCTGCCAGATCAGCCATTCGGTGACGGCGTATTTCTTGCGCGTGTCCTGCGGGAAGAAGCGGCCTTCCTTCTCCGCGACGTACATCATGATCGCGCCGGACTCGAATACCACCAGCGGTTCGCCGCCACCCTTCGGATTGCGATCCACCAGCACCGGCATGCGATGGTTGGGATTCATCCTGAGGAACTCGGGCGTGAACTGGTCGCCGCGCCCGATATTGCAGGGAATGACGTTGTACGGGACGCCCAGTTCCTCGAGCAAGATCGTAACCTTCTTGCCGTTCGGGGTCGGCCAGTAGTGCAGATCGTACATCGCGACGTTCCTTCCGGGTGAACGGGGCCTGCTGAACAGGACCTGGTGAACGGGATCAGCCTTCGGCACGTATTTCGGCGAACACTTCCTTGGCGGTGATCAGCGCCTCGCGCACCAGTGGGGCGCCGACATAGCCGAGCAAGTGAAGCATGGCTTCCACAAGCTCGTCTTCGGTCCAGCCCTGGTTCCGCGCGAAACGCACATGCAGCTTCAGCTCTGGTGTTCGTCCGGTGGCAGTATCCGAGATGATGCAGATGAGCGCGCGCGTTTTGATATCAAGTCCCGGCCTGGTCCACAGGGTGCCAAAGATGGTTTCCTGCGTGACCTCGGCGAATTTCTCCATGATCGGGTCGGTATAAAGGTTCTTGTCGAGCGTGTCGGCATAGGCATCGCCCATCAGCTTGCGACGCATTGCGCGGCCTTTGGCGCGCAGGGGACTGTCGGCCATTCGTTTGTTTTCCTTACGTTCGAACGATCATCGGCGGTTACGCCACATGTCATTGCGAGGAGCGCAGCGACGAAGCAATCCCGGTCGGAACGGACGCCTCACGAACGGGATTGCTTCGTCGCCACGCTCCTCCCAATGACATTGGTACCTGCACCCCTGGCAATGGCATCTGTTGTCACGTCAAGACAATAACCGTGCGGTGGTCGGTTCATAACTCCACGACCACGTACCGCTGCTCCACGCTGACCGGTACAGTTTCCGCCTGGAACGGGCCTTTCGCCAGGGCCTCGCCCGGGACGATCTCTACGCGATAGGTCCGTGCCTTGACGCTTTCGGGATGGCACCAGGACTGACCGGTCTTGATGTCGAACTCCCAGCCGTGCCAGGGGCAGCGCAGCATTTCGCCATGCCGCGTCAGGCGATATTCGCCGGGACGATCGGCGGTGAAACGGCCGAGGATAGGTCCCAGGCACAGCGCCGCGCCTTCGTGCGGACAGCGGTTCACCAGGGCGTAGAACTCGCCATGCACGTTGAACACGCCGATCTCGCGTCCCGATACGGCGACGATCTTGCACGTGCCCGGGGCGATCTCATCCGTGGTGGCGACGACGTGACGCGGCATCAGGCGGTGGTGCCTCGTGATGCATAGCAAGAACATGAAACCGCAGATGAACGCAAATGAACGCAGATGTTGCCGTCAGAAATGAGGCTTCGCGGCTTGTTCCGTGATATTGGCGTCGCAGCCATTAACGACCGTGACGGCCTCCGAACCCATCTGCGTTCATTTGCGTTCATCTGCGGTTCCAAATTTCTTGTCTTACCCCAGCCCATAGAATGCCAGCGCATTCTCCCGGAACAGCATGCGCTTCTCTTTCTCGGGCAGCGGCACTTTGAAGGCGTAGCGCGGGTCGTCCTGATCCCAGTGCGGATAGTCGGTGGAGAACATGATCCGGTCCCAACCGATCCATTCGCACGTCGCCAACAGATCTTCCGGACGTTCCGGTTCCTCGATCGGCTGCGTGGTGACCCAGATATTGCTGCGGATGTATTCGCTCGGCAGGCGCTTCAGATGCGGCACCTCGTCGCGCAGCCGCAGGTAATGCTTGTCCAGCCGCCACGCCAGCGACGGCAACCAGGCGAAGCCGCCTTCCACCAGCACCACGCGCAAATTCGGGATGTGCTCGAACACGCCTTCCAGCACCAGCGACGTGACCAGAGCTTCCTTGCTTTGCGGATAAGACGGATGCTCTTCGTGATAGAACGAAGGCCAGCCGCCGCCGGTGGATGGATGCCCGGACGTGCCGCCGAGATGCAGCGCAATGGAAAACCCGTTGGCGGCGCACGCTTCCAGCACCGGCCAGTAACGGCGGCGTCCCAGAGGCTCCAGCCCGCGCGGCGGGATCATCACATGGGTGAAGCGACGGTCGCCGGCACGCTTCTCGATCTCCTTGATCGCGGCTTCGGTGTATTCCAGCGGGATCTGCACGCCGGCTTTCAGCCGCGGCTCCTGGTCGCACCAGACCTGCGCTTCCCAGTCATTCGCCGCGCTCGCCATCGCCGCGCCGAATTCGACGTTGCGTTCGTCCGACCCGCGCCCCAGCAGCGGCATCATCAACCCGAACGACACATTGAACAGATCGAGCAATTGCTCGCGCATCAGGTCCAGGTCGGAACCCGGATGGGTGCCATCCTTCGGATACGAATCAATCCGCATGCCGGTGAATGGCGACATGCGCGGATAGTTCGGCGCGTTGGAAAACGGCGAGCGCGACCGCCCACCGATCTCCTGCCGGTGCTTGCGCCAGCGCTCGGACAGGAACGGGTCCAGGTCGGCAGCCGACTTGGTATAGGGATGCACGTCGCAATCGACGATGCCCAACTGGGTCTGGTTTTGCGTCTGGTTGCTGCTATCCGGCCGGCGATCCGCAACGATGACGTTCATCGGATGGCTCCTCCTTTACCGTGTCAATCTTGAATAAGTTTTCAAGGCGTTGTCCACCAGGATCTTGCGCACCAGGTGGTCGGGCAGGCCGTTGGGCACCGCGTCGGTGCCTTCATAGTGCCAGTGCGGGTAGTCGCTCGAGAACATCAGCATCTCGTCGGAACCGATTTCCTCGATGATGCGCTGCACTTGCTCGGCGCGCGGCGGCGCATCGAACGGCTGCAGCGTCAGGCGCACATGTTCGCGCGCGTAATCGGCGGGGGATTTCTCCAGCCACGGCACTTCCGCGCGGATGCCGCGCCACGTCTTGTTGGCGCGCCACATCCAGCCGGGCAGCCAGGTGACGCCGGATTCCATCAGCACCACCTTCAGGCGCGGAAACTCGACGAACACGCCTTCGGAAATCAGGCTGTTGAGCACGCCGGCGAACCCCGTGGACCAGGAGACATAATCCTCAAGGTAATAGGACGGCCAGCCAAGATTGGTCGGCGGGTGGCGATAGCTGCTGCCGGCGTGGATGCCGATCGGCAGGTCCAATTGTTCCGCCACGCGGTATAGCGGCCAGTGGATGCGGCGGCCGAGCGGCAGCTCGCCCATCTCCCACACCAGCACCTGCACGAAGCGGGGGTCGGCAGCGACTCGTTCTACTTCGCGCGCCGCCAGCTCCGGACTGTGCATCGGCACGACGATGGAGGCGCGCAAGCGATCGTCGCGATCCAGCCACTCGCGCGCGATCCAGTCGTTGATGGCCCGGCAGAAGGCGGCGGACAGGTCCTCGCTGAAAATCGCCGGCGAGCCGTGCAGCACGTTGCAGATGGCATAGCTTGTGGCGAAGCCGTCCAACGCCTGCGTCTTCAGCGTGGCGAAATCGGTGCCGGCATTGCCCCTGGCCGGCTTCCAGTCGGGCCGAGCGTTGATCGGCGCGTTCGGCGGGAAGGCGCTGGCAGTGTAGTTGTCGCGATCCAGCCCCCGCATCAGCACGTGCGCGCGCCAGTATTCGTCCAGGTAGGGCACCAGCACCTGCATGCCAGGCAGGGCCGGGTGGATATCGCAGTCGATCGCGCCGGGCGCGGGGGTGGTCACGGGCGTTGGCTCCTCCTGGGTGGGGAGGATAGGCGGGTGGAGATGGGGGTCAACGTTGGGGCAGGACCGAGGTGAGAAATTCCTGGTCTTCACCTCTCGCCGCGCTGGCGGCATCCGGACGCCCCAGGCGTAATGTCGTAGTCGGCGGAGTGTAGCACAAGCAATGCCACGCCTTGGTCAGCGCGTCGCGGACGAACAGCGGGAAGTTGCTGCCGCGCGGCGGTTGGTGGCGCACCACAGCCCCGCCGGTGTTTGCTTCAAACCGCCCCCTCCCGCATCATGTCGCCGGTTACCGCGGAGGCAGCCATGAACGAAGTCCGACAGACGAAGCCCGAGGAAGGGCCCCAGACACAGCTTTCGCTACCCTCCTCGCTGCTCGCGCAAGCGCAGGAACTTGGCGTGGACGCGGCACGGGCAGCGGCCGACGGCATCCGCCGCGCGGTCATCAACGCTCAAGCGAGGCAATACGTGGAGGAAAACCGCGAAGTAGCGGATGCCTGGAACGCCTACGTCACAGCGACCGGCTTGCCATTCGAGGACATCACGGAGCAGCCAATCTGAATGGCGCGCCTGGACGTCTGGCGGGCGCACGCCAGCAGGACGCGCGGCTACCTGTTGGAGGTGCAAAGCGACCTGCGCCAAGCTCTGGACACGCGAGCGGTGGTACCGCTGCTGCCGAGGGCGGCGGTCAGCAAACTCAATCCACTGCTGAACCCCAGCTTCGAGATGGAAGGTCAGACCTGGTTCCTGGCAACGCAAGCTATTGGCGTGGTCCGAACCTCTCGGCTCACGGGCAAGGTCGCCAACCTCATGGACCATGAGGACGCCGTCATAAAGGCCATAGACCACCTGCTCTTGGGCGGCTAACTGCGAAACGATCGAGCCCCAGGCAAACACACCTCCAGCATCGCTCTGGCAGAGGAGCCCCGTGGGCAGGATGTCCCCTGGCCAGGACATCCGCAGTACGGTCGGCGCATTTCCACGAAGCGAGTGGCGGTGGTCGCATTTAACGTGCGTCGAAGCCGTCCAACGCCTGCGTCTTCAGCGCGGCGAAATCGGTGCCGGCATTGCCCCTGGCCGGCTTCCAGTCGGCGCGGGCGTTGACCGGCGCATTCGGCGGGAAGGCGCTGGCCGTGTAGTTGTCGCGATCCAGCCCCCGCATCAGCACGTGCGCGCGCCAGTCGCAGAGTAACGCCTGCACATTCATCACCGGTTCGGCGAGCTGCACCATCAGCGGGAACCAAGGGCCGTATGACGGCATCATCGAGCTCAGCAGTACCCAGGCTCTCGACTATACGAACAGAAATCCAACCCTCGGTCAGTATGACGCCGTGCGAGTGATCGAGCATGAGATCGATGAGATCCTCGGCGGGGGCGGGCAAGGCTCGACGCTCAATTCGGTCTACAGCGGCGATGCTTTTGCAGGATTTGTGGGACCGCTGGATCTGTACCGTTACACCTGTGGCAGCAACTCCCCGAGCTTTACCACGTCATCAAGCGCCAACGCCTGCCTCTCCGTAAATGGAGGGCTGACCGACATTGTCCAGTTCAACCAGGACTACCAAGGCGACTACGGCGACTTCGACTACGACAGTTCCGGCTGCCCCAACTGCGAATTCCCCACCACCTCCTCCTGTCCCGACTACGTGCAGGAAGCCTTCTCCTGCTCGGACCAGGCGGCAAACGAAACCACCTCATCGCCCGAGTACCAGATGATGGAGTCCATCGGCTACGATCCGGTACCCGAGCCTGCCTCGGCCGTACTGCTCTCTCTCGGCATCGGCGGCATTGCCGTTGTGAGACGCCGCCGCCGTCCGCGCCGAATGAAGATGCCGGCCAATCCAATCGCTGCCCAAAGCTGAAAGCACCCAGCCCGGCCGCCGCCTGAGCGCATGCCGCATCTCCGGCATGGCAGTCTGCCCCCGCCCCATGCACAATGGCGCGGCCATCGGCAGTGCGTGGAGACGTGCGATGCTGGGACCATCCGCTCACGTGGATACCTTCGCCCGCGACCGGCTGCCGCCGCCGGACGAATGGCCCGACCTGCTGCTGGACGGCTTCGACTATCCGGAACCCCTGAACGCTGCGGTGGAGCTCACCGATGCGATGGTGCGCAAGGGCTTCGGCGACCACACCGCCCTGATCGGCCACGGCCGCCGCCGCACCTACAAGGAACTCGCCGACTGGAGCAATCGCATCGCCCACGCACTGGTGCAGGATTACGGCATCGTCCCCGGCAACCGCGTGCTGATCCGCTCCGCCAACAACCCCGCCATGGTGGCCTGCTGGCTGGCAGCGACCAAGGCCGGCGCGGTGGTGGTGAACACCATGCCGATGCTACGCTCTGGCGAGCTGAGTCAGATCGTGAACAAGGCCGAGATCGCGCTGGCGCTGTGCGACACGCGCCTGATGGACGAGTTGGTGCATTGTGCCAAGGACAGCCCGTTCCTCAAGACCGTGGTGGGCTTCGACGGCACCGCCAACCACGATGCGGAACTCGACCGCCTGGCGCTGAACAAGCCCGTGCGCTTCGACGCCGTGCCGACCGGGCGCGACGACGTGGCCTTGCTCGGCTTCACCTCCGGCACCACGGGCGAACCGAAGGCCACGATGCATTTCCACCGCGACCTGCTGGTCATCGCCGACGGCTACGCGAAGGAAGTGCTGGGCGTAACGCCGGAAGACGTGTTCGTGGGCTCCCCGCCGCTGGCTTTCACCTTCGGCCTGGGCGGGCTGGCGATCTTCCCCCTCCGCTTCGGCGCCGCAGCGGCATTGCTGGAAAACGCGTCGCCACCGAACATGATCGAGATCATCCAAACCTATAAAGCCACGATCAGCTTCACCGCGCCCACCGCCTATCGCGCGATGCTGCAGGCAATGGAGGCCGGTGCCGACCTGTCATCCCTGCGCATAGCCGTGTCGGCGGGAGAGACGCTGCCGGCGCCGGTGTTCCTCGACTGGTTGCGCAAGACCGGCAGGCCGATCCTGGACGGAATTGGAGCAACGGAGATGCTGCACATCTTCATCTCCAACCGCGTAAACGACATGGGCGCCGGCAGCACGGGGCGTCCCGTCACCGGCTACGAAGCGCGAATCGTCGACCGCGACATGAACGAGCAGCCGCGAGGCACGCTGGGGCGTCTGGCGGTGCGGGGACCGACGGGCTGCCGCTACCTCGCCGATGCGCGGCAGCGGAACTACGTGCGCGATGGCTGGAACCTGACCGGCGACACGTTCATCCAGGACGCCGACGGGTATTTCCATTTCGCCGCGCGGTCCGACGACATGATCATCTCCAGCGGCTACAACATCGCCGGCCCCGAAGTGGAAGCCGCCCTGCTCTCGAGTGCCGACGTGAAGGAATGCGCCGTGATCGGCGTGCCGGACGAAGCACGCGGGGAAATCGTGCAGGCCCACGTGGTGCTGGCCGAGGGGATCGAGCCGGACGACGCGACGCGGCTGCGGCTGCAGAACCACGTGAAGGCGGTGATCGCGCCGTACAAGTATCCGCGCTCGGTGGTGTTCCGCGATACGCTGCCGAAGACCCAGACGGGGAAGATCCAGCGGTTCCGGTTAAGGGGCGAGGGCTGACTATCGTCATTGCGAGGAGCGAAGCGACGAAGCAATCCCGATCGTGAGGATCTGATCACGATCGAGATTGCTTCGTCGCTTCGCCCGTCACAATGACAGTACCTCGCAATGACAGTAGCTGGCGCGTCGCAAATGACATTAAAGTACTATTCAGCCATCTCCGTTCCGCCAGTTCACGACTGGCAGCTCCTCCGCCCTCGGCGTCTCATTCACCAACAGCGCTTTCGCCCGAAACTGGGCCGAGCCGCCGTCACGCCACGTGCGCGCGGAACGCGCTCAAATTAGAGTATTCGTCATTCGCATCGATTCCCAATTCTGTCGCCAATCGTTCCACGAGACTGGCCGCCTCTGCCGGTACTGGCCGCGTGGATCGACGCATTTCCCCGGCAAGCTCGTCGAGCGCCAGGCCGTACTCGCCAACATCAATAAACTCACGAATGTGCTCTCGCCGCCGCCCCTTGCACGTGGCAGGTGCGAGCACCAGCAGGCGCTTCAGGCCGGATTGTATTTTCGTCAGTTGCTCCAAGGTCAAAGTCATTTGGCGCTCCGGCCAAGTGGATTGCGTGATGTGTTGACCGGATAGGCCGTCACAATCGTCCTGCCGTCGCGACCAATCACGACGTGAATCTCAATCCCGTCACGCGTACCGGCAACCACCGTCCGACCGCTCCCGGTCACCTCCCGCCGCGCCGATATATCATCTGCCACGCTCATGATTGCGTCAATGACGTGTTCGTCAGTCCAATTCGGCGGAAACTCACTCTTGCCAGGAATGCCTCGGCCGGGACCGTGACCACCACCGCCTCTGCCGTCACCATCGAGGATATGGGTGCGCCGCTCCGCCGAAAGAATGCTCCGCCCAATTTGCGGAAGGTTTTCGTCGTCAGCATTGCTCACGCCGCCTCCCGCTCCACCCCCTTCACCTTCGGCAGCTCCTCCGCGCCCAGCGTCTCATGCGCCAGCAGCGACGCCGCCCCCTCGTCCAGCGCCGCCCGGTTGTCCTGCAAAATCCCGAACGCCCGCGCCCGAGCCGCCTCCACATGCGACCGCACCGCCATGTCGATCTCATGCGCCGTCTGGTCGGAATACCGCCGCTGCCGCCAGAACACGCCGGGTTGCTCCTGCAGGAAATTCGCTTGCTCGGTGTCCCACGCCACCGGCCCCAGATGCTCGTCCATCCCGAACCGCATCACGATGCCCCGCGCGATATCGGTCGCCTTCGCCAAATCGTCCGCCGCGCCGGTGGAAACGTCGTCGCCCAGGATCATCTCCGCCGCCCGCCCGCCCAGCAGCACCGTCATCTTGTCCTCCAGCTCCTGCCTGCTCATCAGGAACCGGTCGTCCACCGGACGCTGCAGCGTATACCCCAGCGCGCCGATGCCCCTCGGAATGATGGAGACCTTCTGCACCGGATCGGCATTCGGCAACGACAGCGCCACCAGCGCATGTCCCATCTCGTGATAGGCCACGATCCGCCGCTCCTTCGGAATCAGCACCCGCGACTTCTTCTCCAGCCCCGCCACGATCCGCTCGATCGCACGGGTGAAATCGTCCATCGTCAGCGAATCGCCGCCCCGGCGCGTCGCCACCACGGCTGCCTCGTTCGCCAGGTTCGCCAGATCCGCGCCGGTAAAGCCGGGGGTCAGCGCCGCGATGTCCTCCAGCTTCACGTCGGGCGCCAGCGTCAACCGCTTGGTATGGATGCGCAGGATATCGACCCGTCCCTTCTTGTCCGGCCGGTCCACCAGCACCTGGCGATCGAACCGCCCCGCCCGCAGCAGCGCCGGATCCAGGATCTCCGGCCGGTTGGTCGCCGCCAGCACCACGATCGCCACCGACCGGTCGAATCCGTCCATCTCCGCCAGCAACTGGTTCAGCGTTTGCTCCTTCTCGTCCTGTCCGGTCATCGGCGAGGCCCCCCTTGCCCGCCCCAACGCATCCAGCTCATCGATGAAGATGATGCAGGGCGCGGACTCCCGCGCCTTCTCGAACAAATCGCGAACGCGAGAAGCGCCGACACCCACGAACATTTCCACGAACTCGGCGCCGTTGGTGGAGAAGAACGGCACCCCCGCCTCCCCCGCCACGGCACGGGCGAGCAACGTCTTGCCGGTACCGGGCGGCCCCACCAGCAGGATGCCGCGCGGGATATGCGCGCCCAGCCGGCCGAACCGTTCCGGCTCCTTGAGGAAATCGACGATCTCGTGCAGCTCGGCCTTCGCTTCGTCCACGCCGGCCACGTCGTCGAAGGTGGTTTTCACCCCGGTCTCGGCGGTGATCAGCTTGGCGCGGCTGCGGCCGATCGAGAACAGCCCGCCGCCCAGCCCGCCAAAACCGCCGCCGCGCCCGCCGCCGCCCATCATCGCGCGCGACGCCCAGATCCAGATGCCGACGAACAGCAGCGGCGGGATGACCCAGGACAGCAGGGTCCCCAGCGCATTGTTGGTCGGTGCCGCGCTGTATTCGACGTGATGGCTGGCAAGCTGGCTGGCGAGGTCGGGCGGCACCTGCACCGTGCTGAACTCGGTCTTCCCGTCGGGCATCTTCTCCGTCAGCGTGCCGTGGATCACGTCGCCCGAGACGGTCACCTGCTTCACCTTCCCGGCATTCAGGTATTGCTGGAACTGGCTGTACGGGATCACCTCGGACCCGCCGCTGCCGCTGCCGCCGCCGGCGAACATGCCGAACAAGCTCGCCACGATCAGGCCGAGGAAGATCAGCCAGACGAAGGACGGGAACTGCTTCTGGTTGGGCGCTGGCACGGCGGGTCTCCTTGTCACGCCCGGCAACAATGGCGACGGCACGCCGTGGCATGCAACAATCTGGGAGGCGGCGGATGTGTCTCAAGCCGGCGGCTGCCAGCCTGCATGCCGGTCAAAACCAGCGTGGACGAGAAACGGCTGCATGGATAGCCCCGGACTGATCGATCTGCAGGTGAACGGCTACGCCGGGGTCGATTTCAACGACGCGGCGCTCGATGCTCCGGCACTGGACCATGCGCTGGAGGCAATGCTGCGGTCGGGCGTCACCGCCTGCCTGCCGACCTTGATCACCGCGCCGGAACCCGTCCTGGCGCAGCGCCTGGCCGCGCTGGACCGCGCCGTGGCGACCAGCCGGCTGGGGCCGGCGATGGTGCCGGGCTTTCACCTGGAGGGGCCGTTCCTGAACCCCGCGCCAGGCTTCGCCGGCTGCCATCCGCCGGATGCCATGGTGCCACCCGATCCTGCCCTGCTGCACCGCCTGGCGGCCGGCCTGACGCGGCCAGTGCTGATGCTGACGCTGGCACCCGAGCAATCGGACGGGATCGCCCTTGTCCGGGCGGCACGGGCGCAGGGGATGCTGGTGGCGATCGGCCACAGCGCCGCGGAAGCCCAGGTGCTGGCGGCGGCGGCCGAGGCAGGCGCGACGCTCAGCACCCATCTCGGCAACGCCATGCCCCACACGCTGGCGAAATTCCACAACCCGCTGGTGGCGCACCTGGCCGAGGACCGGCTGGCCGCCAGTTTCATCGCCGACGGTATCCACGTCCCGCCGCCCGCCCTGAAGGTCATGCTGCGGGCCAAGGGACTGCCGCGCGCGGTGTTGATCACCGACGCCACCGCCGCCGCGGCCGCACCGCCAGGAATATACCGCTTCGCTGGCATGCCGATAGAACATAGCGACAACGGCACCGTGCGCGTGCCGGGCGGGACCATGCTGGCCGGCTCGGCGCTGTGCCTGGACCAGGCGGTGCGCAACGTGGCCGGATGGAGCCTTGCAAGCTCGGCCGAGGCGGTTCGGCTGGCCTCCGCCAACCCCGCTGCGTTGCTGGCGCCCGTGCTGGCAGCCCACGGACTCCGCCTGCCGGAGGGGCGAATTCGGTGGTCCGCGGCACTGCTGCCGGAGCATGTGCGGCTGGAACGGGCCGGGTAAAACCGCGCCGCGCGAACCATTTGTTTACCTTTGGGGCGTAGGCAGGTGGGGCACGAGGACCGTGTGACCGCCAGGCTCAGGGGCAAAAACGGCCGTTTCCTGGCTTCCCAGGAGTCGCCCCAGTGTCCGTCGTCGTCACCCTCGGTAATGGCAACAACACCGCCACCTTCAGCTCCGTCGATACCCTGACCTCCGGAACAGGGAACGACACCATCGCGTTCACCGGGGCATTGTCCGATGCCAGCGTCGATCTGGGCGGCGGCAGCGATTCGCTGACTCTGGGCGATCTCGGCAACACCGTCACCGTTTCCAGCATCGAGACTCTCGCCGGCGGCGCCGGGAACGACGATGTCACGCTCGCCAGCGCGTTGACCAATTCCATGCAGGTCGATCTGGGCGGCGGCAGCAACACGCTTGCCCTGGACAACGTCGCCAACACCGGCACGGTCACCAACGTCGATACGCTGATCGGCGGCAGTGCCGCCGATACCATCACGCTCGGCAGCGGGATGGCCAACGGCAGCGTCGATCTCGGCGGCGGGGCGGATACGCTGACGCTGGCGGCCGGCGGCAACAGCCTGACGATCGTGAATTTCGAGACGCTGATCGGCGGCACCGGCGCCGACGTCGTGACGCTGGGTGCCGGCGTCACCAATGCCAGCGTCGATCTCGGCGCCGGCACCGATACGCTGAACCTCGGCAGCTACAACAGCACGCTGACCGTCTCCAATACTGAATCCATCACCGGTGGCTCGGGCACCGACACCATCACCCTGGGCAGCTTGCTCACCACGTCCGACACGATCAATCTCGGCAGCGGCAGCGATACGCTGACGCTGAAGAACGGCACCAACACCGGCACGGTCAGCAATGTGGCGACGCTGATCGGCGGTACCGGCACCGACACGATCACACTGGGCGCGGCAGCGAACAACGCCAGCGTCAACCTGAGCACCACCGCCGACACGCTCACCCTCGGCAATTTCGCCAACACCGTCACGGTCGGGACGATCGGCACGCTGACCGGCGGCAGCGGCAACGACGCCGTGACGCTGTCAACCGCGCTGACCGACAGCGTGTCGGTCGATCTTGGTGGCGGCGAGAATACGCTGACGCTGATCAACGGCGCCAATACCGGCACCGTCAGCAACGTCGACACGCTGATCGGCGGCACCGGCACGGATACCATCACCTATGGTACCGGCGTCACCAACGGCAGCGTTCAACTCGGCACGGGCGCCGATACGCTGACTTTGGCAGCCGGCGGCAACACCATAACAGTGGCCGATGTGCAGACCGTGACCGGCGGAAGCGGCGCGGACAACGTCACGCTCGGCGCCGCTGCGGTCAATGGCAGCGTCGACCTCGGCGCCGGCAGCGACACGCTGAACCTGGGCAATTTCAACAACACGATCACGGTCTCCAATACCGAGACCATTACCGGCGGTTCCGGCAACGACGACGTGACGCTGGGCACCGCGCTGACCACCGCCGATGCGATCGACCTCGGCACCGGCGAGAGCACGCTGAACCTCGACAACGTTGCCAACACGGGCACGGTCAGCAATGTCGATACGCTGATCGGCGGCACGGCAGCCGATACCATCACGCTCGGCGCCGCGGCGGACAATGCCAGCATCGATCTGGGTGCCGGCAACGACACGCTGACCTTCGGCAACTTCCCCAACAACGCGACGGTATCGAACGTCGAGACCATCGCCGCCGGCTCCGGCAACGACGCCATCACGCTCGGTACCGACCTGACAAACGCGATGCAGGTCGATCTCGGCGGCGGCGAGAACACGCTGACGCTGAACAACAGCACCAACACCGGCACCGTCAGCAACGTCGATACCCTGCTCGGCGGCATCGGCACGGATACCGTCACGCTGGGCACGGCGGCGGTGAACGCCAGTGTCAGCCTCGGCTCCGGCGCGGACACGCTGACGCTGGCAAACGGCGGCAACAGCCTCACCGTCGCCAACGTGGCGACTGTGATCGGCGGCACCGGCGCCGACGATGTCACGCTGGGCGCGGCGGCCAACGACACCAGCGTCGACCTGGGCGCCGGCAACGACACGCTGAACCTGGGCAACTACAACAGCACGCTGACCGTTTCGAACACCGAGACCATCAGCGGCGGCGCCGGCAACGACAACGTCACGCTGGGCAGCGCGCTCACCACCAGCGACGAAATCGATCTGGGCACCGGCAGCAGTACGCTGACCCTGGCGAATGCCACCAACACCGGCACGGTCAGCAATGCCGAGACGCTGGTCGGCGGCACCGGCGCCGACACCATCACGCTCGGGGCGGCAGCCGACAACGCCAGCATCGACCTTGGTGCCGGCAACGATACGCTGACCTTCGGCAACTTCACCAACACCGCGACAGTGTCGAACACCGAGACGATCGCGGGTGGATCCGGCAACGACGCCGTCACGCTGGCGACGGCGCTGACCACCAGCATGTCGGTCGACCTCGGCGGCGGTGCGAACAAGCTGACTCTCGGCAACGTGCCGAATACCGGCACGGTTTCCAACGTCCAGACATTGATCGGCGGCACCGGCGCCGACCTGGTCACAATGGGCAACGCCATCACCGGCGGCAGCGTCGACCTCGGCGCCGGCACGGACAAGCTGACGCTCGCCGCGGGCGGCGACGTGCTCACCGTGGCCAATGTGGAATCGATCGTCGGCGGCGCCGGCAATGACGGCATCACGCTGACCACCGCGCTCACCAACAGCGACTCGGTCGACCTCGGCGGCGGCAGCAACACGCTGACGCTGGCCGACGGCGCCAATACCGGCACGGTCAGCAATGTCGGCACGCTGGTCGGCGGCACCGGCAACGACACGATCACACTCGGCACCGCGGCCAACAGCGCCAGCATCAACCTGGGGTCCGGCGCGGATACGCTGACCTTCGGCAACTTCACCAACAGCGCAACGGTTTCCAACGCCGATACCATTCAAGGCGGCACCGGCGCCGATACCATCACTCTCGGTGCGACGGTCAGCAATGCCAGCATCAACCTGGGCGGCGGCAACGACACGCTGACCTTCGGCAATTTCGCCAACACGGCAACGGTCGGCAACACCGCGACCATCACGGGCGGGTCGGGCAACGACAACCTCACGCTGTCCACCGCGCTGACCGACAGCGTGTCGGTCGATCTCGGCGGCGGCCAGAACACGCTGACGCTGAACAACGGCACCAACACCGGCACGGTCAGCAACGTCGGGACGCTGGTCGGTGGCACCGGCACGGACGCGATCACGCTGGGCACCGGGGTCACCAACGCCAGCGTCAGCCTGGGCGTGGGTGCCGACACGCTGACGCTCGCCAACGGCGGCAACAGCCTGACCGTGGCCGCCGTGAAGACGATCCAGGGCGGCACCGGCAACGACGCCATCACCCTTGGCGGCGCGGCAGCGGATATCAGCGTCGATGGCGGCGGCGGCAGCGATACGTTGACGCTGGGCAATTTCGTCAACGCGCTGACCGTCGGCAACGTCGACAGCGTCGCGGGCAGCGCCGGCACGGACACCGTCACCCTGGCAACCGCGCTGAGCGATAGCGTCGACGTGGACCTGGGCACCAGCGCCAGCACACTCACCCTGGCGAATGCCGCGAACACCGGCACCGTCAACAATATCGACACACTGATCGGCGGCACCGGCGCCGACACCGTCACGCTGGGCACCGCCGCGAGCGATGCCAGCATCGACCTTGGCAGCGGCAACGACACGCTGACTTTCGGCAATTTCAGCAATACCGCCACGGTCGCGAATACCGAGACCATCACCGGCGGCACCGGCAATGACAACGTCACGCTGGCCAGCGCGCTGACCGACAGCACATCGGTCGATCTCGGCGCCGGCGCAAACACGCTGACCCTGAACAATGCGGCGAACACCGGCACCGTCAGCAATGTCAACACGCTGATCGGCGGCACCGGCACCGACACGATCACGCTGGGCACCGGGGAGACCAACGCCAGCGTCAGCCTGGGCGCGGGCACCGATACGCTTACCCTGGCGAACGCCGGCAACAGCGTCACCGTCGCGAACGTGGACACCATCGTTGGAGGCACCGGCGAGGATGCCGTCACGCTGGGGGCAGTCGCCAGCAATGTCAGCATCGACCTGGGCGGCGGCGGCGACACGCTGACGCTCGGCAATTTCGCCAACACGGTCACGGTCTCGAACACCGCCACCATTGCCGGCGGCACCGGCAACGACAACGTCACGCTGGGTACCGCGCTGACCGCCAGCATGTCGGTGGACCTGGGCGCCGGCGCCAACACCCTGACACTGGCGAACGCGGCCAACACCGGCACGGTCGGCAACGTCAACACCCTGCTCGGTGGCACCGGCGCCGACACCGTCACGCTGGGCACCGCGGCCAGCAATGCCAGCATCGACCTTGGCAGCGGCAGCGACACGCTGAACTTCGGCAATTTCACCAATACCGCGACGGTCGCGAACACCGAGACCATCGCTGGCGGCACCGGCAACGATGCCATCACGCTCGGCACCGCGCTCAGCGACAGCATGCAGGTGGACCTGGGTGCCGGCAACAACACGCTGACGCTCGCAAGCACCACCAACACCGGCACGGTCAGCAACATCGACACGCTGATCGGCGGGTCAGGCGCCGACACGGTCACCCTGGGCACGCAGGCAAGCAATGCCAGCATCAACCTGGGCAGCGGCGCCGACACACTGACCTTCGGCAACTTTGCCAACACCGCGACGGTGTCGAACACCAAGACGATCGCCGGCGGCACCGGCGACGACACGATCACGCTGGGCACTGCGCTCAGCGACAGCATGTCGGTGGACCTGGGCGGCGGCAACAACACCCTGACGCTCGCCAATACCGCCAACACCGGCACGGTCAGCAACGTCGATACCTTGCTCGGTGGCACCGGCGTCGACACGGTCACGCTGGGCACGGCGCTCGCCGGCGGCAGCGTCAACCTTGGCACCGGCTCCGATACGCTCACCCTGGCGGCGGGCGGCAACAGCCTGACCCAGGCCAACGTCAAGACCCTGATCGGCGGCAGCGGCGCCGACGCGGTGACTCTCAGCACCGCGGCGAGCAATGCCAGCGTCGACCTGGGGGGCGGCGGCGATACGCTCACCTTCGGCAACTTTGCCAATACCGCGACGGTATCGAATACGCAGACCATCGCCGGCGGAGTCGGCAACGACACCATCACGCTGGGCACCGCGCTGACCGATTCGATGCAGGTGGACCTGGGTGCCGGCCTGAACAAACTCACCCTGGCCAACGTCACCAACACCGGCACGGTCAGCAACGTCAACACGCTGATCGGCGCCAGCGGCACCGACACCATCACGCTGGGAACGCAGGTCACCAATGCCAGCGTCAGCCTCGGCACCGGGGCAGATACGCTCACCCTGGCCGATGGCGGCAACATCCTGACCACGTCCGCCGTTCAGACCATCGTCGGCGGCTCCGGCAATGACACGGTCACGCTCGGCGCGCAGGTGACCAATGCCAGTGTCGATCTCGGCGACGGCTCGGATTCGCTTGCGCTCGGCAATTTCGCCGACACGCTGACGGTCTCGAATGTCGAGACCATCACCGGCGGCAGCGGCAACGACACCGTCACGCTGGGTACGGCGCTGTCAGAGACCATGCAGGTGGACCTCGGCGCCGGAAAGAACACGCTGATCCTGGACAACGTGGCCAACACCGGAACCGTGGAGAATGTCGGCACGCTGATCGGCGGCACCGGCGACGACACGGTCACGCTCGGCACCGCCGCGAGCAATGCCAACATCGACCTCGGCACCGGCAACAACACGCTGACCTTCAGCAACCTGGCCAATACTGCCACGGTCGCGAACGTCGAGACCGTTACCGGCGGCTCCGGCAACGACGCGATCACGCTTGGCAGCGCACTGACCGACAGCATGCAGTTGGATCTGGGCGCCGGCGCGAACAAGCTGACGCTCGGCAACTTCGCCAGCACCGGCACGGTCAACAACGTCGATACGCTGATCGGCGGCACCGGCGCCGATACCATCACGCTTGGCACCGTCGCCAGCAATGCCAGCATTTCGCTGGGCTCCGGGGCCGACACGCTGACCTTCGGCAATTTCACCAACACGGCGACCGTCGCGAATGTGGAGACCATCGCGGGCGGCACGGCCAACGACACGGTCACCCTTGGCAGCTCGCTGACCACCAACATGTCGGTCGATCTGGGCGGCGGGCTCAACAAGCTGACCCTGGCCACGACAGGCGGCACCGGCACGGTCAGCAACGTCAATACGCTGATTGGCGGGACCGGCGTCGATAACGTGACGCTGGGCACGCAGGTAACCAACGGCAGCGTCCAGTTCGGCGCCGGCGCCGATACGCTGACACTGGCGGCCGGCGGGAACACGCTGACCGTGACCAACATTGAATCGGTCATCGGCGGCGGCGGCGGCGACATCGTCACCCTCGGTGCTGCCGCCAACAATTCGAAGATCGACCTGCAAGGCGGCGCCAGCGAAGTGGTGCTGGGCAACTTCAGCAGCACCGTGACGGTGGCCAATGCGGAGTCGATCACCGGCGGCACCGGAACGGACTCGGTGACACTGGGAAGCGCGCTGACCGATTCCATGAGCGTTGATCTCGGCGGCGGCAAGAGCAAGCTGACCCTGGGCAATTTTGCCAACACAGGCACTGTCAACAACGTGGATACGCTGATCGGCGGCACCGGCGCCGACCAGGTCACGCTGGGCACCGCCGTGACCAACGGCAGCATCAACCTCGGCTCGGGCTCCGATGTCCTGACTCTGGCGAACACCGCCAACACCGCGACGATTTCCAACGTCAAGACGGTGCTGGGGGGTACCGGAAGCGATACCATCACTTTCGCCGCCGCCGCCTCCAACGCCAGCATCTCGCTGGGCACCGGCTCGGATGCGCTGACCTTCGGCAACTACACCAACATCGCGACCGTCTCCAATACGTCGAGCATCCTGGGCGGGTCGGGCGCCGACACCATCACGCTCGGCAGCGCGCTGACGAACAACACCGCGGTCGATCTCGGCGCCGGCGCCAATGTGCTGACCCTGGCGGATGCCACCAATACCGGCACGGTGAAGAATGTCGGGACGCTGATCGGCGGCACCGGCAACGACACCATCACGCTCGGTACCGCGGCGGGCAATGCCAGCATCAACCTGGGTTCGGGCAACGACACCCTGACCTTCGGCAACTTCACCAACACCGCGACGGTGGGGAATGTCGACACGGTCACCGGCGGCTCCGGCAATGACACGGTCTCGCTCACCACGGCGCTGACCGACAGCATCTCGGTCGATCTTGGCGGCGGTGAGAACAAGCTGGTGCTGGGCAACTTCAGCAACACCGGCACCGTCAGCAACATCAACACGCTGGTGGGCGGCACGGGGGCGGACACGATCACCCTCGGAACCGCGGCGACCAACGGCAGCGTCGATCTCGGCGGCGGCGGCGATTCGCTGACGCTGGCGAACGGCACCAACTCCGCCACCGTATCCAATGTGCGGACGCTGATCGGCGGCTCCGGCAACGACACCATCACGTTGGGCACGCTTCTGGCGACCAACATGTCGGTGGATCTGGGTGGCGGGACGAACAAGCTCACCCTGGCCAACGGTGCAAACACCGGCACGGTCAGCAACGTCAACACGCTGATCGGCGGCACCGGCGTCGACCTGATCACGCTGGGCACTCAGGTCACCAATGCCAGCGTCAGCCTGGGCACGTCGGCAGACCGGCTCACCTTGGCAGCCGGCGGCAACTCGCTGACTGCGTCCAATGTCTCTTCGATCGTCGGCGGCGGCGGCGGCGACAGCGTGACGCTGGGCGCGGCGGTCACCAACGACAGCATCGACCTGAAGGGCGGCGCGAGCAGTCTCTTGCTCGGCAACTTCACCAACAGCGTGACGGTGGCGAATACGGAAACCATCACCGGCGGCACCGGCAACGATGCCGTAACGCTCGGGTCGGCGCTAACCGACAGCGTGCAGGTGGATCTGGGCGGCGGCAAGAACGCGCTGACGCTGGGCAATTTCACCAACACCGGCACGGTCGGCAACGTCAACACGCTGCTCGGCAGCGCCGGCACCGACACGGTCACGCTGTCCACCGCCATGAGCAACGGCAGCGTCAACCTTGGTTCCGGCGCCGATACGCTCACCTTCGGCAACTTCACGAACTCGGCGACGATCTCCAACGTCAAGACCATCGTCGGCGGCACCGGGACCGATACCATCACGCTGGGCGCGGCAGCAGCCAATGAGAGCATCGATCTCGGCGGCGGCATGGACAGCCTGACCTTCGGCAACTTCAGCAACACAGCCACGGTCTCGAACGTGGAGACCATCGCCGGCGGGTCGGGTGCCGACGCTATCACGCTGGGCAGCGCGCTCACCGACAGCATTTCGCTCGATCTGGGTGCCGGGGCGAACACGCTGACGCTGAACAATGCCGCCAACACCGGCACCGTGAAGAACATCGGCACCCTGATCGGCGGCACCGGTGCCGACACGATCACCTTCGGCACGGCTGCGACCAAGGCGAGCATCAGCCTCGGCGCCGGCAATGACACGCTGACGCTGGGCAATTTCGCCAACACCGCGACCATCGGGAATGTCTCGACGATCGTCGGCGGCAGCAGCAACGACACGATCACGCTCGCGACCGACCTGACCGCGTCGAACTCGGTTGATCTTGGCGCCGGACAGAACACGCTGACTTTGGCCGCCGGGGCCAACACCGGCACGGTCAGCAACATCAACACGCTGATCGGCGGCACGGGCAACGACACGATCACGCTCGGCACCGCAACGGTGAACGGCAGCGTCAGCCTCGGAACCGGGCAGGACACGCTGACGCTGGCCAACGGCACCAACTCGCTGACCGTCGCAAACTTCGAAACCCTCATCGGCGGTTCCGGCAATGACAGCGTCACGCTGGGCGCCGGCGTCACGGGTGCCAGCGTCGACCTGGGCGGCGGGTCCAACACGCTGACGCTGAACAAGGCGAACAACAGCGCGACCGTGACCAACGTGCAGACACTGATCGGTGGCGCCGGCAATGACGCCATCACATTGGGCACCGCGCTGACCAACGGCATGTCGATCGACCTCGGCGCCGGCAGCAACATGCTGACCTTGAACAACGCCGCCAACACCGGGACGGTGAACAATGTCGCCACGCTGATGGGCGGCACCGGCATCGACACGATCACCTTCGGCACCGCCGAGGCGAACGCCAGCGTCAGCCTGGGCGCCGCGGCGGACACGGTCACGTTCGGCAACTTCACCAACAGCGCGACCGTGGCGAATGTCGATACCATCCTCGCCGGATCGGGAAACGACACCATCACGCTGGGCAGTTCGCTCACCGACTCGATGAAGGTCGATCTGGGCGGCGGCTCGAACAAGCTGACCCTGGCGAATGGCGGCGACACCGGCACCGTCAGCAACGTCAACACGCTGATCGGCGGCAGCGGGACCGATACCGTCACGCTGGGCACCGCGATGACCAATGGCTCGGTCAGCCTGGGTGCGTCGACCGACTCGGTGACGCTCACGAACGCCACCAACAAGCTGTCGGTGGCCAACACCGGCACCGTGTTCGGCGGCACCGGGGCAGATACGGTGGTGCTGACCGGAACGATGGCCGAAACCGTGATCGGCGGCGCCGGGCTGAACTTCATCACCGGCAACACCGCGGGCGACACCTACGTGTTCGATCAGAACAGTGCGAACAACTACACGACGGTGGAGAACTTCAACTCGACCAAGGGTGACAAGATCGCGCTGGATACCACCGGCAGCGAGACGCTGACCAACGACACCTACAACCTGGGTGGCGCGGCACTCACCGTGGGCG
>Ga0335074_10003581_pt1 | contig 21289 bp, 18 predicted proteins | sample Lox_Sample_23_FD_206715 | JGI IMG/M metagenome (GOLD analysis project Ga0335074, IMG submission 206715) | Soil microbial communities from Loxahatchee National Wildlife Refuge, Florida, United States - Lox_Sample_2.3 | ecosystem: Environmental > Terrestrial > Soil > Wetlands | place: USA... | reverse complement strand
GTGCCTACCCCGGCACGGTCGTTACCAGGAGTGGCTTCCCTTACAGGGCCTGGGTGGTGAGCTACCCGGCATCCAGCCGCGTCCGGCTGGAGTTCCTTAACGCGGCGGGCAGGGTGGCAGCCACCGTGAGCCCGGCCGGGCCGTCCGGGCTGCCTCAGACCCAGCTGCCGATTAGCGGCGGCGTGCCGGTGTTCCATTACAATCCCGGCGCCAGCTCCCCGGTCGACACCACGTTCGGATATATCATTGGCGGACGGGTCGGGTTCTACTCGGGAACGCGGGGCATGGTCCTGTGCGAGCTGAGGGCCAGCAGCGCGCCCGCACTCGGCGCGCTGCTTGAGCCCCTCGATAATTACCGCGGCGGCAATTCGCAGCCGGTGGAAGCGTTCGGCTATGCGCACGCGGACGTGGCGCGCGTGGTCCTGCACCTTCCCGGCGGCCGCGAGGTCAGCACGCCGACCTTCGCGGCCGGCTTGGCAGGCAGCGACTTGCGGCTGTGGGCCGTCCCGATGCCTTTCGTGATACGGAACGAGCGCCCCCTGCCGTCGGTGACCGCCACGGGCGAGAGCGCCTCCGGTCAGGTCATCGTTCAGGTTCAGCTCGGCCGCGTGGAGTAAGCCCGGCTGGGCGTGGTGGGGTCAGGCGGGGAGTGCACTGCGAGCGGCCAGCTTGCGGAACGCGGCCTCGGTGGCCGAGCCGGGGGCGGCGCAGTAGACGATGAGACGCTGGCCGGTGTCGGCGATGTGCAGGACCTGGCACTCGAACTCCAGCGGGCCGAGCTCCGGGTGACCGACGTACTTGAGCATAGGCCCGCGCGCCTCCACCTCGTGGCTGGCCCACATGTCCGCGAACTGGGGCGAGAGCGCGAGCATCTCGGTGACCAGGCCTTCTATGGCGGCGTCGCCCGGGTAGCGGGCGTAGGCCGCACGCAGGTCGGCGACCGTGGCCCGGGTGAACCTGACGAAGTGCTCGTCGCTCCAGACCACGTCGGTCGGCTCGCGCCGGAACGTCCAGCGGATCATGTTCCGGTCCTCGTGCGCGGACAGGTCGCCGATGAAGTGGGTCGCGAGCCGGTTCCAGGCCAGCACGTTGTACGCGGCATCGACGACGTAAGCCGGGGTCTGCGGCATGCTGTCGAGCAGGTACCTGATGCCTGGCGTGACCCGTCGGCTCGGCCCGGCGGGTGGCGGCGCGGACTCGCCCGCCATCCGGAATAGGTAGTCGCGCTCGTGTGCCGTTAGCATCAGCGCCCGCGCCAGCGCGGATAGCACCTGGCGCGACGGGTGGGGGCCGCGGCCCTGCTCCAGCCGGATGTAATAGTCCACCGACATGCCGGCCAGCTGGGCCACCTCCTGACGGCGGAGCCCTGGCGTCCGCCGCCGTCCCGGCGCCCCGGCCTCCGGCAGGCCGGCCTGGCGAGGGCTCAGCCGGGCCCTCCTGGCTCGCAGGAACGCCGCCAGCTCGGCGCGGTTGGTCGTGTTCACGCCCTCCAGTCTGTCGCGGTGTGCACGGCGGCGGCCACGCTCAAGGTGGTACTGCTGGTCCCAGGCATGGCGGGTCTCTCCCCCGCGGCCCCCGCCGCCTCGTACCGTCGGCCTCATGGCAACCACGATCGCCCTGGTCACCGGGGCTAACAAGGGAATCGGCCTGGAGACGGCGCGGCAGTTCGGTGCCCGCGGCATCACGGTCCTGGCCGGAGCGCGAGACCAGGCGCGCGGCCTGGCGGCCGAGCGCGAGCTGCGTTCGGGTCTTCCGGACGCGGCCGATGCCCGGTTCGTCCCGCTCGACGTCACCGACGACGTTTCGGTCCGGCACGCCGCCGACTGGATCGAGCGCGAGTACGGCCGCCTGGACATCCTGGTCAACAACGCGGGCATCGCCAGGGGCGGCCCGCCGAGCCAGACGGACCTGGACGAAACGCGCGAGGTCTACGAGGTCAACGTCTTCGGCGTGATCAGGGTGACCAACGCGATGCTGCCGCTGCTGCGGCGGGCCCCGGCCCCGCGGGTCGTCAACGTGTCAAGCGAGGTCGGGTCAATCACCTCGATGACCGACCCGGCGAGCCCGCTGGCCCAGATGCCAGCCGGGCTGGCTTACCCGTCGTCCAAGTCCGCGCTTAACATGATCACCGCGATGTACGCCAAGGAGCTACGAGACACGCCGATCAAGGTCAACGCGGCCAACCCCGGGTACACGAAGACCGATCTCAACCGCAACAGCGGATTCCGTTCGGTCCAGGAGGGCGCCGAAGCCACCGTGTACCTGGCCACGCTGCCCGCCGACGGCCCGAGCGGCGTCTTGTGGGGCCACTTGTGGGCCGTCGGCTCCCCCAGCGACGGCTACGGCCCCCTCCCCTGGTAAGGGTTTTTCATGATCGCGAAGACTTTTGGATGCCCTGGCACACCAAAGTCTTCGCGATCATGTTCGAACTCTTTTTGAGTGGTGCTTGAGGGGGTCGAGTGGAGCGTGTGACGCGGGTGAGTGGTTAGGGGGTCGGGATGTACCCGCGGAGGGCGCTGTGGGCGGCGGTGCGGCCCGCCTCAAGGGCGGCTTGCAGTAGGGCGCCGTCGGTGGCTAGGCGCTTCACTGCCGGAGAGTCGGGCGCGGGGCGGATGGAGAACACCGCGGGTGGCAGTACCGAGGCCGGGGTGGATGGCGGGACGAGGGAGGCGGCTTCGTACTCGACCAGGAGCTGGTCGTCGGCGGCCAGGCGGGACTCGCGGACCAGGAAGGCGGCGCGCAGGGCGGGGCTTTCGCGGCGGAGGGTGGTGCGGGCGAGCAGGCGCGAGGAGAACGAGGGGCGGTGGCCGTCGTGCGGGGAGCGGGGGTCTTGCGGAGAGCGGGGGTCATGCGGAGAGCGGGGGGCGCGGCGGGAGCGGAGGATTAGGAGGTGGGTGGCGCCCTGGGCAAGGGCGGTGCGGTAGGGGACGGATTCTGAGACGCCAGCGTCGTAGAAGCGGCGGCCGGCGAACTCGACTGGCGGGCCGGCCAGCAGGGGCATGGCGGCGCTGGCCCGCAAGGCCAGGCGCAGCTCGGCAGGGTTGCCGATGAACGGGCGCAGGTCGGTGGACTGGCCCGTGGCCGCGTCGGTGGCCAGCGGATGCAACTCGACCGGATTGGCCAGCACCGCGTCGAAGTCCATCGGGAACGTGGTCAGGTAAAGCTCCTCGATCAGCGCGCGGATGTCTGCCGCCGGGCGGCCGCGTAGCAGGGCGTAGGGGCGGATCAGGGCCCTCGCGTAGGCGGGTTCGGCCCAGCCGCGCAGGCCTTCCGGCCTGCTCAGCAGCCAGGCACCGGTAATGGCGCCCGCCGAGGCGCCGTAAACGGCGTCGAACGCCTGGACTAGGCCCACTCGTGCAGGGCGAGAGCCATGCCTGCCGAGACGATGCCGCGCATGCCGCCGCCCTCGACGGCCAGGGCGATCCGCAGTCCGTCGCGCCTGGCCCCGGGCTGGCTGCCCCCACCGACGCGGGCGGCCAGCGCCCGTAGCACTTCGTGCGGAGCGGTGGACTCGGTGTGCGGCTGGTGCGGAGCTGGAGGCAGGGCTGGGGTTGGCCTGGGGGGCTTTTCCACTCCGGCAGCTTAATCGGGCGGCTGGAGGGGAAATTGGGCGGCGGAGCGGGGTGGAGGCGCTGGCCGAGCGGATAGAGATTTGTACGATCGTGCTAATATTTGGCCATGCGGCCAGAAGGGCGGACGTTTACCGAGACGGCTCGACGGGCTCAGATCGTCGCGGCGGCGGTCGACACGCTCGCCGAGCTGGGCTATGCGCAGACGTCCCTGGCCCGCATCGCTGAGCGGATCGGGGTGAGCAAAGGCGTGATTTCCTACCACTTCGCTAGCAAGGAGGAGCTCCTCCAGGCTGTCTTCGCGGACGTGCTGGCCAGGGCCGGGGCGTATGTGCGGCCCAGGGTGGAGGCCGAGTCCACGGCGCGGGGCATGCTCCGGGCCATGATCGAGTCGAACGTCGACTTCATGGGCGAATACCGCCGGGACATGGTCGCGCTGTTCGAGGTCGCGGTGAACACCCGCCGCGCGGACAGTTCGCCGAATCCGGCCGCGGCCGAGATGAGCCGGGAGACGGCCGCGGTGACGACCAGGCTGCTGGCTTCCGGCCAGGCCAAGGAGGAGTTCCGGGCCGACTTCGACCCGCGGGCTATGGCGATGGCCATCCGGGCCGCGATCGACGCGGTGCCTCCCGCGCTGGCCCGGGATCCCGAGTTCGACGCCAGGCACTACGCACGGGAGCTGGCGGACCTGTTCGACGTTGCCACGCGGAGCCATGGATGAGCACCGGGCACGCGGCGCGAGCCTCCGAGCCTGCGGTCGAGGTCCGCGGGCTGCGGAAGGTCTACGGCGGTTTTGTCGCGGTCGACGACGTGTCGCTGTCGGTCGAAGACGGCGAGATCTTCGGCATCCTCGGACCCAACGGAGCCGGCAAGACCACCACGGTGGAGTGCGTGATCGGGCTGCGGATAGCCGATGCTGGGACGATCCGCGTGCTTGGCCTGGATCCGGTGCGCGACCGGGACGAGTTGCACCAGGTCGTCGGCGCGCAACTGCAGATAAGCGCGCTGCCGGCGAAGCTTCGGGTGGGCGAGATCATCGACCTGTACCGCTCCTTCTACGTCGAGCCCGCCGACCCGGACGAACTGGTCCAGGCCCTCGGCCTGGACGCCAAGATGGGCGCCTACTACCGGTCGCTGTCGGGCGGCCAGCGCCAGCGGCTCGCGGTCGTGCTTGCGCTCATCGGCCGGCCCAGGGTCGCGGTGCTTGACGAGATGACCACCGGCCTGGATCCCGAGGCCAGGCGCGAGGCCTGGGGGCTCATCGAAGGAGTACGCGACCGAGGCGTGACCGTGATCCTGGTGACGCACTTCATGGAGGAGGCCGAGCGGCTCTGCGACCGGGTGGCGTTCATCGACCGGGGGCGCATCGTCGCCCTGGACACCCCGGCCAGGCTCGCGGCGCGGGCGAAAAGCAGCAAGCAGGTCCGCTTCGTTCCCTCCGCCCCGTTCGACGACCGGATCTTGACCTCGCTCCCTGAGGTCGAAAGCGTGACGCGCCGCGGTCAGACGGTGGTCGTCGCCGGCAAGGGGCAGCTGGTCAACGCGGTTATCCTCACGCTGGCTGGGGCCGGGGTGACCGCCCTGGACGTGGAGCTCGGATCCTCGACGCTTGAGGACGCCTTCATGGCGCTCACGGCGCGACAGCCGGACCACAAGGGAGCCGCGTGATGGCGGCTCAGCTCGCGGCAAGGCGGCGGCGCACGGCCGCCAGGAGGGCCTTGGGGAAGATCGTCATTAACGAGGTGCGGCTGGCCTGGCGTAGCCCGAGAGGGCTGCTCTTCGGCATCGTCCTCCCGGCCCTGCTCGTCGTGATCTTCGGGGAACTGCCGAAGGCCCAGGTGCACCGCTCGAGCCTGGGTGGCCTGACCCTGTTCACCGTCGAGGTGCCGGTTCTTCTCGCGTTCGTTATCGCGGCCATGGCGCTGTATAGCCTGCCGATCCCGCTGGCCGGCTACCGCGAGCAGGGCATCCTGCGGCGCCTGTCGATCACGCCGGCCCGCCCGTCGTGGGTGCTCGCGGCGCAGGTGGCCGTCAATCTCGCCTTCGCGCTGGCCGGGCTGGCCATCATCTTGATCGTGGGGGTGGCGGCGCTCGGCGAGAGCGCGCCCAAGAGCCCGGGAGGATTCATCCTGGCCGTCCTGCTTTCGCTTGCGGCCGTCTTCGCCATTGGCCTGACGATCGCGGCGCTGGCCAGGACCGCTGGCAGCGCGTACGGAATCGGGGTGGTCACGTTCGTACCGCTGATGTTCTTCGCGGGCCTGTGGTTCCCCCGGCAGGAGATGACGGCCTGGCTGGCGGACGTGAGCGAGTACACGCCGCTCGGGGCGGCGAGCCAGGCCACGCAGGACGCGATCGGGGGAATGTTCCCGCCCGCGGCCCTGCTCCTGGCGCTGGTGGGATATGCCGCTTTCTTCGGGTTCGCGGCTGCGCGATACTTCCGGTGGGAATGAGAGGAGAGTCATGCCTACTGTTACTGTTCCCCGGGCGGATCTGACCACCGAGGAGGTGGTCTCGGCGCTGAAGGACGGCCTGGGCGACGGCTATAACGTGCTGCCAGGGAAGGCCATAGGCCGGACCGTCTACCAGGCCGAGCACGACGGGCAGCCGAACCAGATCGTGGTAGGCACCGGCGAGAACCGGCTGGTCAAGGCCCAGGTCACGATCACCTCACGGGGCGGGCAGACCGAGCTGCGCATTGGTGCCGGCGGTCTCACCTGGGACTGGGTGATGAACAGCTTCGGCATCGTCCGCAAGGTCCAGCGGGTCCTTGCCAGCTCGCCGACCCTGTCAGCGCCGTAGGCGGCCCAGCAGGCGGCTGAGCGAGGCGGGCAGGTCGCCCTCGTAGACCACGGTGAGGCGGTGGGTGGCCCGGGTGAGCGCGACGTAAAGGTCGTGCCCGCCAACCGGGGACTGGGCCAGGATGCCGACCGGGTCGACCAGCACGACCCGGTCGAACTCCAGGCCTTTGGCCTGGCCCACGGTGAGCAGGGCCACGGGCGCGTCAAGCACCTCTGCGTGGTCGCCGGGCACCGCCGTCGGCATGGCCCGGGCCAGTTCGCCTATCCGCCCCATGGGCGCGATCACCGCCAGCCTGCCGCCATCGCCCATCTCGCCCCGCTCCGTGTCTGCCACCGTCGCTGCGCCTGTGGCCAGTGAGGAGGGTGGGACAGGAGAGACGGGGGGCGGGGGGACGAGGACGGGGCGGAACGGGATGCGGACGGCGCGCGGGGGAACGCCTTCCTCCCGGACGGACTCGGGAGGCTGCTCGTCGGGGGCGACCGAGGCCAGCACATCGGCGGCCACGGCCATGATCTCGGCCGGGGTACGGTAGTTGACCGAGAGGCTCTCCTCCCGCCAGCGGCCGCGGACGTAGGGGTCGAGCATTTCCGCCCAGGAACGGGCGCCGGCCGCGCTGCCCCGCTGGGCCACGTCGCCGACCACGGTCAGCGAGCGGGTCGGGATGCGCCGCATCACCATCCGCCAGGCCATCGCGGACAGCTCCTGCGCCTCGTCCACGATCACGTGGCCGTAGGCCCACGAGGGATCGGCCCAGGCACGTTCGGCGGTGGTGAGCTGCTGGCCGGGGTCGCGGTTCCAGTCGGCCAGGGTGGCGGCGTCGACGAAGTCGCCGCCGCCGAGACCGGTGATCTCCAGCACCTCCCTGGCGTACTTCTCCTCCAGGCGGCGCTCCCGCTCGGCGGCGCGGCGCTGCCGGCGTTCGGCCGAGTCGTCGCGGCCAAGCAGCTGGGTGGCCTCGTCAAGCAGCGGGACGTCGGCCACGGTCCACGCGTCGGGGGCATCGGGGCGAGCCACCACGGTCCGTTCGGTGTCAGACATCCAGGAGGCGGCGCGGCGGAGGGCACCTTCCTCGGCCAGCAGGCCGGCCACCAGCCGTTGCGGGGTCAGCAGCGGCCACAGGCCGTCAAGCGCGGCCCTGACCTCGGGCTCGTCCCACAGCCTGGCGCGGGTGTAGGGCAGGTCGTCGGGGTCAACAAGGCGGTCGAGCGCGGAGGCCTCCGCGGCCGCGAGCGCGCCGAGCATCTCGGTGACGAACAGCTTGCGGGCGACGTTGTGCGGCTTGCGCAGCGCGCGGGCCCGGTCGCGGGCGTGCAGGCAGGCCTCCCGCGGCACGGTCAGCCGCACGCCGTCGGCGGTGAGCTCCAGGTCTTCGCGGGGAACCTGCTGGCGGTCGCGGACCGCCCGGCGCAGCACCGCCGCCATGCGCGGGTCGCCCTTGACCACGGCGGCGGCCGGGTCGTCGTCGGGCGCCGCGGTGACGCCGGGGAACAGCTCGGCCATCGAGGTGAGCACCACGTCGGTCTCGCCCAGGGACGGCAGGACCTGGCTGATGTAGCGGAGGAAGGTGGCGTTCGGCCCGATGACGAGGATGCCGCGGCGCTCGAGGGTCCTGCGGTGGGTGTAGAGCAGGTAGGCGGCGCGGTGCAGCGCCGCGACCGTCTTGCCGGTGCCGGGGCCGCCCTGCACGACAAGCACGCCCTGCAGGCTGGAGCGGATCACGCGGTCCTGTTCGGCCTGGATGGTGGCGACCACGTCGGTCATCCGGCCGGTGCGGCCCGCGGTGATGCTGGCGATCAGCATGGCCTCGCCTGACAGCGACCGGCGGTCCGGCTCGGACAGCCGGTCCAGGTCGAAGACCTCGTCGTCGAGACCGGTTACGGTGCGTCCCCTGGTGTAGATGTGGCGGCGGCGGATCAGGCCGGCCGGGTCCCTGGGGGTGGCGGCGTAGAACGGGTGGGCGGCGGGCGCGCGCCAGTCGATCAGCCGCGGCTCGTGCTCCTCGTCGCGCAGGCCGATGCGGCCGATGTACAGCGTGACCTGCTCGTCTCCGCCATGCCCCGGGCTGGCCGGGGCTGGGCTTGCCGGGGCTGGGCTTGCCGGGTCCGAGCCGTCGGTGCGGCCGAAGACCAGGCCGCGTTCGACCGCGTTCAGCTGAGCCAGGCGCCTGGCCTGCTCGACCGCGGTGACCTCGCGTTCCACCCGGGCCTGGAACGTTCCGCCCGCGCCGGCGCCGCCCTCGGTCTGGGCCAGCGACTGCTCGGCCCGCTCGCGCGCCTGATCAAGCAGCCGGTAGAGCATATCGACGTAGGCCTGCTCCTGGCCGACAGCTTCCGCGGCAGTAGCGGCAACGGAATTGTCTTGGCGAGACGTCATATTTCTGATATACTTTCTTTAATTGTGTGCCGACGGGGATAGCGCCGATTGCCGGATTACGGAATCTTACCAGCTTCCAAGGTGACGGTCAGCATGGAGCGTTATCGAAACACGCTCGCGGGTACAGTGTCGCGTGCCGCTATATCTGGCGGCGGTTATTCAGGGCGCCCACGGCGACGGCAATTCCGCTCCGGCAATAACGGCCTTTCAGGTAAGGCAGCGGCATTAAGCGCTTGTCGTGTCCATTCCCAGGAAACTGCCTTCGACGATAGGATGCGGGCCGCGGCCGGCGGTGAGGTTAATCGCTCGCCGCGACGGGCGGTGGCAAGGTCGGCGGCGCGGCAGGCGTCGGTTACGGCCTGCCCTGCCCGCCGGGACAGTTCGGGCTCCAGGCCGCCCAGGTCGACGTTGATGTCCACCAGGCATGCCGCGCTGCGCGCCGACGCGAACGCGAGCAGTGCCCCGGTCTGGGCGTCGCCGCGGAGGTTCGGATTGCCCGCCTCGGCCAACAGCCGGGCCATCTCCGCCACCTGGGCACCGATCTCCGAGATCTCAAGCGGCACGGCGGCCGCGCCGACGAGCGCCTTTCGCACGCGCTGCCTACGCTGTCCGCCGTCCGCGGGTAGCTGGCGGGCGTCGAGCACGGCCTGGTAGGCGCGGGCGTCGATGTCGGCCAGGTCGGCCGCGCGGCGGCGCAACTCGTCGGCCCGGACTGCCAGGTCGCTGGCTTCTGGTAGCTGGGTGACCGAGAACCGCGCGGCCATGGCGACGAGTCCGGCGGCCAGGGCCGCGGTTATCGCCGCCGCTCCCCCGCCGCCGGGAGTCGCCGTCCGGGACGCGAGCCGGTCAAGGAACTCTCCTACCGGCTGGTTCACCGACGAGGTCACGAGAGTCCTACGACCAGGCCATCCTCGTCGAGGTCGATCCGGGACGCGGCCGGATTCGTGCCGAGCCCCGGCATCGTCCGTATGTCGCCGCAGATCGGATACACAAAGCCAGCGCCGACCGACGCCCGAACCTCATTGACGGGCAGGACCCAGCCGGTCGGCGCGCCCTTGAGCGAGGGATCGGACGAGATCGACAGGTGGGTCTTGGCGATGCAGACCGGGAGGCGGCCGAAGCCGGCCCGCTCGTAGGTGTCGAGCTGGGCCGCGGCCTGGGAGGAGTAGCTGACGTCATCCGCGCCGTACACCCTGGTCGCGACCGCGGCGATCTTCTCGCGCAGGCTGGCCGAGTCCGGGTAGAGGAAACGGAAATCCGACGGTTCGTCCGCCGCCTCGCTCACCGCCTCGGCCAGCTCGGCGGCACCCCGGCCGCCCTCGGCGAAGTGCGTGCACACCGCCGACCGCGCGCCAAGTTCCGCGGCGACGTCCCTGATCACCTGGTGCTCGCTGGCGTGGTCGGTGGGGAAGCTGTTGATCGCCACCACCGGGGGGATGCCGTGCAGGCGGATGTTCTCGATCTGCTTGCGAAGGTTCGCCGCACCGGCAGCCACGTCGTCGGGGCTCTCGCGGAGCAGGTCCTCAGGCAGCGGACGGCCGGCGACGACCTTGTATTTGCCTGAGTGCGCCTTGAGCGCGCGGACGGTGGCGACGATGACCGCGGCGTTGGGCCGCAGCCCCGAGGTCCGGCACTTGATGTTGAAGAACCGCTCGGCTCCCATGTCCGCGCCGAAACCGGCCTCGGTGACGAGGAAGTCTCCCGCGTGTATCCCGATCAGGTCAGCGATCACCGAGGAGTTGCCGGTCGCGATGTTCCCGAACGGGCCCGCGTGCACCAGCACGGGGGTGTTCTCCAGCGTCTGGAGCAGGTTCGGCTTGATGGCGTCCCGCATGATGACGGCCATCGACCCGGCGGCGGTCAGCTGCTCGGCGGTTACGGGCGTTTTGTCCCTGGTGTAGCCGATCACGATCCGGCCGAGCCGGGCCCGCAGGTCGGCCAGCGAGCTGGCCAGGGCCAGGGTCGCCATGACCTCGGAGGCGGCAGTAATGTCGAAGCCGGTCTGGCGCGGCACGCCGTCCGCCCGGCTGCCGAGGCCGACGATGATGTTGCGCAGCGCGCGGTCGTTGACGTCGAGCACGCGGCGCCAGGTGATGTTGTGCGGATCGATGCCGAGGGTGTTGCCCTGGTAGATGTGGTTGTCGATCATCGCCGCGAGCAGGTTATGGGCCGCCGTGACCGCGTGCATGTCACCGGTCAGGTGCAGGTTGAGCGCCTCCATGGGGACGACCTGGCTGTATCCGCCCCCGGCCGCGCCGCCCTTGATGCCGAACGTGGGCCCCATCGACGGCTGCCGGATCGCCACGGTGGCTTTCTTCCCGATGTGCCTGAGCCCCTGCCCGAGGCCCACCGTGGTGGTGGTCTTGCCTTCGCCGAGCGGCGTCGGGGTGATCGCGCTCACCACCACGTACCTGGCCGCGGGACGGTCGGCCAGTTCCGCTATGGCTTCGAGCTTGATCTTCATCACTTCCTCGCCGTGCGGCTCGAGCAGGTGACTTGCGATGCCCATCCCCTCGGCGATGTCTTCGAGTGGCTTCAGGGCTGCGCCGCGGGCTATCTCCAGGTCGCTCGGGAAGTCCATGGTGTCCTCTTTCGTGGGAACTCAACCTAGATACCGGGTAGGCGGAAGCCGTCGACGCCGATGCCAAGCGACTCGCCCGCGCTGACCAGTGCGTCGAAAAGGTACTGGCCCGACGACCGCTCGCAGTGCAGCAGGTACGAGAGCACGCCGTCACGGTCGTCCCTGATGATGTCGGTGGCCACGCCCGCCACGGCCGACCGCAGGGCCGCCCCGTCAGGGGCCATGTCGTCGTGCAGGTCAACCCCGCACAGCCGGGCCATCAGCTCCGCCGCGTCCTGGCCAGTGATCCGGACCAGCGCCCGCCCGTGGGTGAGGTCGACGACGCTGACCAATTCCCCCGCAGCCGAGTCGGCCGCCAGCGTGTCCAGCCAGCCACCCGCCTGCCCGGCCGCGCCGGGCGGGGCGAACACGAACCACTCGCCCGGCCCGGAGCCGACGACCAGCCACGCCCCGTCCCGGCTGGTGTCCCTGGCGGCGCGCCCGAACGGCACGCCCAGCGCCTTGGCCATGGCGCCGTTCCAAGGTGCCCGCAGGTGAACCTTGGCCAGCGGGGTGTGATCGGCGATCGTGAGCGGGGCATTACTGCGGCATCCGCTTACTTCCCAGCCGGACTCCACTCGCACCGGTGCAGCCGGCGCAATCGGGCTCCTGGCCACGGCTGCGGCGGTGTCGGCTCCGGTTGCGGTGTCGGCTCCGGTTGCGGTGTCGTTGGCGTCGGCTGCGGCGGGGCCGTCGGCCGGCACGGGGTGCTCAGACACGCATCCGGCTCCCTTCGGGATCCACGTGGGCAAGGTGCTCGATCACGCGGGCGCCGATCAGCCGCCCGCCTGGCAGCCTGACGGTGACCCGGGTGCCCGGCACAGCCAGGGCGGCCTCGACCTGGGCCAGGCAGATCGAGCGGCCGAGGGTGGGAGACATGCGGCTCGAGGTCACGCGGCCCACGATGTGCGGTCCGTCGACGATCTGGCTCGCCTCGGGAGGCACCAGCGAGCCGTCCTCCGGCTGCAGGCCGACCAGCCGCGACCCGCCGGACGTCCCGTTCTCGGCGTCGTGCTGCCAGGCGAGCTCGGGTTTGCCGATGAAGTCGTCCTTGTCCAGCTTGATCGCCCAGTCAAGCGCGGCACTGAAGCCGCGGGTCAGGCCGTCGGTGTCCTGCCCGACGATCAGGTGGCCCTTCTCCAGCCGCAGGATGCGCTGAGCCTCGACCCCGAACGGCGCGATGCCAAGGTCCTGGCCCTGTTCCATGAGCGTTTCCCACACGTGCAGTCCGTAGCCGGCCGGGACGTGCAGCTCGTAGCTGAGTTCCCCGGTGAAGCCGATCCGCCACAGCACGCAGTCCTCCACCCCGGCCACCTGGCCGGTCCTGACCTCCATGTAGCCGAACGCCTCGTTGGCCAGGTCGACGCCCCGGATCACCCGGGCGAGCAGGTCCCTGGACGCGGGGCCGGCCACGTTCATGCTGGCATAGGCGGTCGTCACCGGGGTGATGTGCACCGCCCAGTCCGGATGGAGGGTCTGCAGCACGTTCTCCAGCCACTCCCACACCGCCGCGGCCCCCGAGGACGTGGTGCTCATCAGGTAGTGCTCCGGGCTGAGGCGCCCGGTGACGCCGTCGTCGAAGACCACGCCGTCCTCGGTGCACATCACGCCGTACCTGACCTTGCCGATGCCGAGCTTGGACCACTTGTTGACGTACACCAGGTTCAGCAGCAGCGGTACGTCAGGACCGCGCAGGTCGAGCTTGCCGATCGGGGTGACGTCGATGATGCCGACCTTGCTCCGTACGTTCCTGACCTCGGCTTCCGGGTCACCGTAGTGATCGGGCCTGATCCAGGCCCCGGCAATAAGCGGGCTCGCGCGATGTGCCTCGTGCCACGGCTGCATCGGGGAGTACCTGACGGGCTCTAGCGGACGGCCGGCCAGCGCGCCCAGCGTGACCGGGGCATACGGCGGCCGCCAGGTGGTGGTGCCGGTCTCGGCGATGGTCCGGCCGGTGGCCTCGGCCACCGCCGCGATCGTGTTGACCAGTTCGATCTTGCCCTGGGTCGGGCCCATCGTGGCGGTGGTATAGCGCTTGGCCAGCTCGATCGAGTCGTAGCCTTCCCGCACCGCCGAGATGATGTCCTTGGAGGAGACATCCTCGCAGAAGTCCACGATGCCGTGGGTACCGGCGCGGAACAGCTCCAGATGGGCGTCGACCGGGAGATCGGGGATTACGACCGGTTCGCCGTCGCCGTTGGCGCGCAGGCCGTCGCCGTTGGCACGCAGGCCGTCGCCGTTGGCACGCAGGCCGTCGCCGTTGGCAGAGATCCGGGTCGGCACGGCCGCCTGCCATTCCCGGCGCAGCCGGGCCGCGCTGCGAGCCGCCTCACGGCCCACGGCCCGGGCGTGGGCGATCAGCTGGTCGTGGCTTCCGTCTCCGGCGATGCCGCCCGTGGCCAGGACGCCGGGGGGCAGGCTCCCGGGGAAGAACCTGGCCGCTCGCGGGTCGTAGCCGGGCTGGGCGCCTGCCATGTTGAGCAGGGCGGTCGGCGCGGTCCAGCCGGTGGCGGTGACCAGCAGGTCGCACTCGATCGTCGCCCCGTCCGCGGTCTCCACCGCCCGGACGCTCTTGTGGCCGCGCACCCTTACGATGTTGTCGCCGACCCTGGCGTCCAGCACCCTGGCCACCTCGACCCCGGCCTGCTGCAGGTCGGCGGCGGCCGCGTCGCCGCTTGGGTTGGCGGTGAGCACCACGGCCCGCTGTCCCGGCTTGACCGCGTACAGCCTGATGAGCCGGCGGACGGCGGTCGAGAGCATCACCCCGGGGACGTCGTTGCCGCCGAAGACGTACGGACGCTCGATCAGGCCGGGCGCGACGACCAGGACCTTCGCGCGGGCCTTGATGAGCTGCTCGGTCCCGCCCGGCAGCCCGCGCTGCACGACCGCGGTCCAGTTATCGTCGTAGCGCCCGAACACCACGGCGTCGGTGTGCACCTCGATCCCCGGCGTGGCCGCGACGAGGTCACGCAGTTCGGCCAGCGCGGCCAGGTCGGCGGCGCCGCCCCAGCGCAGATGGCCGCCGAGCCGATGCTCCTCCTCGACCAGCATGACCCGCGCTCCGGCCTGCGCGGCGGCCACGGCGGCGGCCATGCCGGCCGGGCCGCCGCCGGCCACCAGTACGTCGGGGTGGGCGTGGCGCTTGTCCACCGGGATCCTCGGCGTGTCCGCGGACACCTGCCCGGCGTGCACGAACCGCTCAAGGACGCGCTCGTAGGCCGGCCACAGGCGCTGCGGCTTGATGAACGTCTTGTAGTAGAAGCCGGGGCCGAGGAACCTGCCGACCAGCTGGTTGGCAGCCTTGAGATCGAAGCTCAGCGAGGGCCAGGTGTTCTGGGAGCGCACGTCCATGTCCGGTTCGGCCAGGCGGTGCGCGCCGCGGACGTTCGGGTCGTCGCCCGCCTGGAAGAAACAGCCGGGGTCGTAGTAACTGGCCGTGAGCAGGCCGCGCGGGCGGTGGTACTTGTAGCTGCGCGAGAACACCCGCCGCCCGGTGGCAGCCAGCGCGGAAGCGATCGTGTCTCCCGCGTAGGCCGGGACGGCGGTGCCGTTCCAGCGGAAGGTGAAGGACTGCCCCCGGTCGATCTCCTCGCCGGGCTGCGGGACCAGCCTCATCGGCATCGAGGCGGTCACCGCGGCGGTCACCTTGGCCTCTCATGGGCCGAGCCCGCCGGCGGCCGCGACTCGTTGGTGTCCGTGTCGCGTTCGATGGCGAAGAACTTGCGGCAACCCATCCGGTGGTACCAGGTCTCCGTCACGTCGCCGCGGGGATTGGCCGGGAAGTACAGGTACTCGCGCCACTCCCGCGGGGTGGCGCAAGCCGGGTCGGGCCGCGGACTGGTCTCCCCTGAGTAAACGAACTCGGCCGCGTCTCTCGGGCCGCACCAGGGACACCGGATGAGAATCATGATGCGCAGCCTCCCAGCTCCGCGGCTGTCAGCTCAGTGTCCGTTAGCTCAGTGCCCATTAGTTCAGTGCCCATTAGTTCAGTGGCCGACCGAGGCCGCTCCCTTCTCGCCTACCAGTACGCCGGCACCGAACCGGCTGAGGCCGAACGCCTCGATGATCTCCGGGGTGCGGCCGGTGGCGATGCACTCCGCCATCGCCTCGCCGGAGACCGGGCCCGCCTTGAAGCCGTAGGTGCCCCAGCCGACGTCCACGTAGAAGCCCTTCACCTCGGTGGCACCCATGATGGGCGAGAAGTCGGGGGTCATATCGCACAGGCCGCTCCACTGGCGCAACAGGCGCATCTTCGACAGCCCGGGCATGAGCTCGATGACGTGAGTCGCGAGCCCCTCCGCGAACTCCAGGGTGCCTCGGGTCGAGTACGCGGCGAACGGATCCACGCTCGCCCCGAACACCAGCTCGCCGCGGTCGGTCTGGCTGACGTACACGTGCAGGCTGCCGGACACCACGACGGCGTGCAGGAACGGCCGCACCGGCTCGGTGACCGCGGCCTGGAGCGGGAACGTCTGGATGGGCAACTTGAGCCCGGCCATCGCGGCCACCAGCGTGGACCAGCCGGCCGTCGCGTTGAGGACCACCGGGGTGGAGATGTCCCCTCTGTTCGTGTGCACTCCGCGGACCTCGCCGCCACCGTCTGAATGGGCGGCCACGTCGAAGCCGGTGACCTCGGTGTCCTGGTGGATGTGTACGCCCTGGGCGGCCGCGGCCCGCGCGTAGCCCCAGACGACCGCGTCGTGGCGGATGATCCCGCCGGGCGGGTGGTAGAGCGCGCCCAGGATGGGGTAGCGGGGGTGCGCCGAGGTGTCGAGGAACGGCACCAGCCGCTTGATCTCGGCGGGGTCGATGACCTCGGAATTGACACCCTGCAGCTGGTTGACCTCGGCCCGCCAGCGCATCGTGCGCAGGGACGAGTCATTGTGGGCCAGGGTGAGGTGCCCGCGCCGGGAGAACATCACGTTGTAGTCGAGGTCCGCGGCGAGCGTCCGGTAGAGCTGCATGGACCGGTCGTAGAAGCGGACTCCCTCGGGCGTCAGGTAGTTCGACCGCAGGATGGCCGTGCTTCGCCCGGAGCCGCCGCCGCCGATGTAACCCTTGTCGAGCACGGCGACGTCGGTGATCCCGTGATTGACGGCGAGATAGTAGGCGGCTGCGAGGCCGTGCACGCCGCCGCCGACGATGACTACGTCGTAGCTCCCGCGCAGCGGATGCGCCGGCCAAGTCCGCGGCCAGTCCCGGCCGGACAGGCCGTAGCGGAGCAGCGCGAGCGCCGAATACCGCGGCGGCCGGCGGGGTCTGGAGCGGCGGCTCGCGGTGCGGGCTGCTTCCACAGCGTTCCTCCCGGAGGGCCGGCCGGACGATCTCTGCTGCATGGCCAGCATAGGTTCTTGATGAAACTGTGTCCACTGGCAGTGGACGTCCTGACAAGCAGGACGCGGGGGTGGATGGCGGTCCGCTAGTGACCTTGGGGCGGTTCCCAGTCCTCCAGTATTGCGGGCCGCCACTGCTCGCCTACCTTGGGTGAGTCCTCACGCCAGGGGCCAAGCTCGGGTTGCGGGAACTTCGCGTGCTTGCGCTTCAGCCAGATGCCGTAGGAGTTACCCTCGCGCAGATGGGTGATGAGCACCTTGCGCGCATAGGTGTCCTCTTCCCCGGCCGGGATCTCGAAATAGATCTTGAGGAACGCATTGGTGTACCGGTCGAAGACGGCCGGCACGCCGTCTTCGTACATCAGGTGGACGTCTTCCAGCCAGTTGATGTCTGCCCCCGGCGTGGCCGCGACCAGGTCAACGTCTTCGACCAGCGAGCGGTCGAACTGGTAGGGGAACGTCCGCCCGGTCAGCTCCTCAGTGTCGATGCCGATCTTCGTGGTCAGCCGCTGGACGGGGTGCTCGTCAGACATGGCGTGTCCCGTTCCCGCCGTCACCGAGAAACTGCTTTTCCAGCAGCGCCTTGATCTCGGCGAGCGCGCGCTCTTCGGTCTGGCCCGGGATGTAGTTGGTACCGGCCAGCGGCACCTTGGCCATGGCGGAGGCCTCGACGGTCAGCGCGCACAGGTCCTCGGGCTCCAGGCTGTGCACGTCGGTCTTTCCGCAGGCCCGCGCCAGCATCTGGGTTTCGAGCGTGAGCGTGTGCAGGAAGTTGTACACGCGCTCGGCGGCCTCATCGACCCTCAGCCGCTTCCGCAATTCCGGGTCCTGAGTGGTGATGCCGACCGGGCAGCGGCCCGTGTGGCAGTGGTAACACCGGCCGGCCGGGACCCCCACGGTGCCCTCGTAGTCGGTGACGCCGGGGATTTCTTTGTTGCAGTTCAGCGCCATCAGCGCGGAGTGGCCGATCGCGACCGCCTTGGCCCCGAGGGCCAGGCACTTGGCGACGTCCGCGCCGTTCCTGATCCCCCCGGCCACCACCAGGTCGATCTCGTCAACCAGGCCGACGTCCTCCAGCGCTCGCCTGGCCTCGGGGATCGCGGCCATCAGCGGGATTCCGGTCTCCTCGGCGGCTACGTGTGGCCCGGCGCCCGTGCCGCCCTCGGCGCCGTCGAGGTAGATGATGTCCGGGCCGCACTTGGCCGCCATCCGGACGTCGTCGTATACCCGGGCAGCGCCCAGCTTGAGCTGGATCGGGACCTGATAATCCGTTGCCTCGCGGACCTCCTGGACCTTCAGTGACAGGTCATCAGGGCCCAGCCAGTCCGGATGGCGGGCCGGGCTGCGCTGGTCGATCCCGGCGGGCAGCGAGCGCATCTCCGCCACCTGCTCGGTGACCTTCTGTCCCATCAGGTGGCCGCCGAGCCCCACCTTGCAGCCCTGCCCGATGAAGAACTCGACGCCGTCGGCGAGCATGAGGTGATGCGGGTTGAAACCGTACCGGCTCTGGATCACCTGGTAGTACCACTTGGTGGACAGGTCGCGCTCCGGGGGGATCATCCCGCCCTCGCCCGAGCAGGTGGCCGTGCCCGCCATCGAGGCGCCCTTGGCCAGCGCCATCTTGGCCTCCAGGGACAGCGCGCCGAAGCTCATCCCGGTGATGTAGACGGGGATGTCGAGCTCAAGCGGATGGCTGGCGAAGCGCGCGCCGAGCACCGTCTTGGTGTCGCACTTCTCGCGATAGCCCTCAATGACGAACCTGGTCAGCGTGCCCGGCAGGAACATCAGCTCGTCCCAGTGAGGGATTCGCTTGAACATCGAGAAGCCGCGCATGCGGTAGCGGCCGAGCTCGGCCTTCACGTGGATGTCGTTTATCACCTCGGGCGTGAAGATGCTGCTGTGTCCGAGTATCGCCTTACCGCCGTCTTCGATTTCGCTCACGTCTTTATTGGCCTTTGTCGGTTAGAGGACGAGCTTGCGTTCGGCCGGCTCGAGGTTGTCGTAGTTCCACAGCTTGCGCCCGCACACGAACTTGCGCCAGGCCGGGGGCGGCTCGATGGCGTAGATGCGCAGCTTCCTGGCCAGGAACTCGTCGTCAGAGTCGGTCAGCTCGGCCTCGACGCAGTCCACGCCGAGCGAGGTGACCTTGCCGCCGACGTAAATCGCGCCGTCGTACATGGAGTCGCCCAGGCCGCCGCCCACGTTGCCGCAGATGACCTGCCGACCGCGCTGGAGCATGAACCCGGTCATCGTGCCCGCGTTCCCGCCGACGATGATCGTGCCGCCCTTCTGGTCGATGCCGGATCGGGCGCCTACGTCACCGCGGACCACGACGTCACCACCGCGCAGTGCGGCACCGGTCAGCGAGCCTGCGTTCTTATCCACGACGATGACGCCGGACATCATGTTTTCGGCCACCGACCAGCCGACCCGTCCCTTGATATGAATCTCCGGCCCGTCGATCAGCCCGCAGCCGAAGTAGCCGAGGCTGCCGTCGATGGTGATCCGGCAGCGGGTCAGGATGCCGACCGCGATGGAGTGCTTCGCGCCCGGGTTGCGGATGGTCACGTCGACGACGCCCTCGTCGTAGACGAGCCGGCGCAGCTCGAGGTTGATCTGGCGCGTGGTCAGCGCGTCCGCGTCGAACACCGCCTTGGCGCCGTCCTCGCCGGGTTCGATCGTGGCCACCTTCGGTGCCCGGGCGGCGGGCTCGGCCAGCCCTCGGGCATCATAGCTGATCTTCATCGGTGCCACACCAGTACTTCGCGTTCGTAGGGGTCGTGGGTGTCGATCTCGTGGCCGATGACGGCGCGGATGGCTACCTCCTCGGAGGCAAGCGCGACCAGTTCCGGGGACTCGTACAGGACAAGCGGCTTGGCCGCCATCTCGTCCTTGGCTACGCCGAGTGAGTCACCTGTCACGACCAGATAGGTGAAAACGCCGTCGAGCTCGTCCAGGCTCTGTTTCATCGCGGTCTCAAGGGACATCCCGCCGTCCATCTTCTGCGCCAGGTAGACCGCGATGATCTCCGAGTCGCATTCGGATTGGAAGCGGTGACCGCTGCGCTCCAGCCTCCTGCGCCACATGTGATAGTTGGTGAGCTGCCCGTTATGCACCACGGCGATGTCGGAAAACGGGTACGCCCAGTAGGGGTGGGCGCCGGAGATATCCACGTCCGACTCGGTGGCCATCCGGACGTGACCGATCGCGTGGGTTCCGGTGAACGTGGTCAGCCGGTACCGTTCCGCTACGCTTTCCGCGTCGTTGAGGTCCTTGACGATCTCCAGGGAGTGCCCCAGGGACAGAACCTCGCAGCCAGGCACGTCCTCCATGTAGTCGGCCAGCGGCTTGAGGTCGCCGCTGTACCTGAAGGTGACCCGGTAGGCATACTCCTGGTCGCCGTGCATTACGTCGATCATGGCACCGATCTTGGCCAGGCGATGCTCGACCTCGTTGCGGTGCCGCTCCAGACGATCGCTCCACCCGAACCCGCGGGCCTCGTTCGGGTCGGCCAGCTTGATCCGCATGACGAGAAGGTCGCTCGGCGGGCCATAGAGGGCGAAGCCGCTGGAGTCAGGGCCGCGGTGCTTCATGGACTGAAGCATCCGGGTCATCTCGGCGCCTATGTTGCCGGGCCCGTCACGATGAATGATGCCCGCGATACCGCACATGCTGCTGAACCCTCTTTCTGCAGCGTTTCCTTAGGCCGTCGGTCGCTACGGCATGATGTCGAGGTACTCCGCGACGTCCCAGTCGGAGACCGTCGCGCAGAAGCGTTCCCACTCGTCTCGCTTGTAATGGTGGAAGACCCTGTACATGTCACCGGGCAGGGCGTCCCGGACCACGCTGTCCCGCTCGAGTGCCGTCAGGGCCTCCCCCAGCGTCATCGGCACCCGCTTAACGTCCTTGCCGCCCGCGATCGCCTCGTAGATGTTCCGGTCCTCGGGGGGCCCGGGATCGAGGTTGCGCTTGATGCCGTCGTCCATTGACTTGATGATCGCGGCGAACGACAGGTACGGGTTGACGGCGGAGTCCACCGACCGGTACTCGAACCGTCCAGGGGCGCTGATCCGCAGCGCGGTGGTCCGGTTCTGATAGCCCCAGTCGGCGAACAGCGGTGCCCAGAAACCGGTATCCCAGAACCGCCGGTAGGAGTTCACGGTGGGCGCGGTGATGCAGGTCAGCGCGTCGAGGTGGGCCAGGACCCCGCCGATGGCCATCAGCCCGAGCTTGCTGGGGATCCGCGGATTGTCGCCGTCAGGCAAGAACATGTTCTCGTCGCCCTGCCAGAGCGAGATGTTGTGATGGCAGCCGTTGGCCGACACGCCCATGAACGGCTTCGGCATGAAGCAGGGGAATGCGCCGAGTTCCCGGCCCACCTGCCTGCAGATCTGCCGGTAGGTGGTGAGCCGGTCGGCGGTCGCCTCGGCCCGGTCGAACATCCAGTTGAGCTCGAGCTGGCCGGGAGCGTCCTCGTGATCACCCTGGATCATGTCCAGGCCCATCGCCTTCCCGTACTCCATGACCTTGTGGATGAGCGGCTGGAGCTCGGCGAACTGGTCGATGTGGTAGCAGTACGGCTTGGTCTTGCCGTC
>Ga0335074_10003580_pt1 | contig 21293 bp, 20 predicted proteins | sample Lox_Sample_23_FD_206715 | JGI IMG/M metagenome (GOLD analysis project Ga0335074, IMG submission 206715) | Soil microbial communities from Loxahatchee National Wildlife Refuge, Florida, United States - Lox_Sample_2.3 | ecosystem: Environmental > Terrestrial > Soil > Wetlands | place: USA... | reverse complement strand
CCGAAGACCGGCCTTGTGAAGCTGCCGTGGAACCTGCCCCGTCCGTACGATCCGGACGCCGGCAAGCCGCGCCGTCGTTTCATCGACGTCAATCCAGGTATTCCGTGGGACCCTATCTAGCACCTGGCTAGGCGTAGCCGCTGCAGCTACGACAGTAAGGTGACGCCGTGCCTGACTTCGCACCCAGGCGGCTTGCCGGCGGCGTATCTCTTCCGGTGTGTCGCGCGCTGCCGTACCTGAGACAGATGGCCTGCCACGCGCGTCAGTTGCGGCCGAAGGCGGTCATGGCTGCGGCGGGGACGCTTGCCCTGGCTTGCGGCTGCGGCTCGGGAGCGGGAAGCTCGCCGATCGGGCATTCTGCCGGCCCGACCGCGGTCAAGGAGGCGGGACTCCCGGCATCCGGCCCGCTCGTGCTCGCAGCCCGGGGCACCACGCTGGATGCGGACCGCGCAACTGGCGCCTATCGCAGCGAGACGGCGTGGCGCACACCACCCGGCACTGCAAGCCCGCAGACCTCCGGCGGCGGGTTCAGTCACCTGTTTGCACGACCCGCCTACCAAGACGGCGTCGCCGGGATCGCCGCGACCCGTGGAATGCCGACGTGGCAGCCGACGCCACGGGCAGCACTGGCATGACGCTGGCCGTCAGCGCCGGGCCCGGCCAGCCAGCCAGCGCGAGGGCGGTGATGATCACCGGATACCTGGCCTCGCCCGGCTGGGACCCGATGACCGGCTGAGGAACCCCCGACGCGCAGGTGCTCATCCCCCTGCTCGCCCGGTACGCCAAGCCTTGAGGGCGCCGGGCCATGCACGGGCCACAGGCAAGCTAGCTATTTATCCTATAGACAAAGTAGCTTATACTGCGTTTATGCAGACCACACGATCCGGTGGCCGGGCACTGGCGGTCGCCATCATCGGCGGCGGCGCCAGCGGCACGCTCACGGCGGTGCAATTGCTCGCGCACGCAACCGCGCGCCAGATACCTGTCAGCATCACCTTGATCGATGGCCACGGTCGGCACGGGCTCGGCCAGGCGTACTCGACGACGCACCCCGGTCATCTGCTCAATGCCATGGCTCGCCAGATGAGCGCTCTGCCTGATGACCCCGACCATCTGGTCAGGTGGGCCGCAGCCAGCCTGGCGCCTGGCAGTCCCCTATCCGGCACGACATTCCTGCCACGGCACGCCTACGGGCAGTACCTTCGGGACACGCTGGCAGCGGCGGAAAGGGCGGCCGCGCCTGACTCCAGGTTGTCCCGGATCCACTCGCAAGCGGTCGCGATCAAGCGAACCGGCCCGGCAGGACCGCTTCAGGTCATCCTGACCGACGGCGAGGTCCGGGCCGATGTAGCAGTGCTGGCAACTGGCAACGCGCCGTCCGGGTTCCCGTTCGCCACCCCGGCGAGCGACCGGGTCATCGCCGATCCCTGGCTGCCTGGCGCACTCGATGGACTTGGGGATGGCGCTCCGGTGGTGATTGCGGGCACCGGCCTGACAATGATCGACCTTGCCATCGCGATCACTAGCGCCAACCCGGCAGCCAGGGTGCACGCAGTGTCCCGGCACGGCCTGCTCTCCCGAGCGCATCCAGGTGACACCGCCGCCCCGCCGAGGCCCGTGTGGCTGCCAGTGATATCCCGCACGACCGGCCCAGTCCGCCTGGGCGATCTGATGTGGCAGATACGGCACGCCGTCAGCGCGAGCCCGGCCAATTGGCCTGCAGTGATGGAGTCACTGCGGCCGTACGTGCCAGGACTCTGGCGGCGGATGCCCGTACCGGACAAGCGGCTGTTCCTGCGGCACGTGGCCCGGTACTGGGAAGTGCATCGTCATCTCATGCCACCAGCCACGGCAAGCCGGATAGCAGCGCTGCGCTGCACCGGACGGCTGTCAGTTCACCGGGGTCAGGTCTTGTCGGTGCGCGAGGTGAGCGGCGGACTGAGCGTCCTGATCGACCTTGGCGCAGATGTCGTCGAGATTCCAGCTGGCGTGGTAATCAACGGGACCGGCGCGACCAAGGACATCGCGACAACTAGCAATCCGCTGTTGCGTGACCTGTTCGCGACCGGCATGGCCCGGCCAGATCCGCTCCGCCTTGGAATCGACGCTACGGTCCATGGCGCCGTCCTTAGCAGCGCCGGACTTCCTGACGACGCCATCTACACGCTCGGCCCGCCGCTTCGCGGACTTTGGTACGAGACCACCGCCGTTCCGGAGATCCGGGAGCAGGCTGCCGCTCTGGCACGGCGCATCACCGAGCACCACGGGCTCAGCCAGCGTTCTGGCAGTGCCGCCTGACAGACAGTGCCGCGTAACCAGTCACCGAACAGCGGGAAAGTTCCGTGCCAGCTCCGCCTAGGCGGGTCTTAACTTGCTTCGGCAAGCACTGACACGAGGCCTTGCCGCGCCACGGACGAGATAGACCGCTCCCCCCGGGGATGGCAACGGAGCACACCGGCCGGGATCAGCTGATGAGTGATGCTGCCCGACGGATCATCTCAGCGGCTGGCGAGGGCAAGGCGGGCAGCGCTGACGTCCTCCCGGCCGTGGCCGTCCATGACAGCTGACCGCCACTGCTCCGACAGGGCAGCCAGAAGCGGCAGCGGCCTGTCCCCGGCAGCCTGGATTGCCAGGTCGACGTCCTTGAGTGCCCATTGCAGCGGGAACTCGGGCGCGTAGTCACCGTGCTGCATCTTGTGCAGCTTGGCGTCGGCAATCGGCGCGTCCAGCGGCCCGCCCTCGATGGCCTCGTCCAGCTTGGCGGGCTCGATGCCGAGTCGCTGCGCCAGTTCGAGGGCCTCGGCGGCCCCCTCGATCAAGACCGACATGTACGCGTTAACAGCCAGCTTCATCCGACTGCCTGCTCCGGCGTCACCCAGCCATACCGTCTTCCGGCCGATGGCACCGAACACCGGATCAAGCGCGGGCTTGGCTGCGGCGGGCCCGGACGCCAATATGAGCAGCTGACCATGCTCGGCTGGGCCCTTGCTCCCGGACACCGGGGCATCCACGAACAACACGTCTGGCCGCAGCTGGCGGAACTGGTCCGCAACCTCGGTAGTCGCCGGCACCCCGATGGTGCCCATCTGGGCCCACACCGCGCCCGGACCGAAGGCCCCGGCCGGGCCGTTGAACATCACCGACGACACGGCTTCGGCAGTCGGTAGCATCGTGATTACCACGTCCGCGCCGCGGACCGCCTCACCGGCCGACCCTGCCACGCGCGCGCCCGCGTGGCCCAGCGCCACAGTCGCCGCCGACGACTGGTCCCAGACCGTCGTGGCCAGCCCGGCGCCGACCAGGTTCCTGGCCATCGCCGAGCCCATGATTCCGGTCCCGAGTACAGCTACTTGCAGCCCGTGGCCGCGGCTTGCCGAAGTCATTGGATTACCCCCCGCTATCCAGCTTTCTCCGCCCCCCGTACGTCCGTACCCAGGTAGGCAAGCTCAGACTCCAGCGCGCCGCGGCAATGCCGGTCCAAGGTCCGCCCGCCTGGCGCGCTGGACCCGGGGGTCCGGAAGCGGGACCGATGCGAGCAGCGTCTTCGTGTACTCGTGCCGCGGCTGCGACAGCACTTGCTCTGTCGGACCCGATTCCACCACACGTCCCTCGCACATCACCATCACCTGCTGTGAGACCTGCCTGACCACAGCCAGGTCGTGGCTGATGAACAGGCAGCCGAAACCGAACTCACGCTGCAGCTCCGCGATCAGCTTGAGGATCGTGGCCTGGACGGCCACATCGAGCGCGCTCGTCGGCTCGTCGGCAATAACCAGCCTGGGACCCAGTACCAGCGCTCGGGCAATCGCCACCCGCTGGCGCTGTCCGCCGGAAAGCTGGTGCGGGAACCGGCTGGCAGTGTCGGCCGGGAGGTCGACGCGGTCGAGTAGCTCAATGACGCGCTGCTGCCGCTCCGCGCTCCGGAGCGCGGTATGCAGCTTCAGCGGCTCGGCCACGATGGCGCCGACGCGACCGCGCGGGTTCAGGGAGTCGGTCGGGTTCTGAAAGACGAAGCCAATCTCGGCCCGCGCGGCGCGCAGATCGCCACTGCGCAGCGCACCGAGGTCGCGGCCCGCCACGGTGATGCTCCCGGACGCCGCAGGGACGAGCCGTGCGATCGCCTTGCCCAGTGTCGTCTTGCCCGAGCCTGACTCTCCGACCAGCCCTACCGTCTCACCGGCGGGAACGCTGAGGCTAACGCCGTCAACCGCGACCATGCGACGGTGACCAGAGCCGTACGTGACCATGACGTCGCGCAGCTCGGCCGCGGGGCCCGCCGGCGAAGGCACGCCAGTCGCTTCGGCTGAGGCCGGGACGTCGACCCGCGGGACTGCCCTCAGCAGCTCCTGCGTATAGGCGGACCGAGCCGAGAAGAAGACCTCCTCGGCGCTGCCGGTCTCCATGATCTGACCGTGCCGCATGACGACGAGGTCGTCAGCGAGATCCGCCGCCACCCCCATGTCGTGGGTGATCAAAAGGATCGCCATGCCGCCACTCAGGCGCAATTCATGCAGCAGGTCCAGGATGCCGGCCTGCACAGTGACATCGAGCGCGGTTGTCGGCTCGTCGGCGATGAGCAGGTCCGGCTCACCCGAGATAGCCATTGCGATCATGGCGCGCTGCAGCTGCCCGCCCGACAGTTCGTGCGGGAACGACCTGGAGATCCGGGGCACGTCAGGCAGTCCCACTCTGTCCAGCAGGCTCAGCACGTGCGCGGTGGCTTCCCGCGCACCGATCCGCGTGTGCGCCATGACCGCCTCGGCGATCTGCGTCCCGATCCGCATCACCGGGTTAAACGCCGTGAACGGATCCTGGAAGACCGACCCGATCCGTCTGCCGCGGACCGACCGGAGGGCGGCAGGCGTCGCACCCACCAGTTCCGTTCCGGCCGAGCTGCCGCCGGCCAGGACGGCGCTGCCGCTGACCTGCGCCGTGGCGGGCAACAGACCGAGCAACGACAGCGCCGTCACCGACTTACCGGATCCGGACTCTCCGACGATCGCGAGCACCTGGCCGCGTGACACCGTCAGCGAGATCTCGCTGACGGCCGTGTGCTTCCCGGTGTCGGTAACGAAGTCGATGCCGAGTTTGCGCACTGCCAGGAGCGGGGCTTCGTCAAGCCCGCACGGGTTGGCCATTACTGCTTCAGGCTCACGGCCGTGTAGACCGGATATGCGGGGAACTCGCCGATGAAGAAGTTCTGCACGTTGGACCCGCGCAGGAACGAGTTCCGGTTGTAGACCAGCGGCACCACCGCGGCATCCGCCATCACCGCCTTGTCCGCCTGCGCCCAGATCTTCCCTGCCGCGGCCTGATTGATGGTGCCCTCGGCCCGGTCGATCAGCGCGTCCACCTTCGGGTCGTCCAGACGCGAGACGTTGTAGTTCCCGTTGCCGATCATGTCGGACGCGAACAGCGGCTCGATGTTGTCCATCGCGGACGGGAAGTCGGGCTGCCATGAGCTCAGGGCCAGGTCATAACCGCTGGCGCTGTTGCCGGTAACCAGAGCCCCCCAGGCGTTCTCGCTCAGCGACTTGATCACTACCTTGATCCCGGCCGCGCTGTAGGCCTGCTGGACCGCCTCGGAGATAGCAGTGGAGATCGGGTCGTCCGGCGTCGCGAGCGTGAGCGTCAGGTTATGCACGCCGGCCTGCGCTAGCAGGGTCTTCGCCTTCGCCGGGTCCCCGGCCGAGCCGGCCGGGTACAGGTTATAGGGCTCACGCCCCGCGATGCCCGGTGTGATCAGCGTCGTCGCGGGATCTGCCGCGATCGGGCCGCCCGAGGCGACGACCACCGACTGCCGGTTGATCGCATATTCGAGCGCCTCGCGAACCTTCAGGTTCTTGAGCTTGGGGCTCTGCATATTGACGGCCACGTACTCAAGCGGACTGGCCGGAGATGTGACGAGGCGCGCCTTTGCCGACGGGTCATTCTCCACCTGGGCTAGTTGCGCCGGCGGGACGAAGTCCGCCCCGAAAGCGTTCTGGGCGTTCGGGCCGTCGGCGATCAGCGTCTGCGCCTCGACTGTCGGATCCTGATTCAGTTCCCAGATGATCTTGTCCGGGCCGCCGGATCGGTTCGGGTCGGTGGCCGCGTTCCAGTACTTGTTGCGCACCAGGATGGCCGAGTTACCAGGCGTGTACGACTGGACGGCGTACGGACCGCTGGTGATGGGGTGATCGCCGAACGTGGCGGCAGGTGCCTTGCCCTCGGGAACCGGTGCCATCGACGTCGTCGAGACGACCCACGGCCAGTCCCCGTACGGCTTGTTCAGATGGAAGATGATCGTCTTGCTGTTCGGAGTCACGATTGAGCTGAGCTGCTTGCCGCTGAACGGGCCGGTGTAGCCGGCCGTGTCGGCAATGAGGGGCTTCTGGTAGTTGAGGCCGCCTGACAGCGCGGGCGCGTACGTGCGCTCGATGCCGTACTTGACGTCATAGGACGTGATCGGCTGGCCGTTGCTGAAGTAGATCCCGCTCTTGAGGTGGTAGGTCCAGACCCGCCCGCCGTCCGAGGGCGTCCCGTCCGAGGTGGCGAGGTCCGGAACGACCTCAGGCGCGCCCGTCGGTGCTATTTTCCACGTCGTCAGACGGCGCCAGAGCAAGCCGGAACTGGTGACTGCCAGCGACCAGCTCTGCGCCGGGTCCAGCGTCAGCGTCGTCTCCGAGTCGAGGATCGTCAGCGTGCCGCCCTTGTCGGCTGGTGCGATGGCGGGCGTTCCCGACCCGGAGGTGTCGTTGGCACCTCCGCAGGCAGCCAGGAGCGCCGTCAAGGCAATGGCCGCCGCGCCGGGCAGGACAATGTGCTTTCTCATGAATTCAGAACTCTCTCTCCGTGTTGCCAGCAGCTGGCAATTTCCTCTGCGGTTTCCCGCCTCATCTGCGCATGCGGTCACACGCGGGGGTCGAGCAACTTGTAGGTGAGGTCCACGAGGAAGTTCGCGACGACCACGAACGCGGCCGCGAGGAGCGTCACGCCTGAGATGGTGGACAGGTCGGTTGTCTGGACGGCACCGATCAGCAGGGCCCCCAGGCCGTACATCGAATAGACCTTCTCCGTGATCACTGCGCCGCCGAGCAGTGCGCCGACGTCCAGGCCGAACATGGTGATGATCGGGATCATCACGTTGCGCAGCGCATGCCTGACGACCACGCGACGCTCGAGCAAGCCCTTGGCGCGAGCAGTGCGCACGTAGTCCTCGCCAAGGGCATCGAGCATCTGGCTGCGAGTGAGCCTGCCGTAGATGGCCGCGGAGATGAACGCCAGCGTGCACCAGGGCAAGATCAAGTGGAACGCCCACTGGGCAGGACTCTGTAGCGGTGAGACGTAGCCGCTGACCGGCAGGATGTTGAGCTTGAAGCCGAACAGCAGGATCGCCAGCAGGCCGACGAGGTACGACGGTGCGGACACGCCGACGATCGCTGTTGTCATGACCGCGCGATCGGTAGCCGTGCCGCGGCGCAGCGCGCTGATGACACCCGCTGCCGTTCCCGTCACGAGCCAGAGCACAGCCGCACCGAGGGCGATCGAGGCGGTGACCGGCAGCGTCTGGCCGATCAGCGACAGGACGGTCCGGTTCTGCTGGAACGAGTAACCGAGGCACGGGGCCGGGCAGACGATCGCGCCCGGCCCGCTGCCGTAGGTGCGGCCAGTGAAGATTGCGGCAAGGAAGTTCAGGTACTGGCGCCACACCGGCTGCGCCAGGCCCATGAACGCGCGTACTTCACGCAGCTGGCCAGGCGTGCAGAGCCGTCCGCACTCGGTGCGGGCCGGATCGGCCGGCAGGATGTAGAAGATCAGGTATGTCGCCAGGCTGACCAGCAGCAGCACGGCGATCATGCCGGCCAGCTTGGTGAGCAGGAATCGCGTGACCTTCATCGCAGCCTGCCCGACATCCGCGGATCGAAAGCGTCACGCAGGCCGTCGCCGAAGGCGTTCAGGGCGAGCGTTACCAGGAACAGCGCGATGCCTGGCGCGGCAAGATACCAGGGGTCTACCGACACCCAGGCGATGGCCGATGAGATCTCGCGACCCCAGGACGGCGTGGGCGGCGGCACTCCGATGCCGAGGAACGACAGGGCAGCCTCGGTGCCGATCGCGCCGGGAATCGACATGGTGGCGATGACCGTGATGGTGGAAGCCAGGTTAGGCAGGATCTCGGTGCGGAGAATGTGCAGCGGGCCTGCGCCGACGGCTCGCGCGGCGACCACGAATGACCGGTTACGCAGCGCCATCGTCTGCCCCCGCACGACGCGAGCCACCGATGGCCAGCCGAAGGCGCCTATCACCGCGATCATGAAATATTGCTTGGGGAAGCTCGCCGGGACGAGAGCGCCGAGCGCGATCATGAAGATCAGCTGCGGGAAGGCGATGGTCAGGTCGGTGAACCGGGACAGCAGCGTGTCGACAAGTCCGCCCCGGTAACCGGCGAGCACCCCGAGCACCGTGCCGATCACCGTCGCCAGGAGCGTTGCCCCCACTCCGACCAGCAGTGAGATGCGGGCCCCGTAGGCCACGATCGCGAACAGGTCGCGGCCGGTCTGCGGCTCCACTCCGAGCCAGTGCGAGGTGCTGACCCCGCCGAGGGCTCCCTTCGGCAGCCCCGAGCTGGTGAGCGCGCTGAGGTGGTAGGTGTACGGGTTGTTGCCGCTGATCCCGCTGAGCAACGGCGCGAAGAGTGCGAGTAGCACGAACCCAGCGGCGACAGCTGCGCCAGTCAGCGCCCAGCGGTCTGCTAGCAACCGCGCGAACGCGCCGGACCGTCTGTTGGCTGCGGCGACCGGCGCATCTGCGGGCACAGTCGAGCTGCTCAGGAGTTTTTGCGGCATAACTCTACTAACCTAATCGAATTTATGGGAATCTCGCAAACTGCCAGGTAGTGCGGATCCTCACAGCAAGCTCGGCCCGCGAACCGCCCGCGACCGTCACACCATCGAGAGTGCAGGTAAGGCGGCCGGAGCCGGATCAGAAGCAATCCCTATTTGCCGTCCCCGGCCGCCTTAGGCGCGCCGGTATCGCTGCGCCGGCCACCCAGGCGGTGTGCGTCAGAAGAAGATGCGCGCTGGGAGCCGCTGGCCGCCTCGGGTCAGGCGATCGGCCCGCCAGCACCACGACCTCATCGGCATCTCTACCATTCCGCCACCGTCCGCCCTGGCCATCAGCACAGCACGGGCACGGGCGAGACCCGCATCCCGCTCCGCGCGGTCAGCCGCGATAACTTGGCTGGCTGTCGCAAGCCAGTCCAGCGTGTCGGCCACAGTGATCATCCGGGTGAACCCGAACGACGCGGCCTGCGGCGGCCCGAACTCGGCTCCGTCGGGCAGCGCAACTGAGTGCTGGCGCGACAGCCGTTCCCGTACTTCATCCGGGGTGCGCGGCTCCTCCGGCGAGCGGATCACGTCGAGATTCGCCACCCAGTCCTCCGACCGGTCCCGGCTGGTCCACAACACCCCGAGGCGGCCTCCGTCGGTCAGCACCCTGGCAATCTCGGGGACCGCTCTGCCGGGGTCAAACCAGTGCCACGCGGTCGACACCAGCACCGCGTCGGCATAGCCGTCCGGCAACGGGATCTCTTCGGCGCGCCCGGCGAGCACCCGCACGCCCGGCGATCGCGCGGCGAGTACGTCCCGCATCCGGCCGTCGGGTTCGACGGCGACGACGTGCTCCGCCCGACTGCGCAGCGCGCGGGTGAACAGGCCCGTCCCGGCGGCGAGGTCCACGGCAACAGCGCAGCCAGCGGGCACCAGCCAGTCCACTGCGTCCGGCGCCGGGCCGGGCCGTACCCGGTCGTAGCTGGCGGCGACGCTCCCGAACGAGGTGGCTCTGGCTTCGTTAACAGTCACACCGGGATTATCCTCAACCGGCCGGCAACCTCCCGGACCGCCGCACTCGGTCACTTCCTGTGCGTCGCCGCTCCGGGCGGCGCCGAAGTCCGGCGCGTGTACCGGGCCGCGCCGGACTTCGGCTGATCAGGGGGCGAGGCTTAAGCCCGGTTCAGCGCCCCGTTGGCACGGCTGGCTTCCTCGCAGTGACCGGCCGGCTCGGGAACCGCGCCGGCCGGGCCCGTTTCCTCGCCGCCTTCCTGTTCGCCAGCCAGGCCACGGGGCAGCCAGGCCAGCCAGCGCGGCAGGTACCAGGCGCGCTCGCCGAGCATGGCCAGCGCGGCCGGCACGAGAATGCCTCGGACCACCGTGGCGTCGATCAGTACCGCGGCGGCCAGCCCGACGCCCAGCATCTGGAGCGCGACGATCGACAACGTGGCGAGTATCGAGAACACCGCCACCATGATCACCGCAGCGCTGGTGACCACTCCGGCGCTGCGCGCTATGCCGCTGATCACGGCCTCCTTCGTCCCGGCTCCGCGTGCTCGCAGCTCACGGATGCGGCTCAGGATGAACACGTGATAGTCCATGCTCATCCCGAAGAGGAAGACGAACAAGAACAGCGGCACCCAGGACACGATCGCGCCGAAGCTGGTGTAGCCGAGCATGTTCTGCAGCCTGCCGTCCTGGAAGATCAGCGTGATCAAGCCATATGCGGCGCCGACCGATAGCAGGTTGAGCCCGATCGACACCAGCGGTATCGCGATTGACCTGAACGCCACCAGCAGCAGGATGAAGGCCAGTACCGCGACCACCGCGAGGACCAGCGGAACGCGGGAATGCAGGTCGGCGATGTCGTCGTAGTTGTTGGCGGTCTCGCCGCTGACCGCGTAGCTGATCCCGCTGACTTTGCCGAGGGTGGCCGGCAGCACGCGATCGCGCAGGTCGAGCAGGGCGGCGTCCGAGCTCGCGTTCATGCCGTTGCCCTGCAGCGGAACATTGACGACCAGTGCCCGGCCACCCGCGATAACGGATGCCGTGACAGGCGGGCGGATCGGCCCGCTCGCCGTCGCGGACCGCTGCAATGCGGCCACCGCCGCGCTCACCGCGTGACCGCCCAGGTCCTGACCGGTCACGACGACCTGGGCCGGCGACGGCGCCTCGGGGAACGCGGCCTGAATCCGCTCGGCGGTCTGCAGGATCGGGGTCTTGCCGGGGAAGCCACCGTCCGGCGGCGTGCCCAGCCGCATGCCCAGGGCGGGCGCTGCCAGCGCGAGCAGCGCGATGGCAGCCAGCGCACCCCACGCGCCGGGCCGGCGGACCACCCGGCGCACCACGGCAGCCCATAGCCGCGATGGCCTGGACGCAGTGCGGCGCCTGCCGAGGAACGGTATCCGGCCCCTGTCGGCCCACGGGCCCAGCCACGACAGCAGCGCGGGCAGGAACGTGAGCGATCCGATGACGGCAACGCCGACTACGGCGATCGTGCCCAGGCCGATCCCGGTGAACACTGAGTAGCCGGTGAGGAACAAGCCAGCCAGCGCGACCATCACGGTGAGCCCGGAAACCACGATGGCCCGCCCTGAGGTCCGCGCCGCGATCGCGAGGGCCTCGCTGGTGCTTCGGCCCTTGCTGCGTTCCTCTCGCTCGCGGCGCAGGTAGAACAGCGAGTAGTCGATGCCGACTGCCATCCCGATGAGCAGCACGACCTCTGAGGTTGCCGAGCCAGTTGGCAGCCACTGGCCGATGACCGAGGTCAACGAGATCGCCGAGATGACGGCAGTACCGGCCAGCAGCAGCGGGATCCCGGCCGCGATCAGCGCGCCGAACACGGCGACCAGCAGGATCAACGTGATCGGCAGCGAGGTCGACTCGGCCTTCCTGAAGTCCCGGCTGACCAGCGCGTTGCCTACCCGGTCCTCGCTGGCGTCCCCTGCCTCCGCGATCCGCAGGCTGGGGTAGCGTGCCTGCACGGCCGCGACCGCGTGCAGCGCGGGCACCACCGCCGCGTCCTCGTTAGCCCCCGTGACATTGAAGGTAACGAGCACTGACCGGCCGTCAGCCGACACCAGCGAGCTGTCGCCTGGGGCCAGCGGGGACCGGATATCCGCGGCCGTCGACCTGGGCAGCCTGTTCAGCGTGCTGACAACCTGCCGCGTCGCCTGGCGCAGCTGCGGATCGGTGCCGAACGTGCCGCTGCCGCGGGCCTGGATCAGCACGTCCTCGGCCGGCGGCGGCCCGTTGTCGTGGAGCCGGGCCAGCGCCCGCTCGGCGACGCCTGACTGGCCAGGGTCATACTGCGGCACGTTCTTGGCGGCAATGCTCTGACCGGCCACGAACACGATCGCGACCAGTGCCAGCCAGCCGAACACGGCGGTCTTGCGGTGCCGGGCGCTCCAGCCGGCGATCCGCTCCACCAGCGGGCGGCTGACCGGTCTGCCACGATGCCGGCGGGTGCTTTCCCGGCCACGCCCTGTTTCGGGCAATACTGAACTCTGCGATTGGCGCATGGTGACCTCTCCTGGGAGTCGTGCGGACTGTCGCGTTCTGGCCCTCGCCCGTGAGCTGGCACTCACGGGCGGGGGCATCGTGCTATCGGAGCAATCGGCCGTCAGGCCCGCCCGAACTGGACGGCCCTTGACCAGACAGCACGGGGCCGACGAGCGGGCCGAGCGGGCCCGGGCCCGCTAGCACCGCCCTTGCCGGTGCTAGCGGGTCGGCTGACTGCCCGAGCACTGCCCTGGCGACCTGCGCGTGCAATCGGGCAGTAGCCACCAGTACGTAGTTGAACAGCAGGAACAACACTGCGAACCCGGCGGCTGCGAGCAGCGCTGTTGGCAGCGTGTCGACCAGAAATCCATGGTGCCCTGGCCCGTGCATGCCGTGCGGGTAGTAGCCGATCATCACTCCGTGGCCGGCGTTCGAACCGCACACGCCGACGCACAAGCCCGGCGCGCGCGAGTACCACAGCGGCAATGTGACGCCGGCCAAGAAGGTAGCCCAGACCGCGAGCACAGCCACAGCCAGCGCCTGCAGCGCGGGCCACAGGCCGACGAGGCAGGCAAGGTCACGCCACGTGGCGCTATCGTTCCAGCGCGCCCGCGCCTGCTTCCACAGCCCGTCGCCGTGCAACGCCGGGTAGTCCGCGTGCACCGGCTGGGCGAAAACCTGCCCGAGCATGCCCCGCTCGACGGCGGCGCAGCCGCGGATTACCTCGGCCGCGGCGATGAGCAGCGGGACCGCCACTACTGTGATGGACAGGACTGCCGCGACGATGCTGGTGGCCAGTGCCACCACAGAGAGCAGGCTGCCCACGACGAGATAGCTGCCCAGGTATCCGGCCGATCGCCACAAGCTCGCCGAGAAGATGAGCCCGATCGGGTTATGCCTCAGCGTGAGCCGGATGTCCCCCTGTGGCCTCGCGCGCTGCGCCGCGGCGGATCGTTGCGAGCTCATCCCACGTCCCGCATGAGCTGTTCCACCGCGGCGACCTTCTCGGTGAGCTTGGCCAGCTCGGTGCGCAGCTGTTCCTGGTTGGCCACCGCGTCCTCGGCCAGCTTGCGGTAGTGCGCCATGGCGAGCGCGTCGGCGCGGTGGGCCTGCAACCGGAACCAGGCCCAGACGATCACCGCGATGGATCCGCAGACGACCAGCGGAATGCCCACGGAGATCAAGATCACTTGCACGGCATGCGCAGGGGTGGTCACTCCGGCCAGCACGCCCGTCATCTGCCGTCCTCCTCACTGTGGCTGCTCTGCTCGCCGGCAGGCAGGATTGGCTCGTCGCCCGACGCCTGGCTCGCCCGGACCGCGTTCGTAATCGTCGCTGCGGTCAGCGTGAGCTCGAAGGGCGCCAGTTCGAAGTACTTCATGGCCTTCCCATCCGTAGACAGTTCTAGGTGCCCGGTCACCAGTCCGGCCTTCTCGAGCCGATCCAGGTGCATGTACAGCAATGGTCGTGAGATCCCGAGCCTGCGGGCCAGTTCACTGACGTGTACCCGGCCGTCCGACAGCTCGGCCAGTACCCGCATTCGCTGCGGGTTGGCCACCGCCGTCAGGACGGCTAGCAGTTCGCTCTCGCTGGTCAGCTTCGACTCCGTAAGCTCGACACCTGTCAGCAGGAACTTACATATGAAGCTACCGGCTGTCAACTGGCAGCGCCAGCGACGGAGGCTCGGCATGGCTGAAGCCGCGGAGCAGATGCGGTTAGCGGGCAACGCCGAGCCAGGTAGCTAATTGAATGCGTTGAAAACGAAACTCCAGCGCTCCCGGTCGTCAAAGTAGCAAGCGACCCAAAACGCCAGAAGCGCCTGAAAATCCCTATATTCCTAGTTGACCAAGGCAGTTGCTCGCTATGCCATTGCTCGTGCGACGCCTGTTACTGCCGTCGGCAGACATCTCCCGGTCGAGCCGCCACCTGCGACGATTCTCTGTGCCTTCAACTAGCTGAGTTGACTGTCGCCTTTGACTCTCGGTCCCGACGCCCGAGATAGCCGCTGGCCGCGGACTGAGAAATCGCCATCAACCAATCCGGTGACTTTCGGATGCACCGGCATTCCCGAGCTCGGTGCGCCTGGTGTCTGCGCTGTCTTGCCCGCAGGCACCACGGCCAGCGGCCCGACCAGGCGAACGGCCTCGCCCCCCGGCTGTAGCCGAAGCGTCGCTGAGCGGATTGGCGGAAACTGCTCCGGGCAAGGCCCCGATCAGCCACTACGGTAAAGGCGAGCAAAAGAGCAGGGCTAACACAATGCCCGGATCTCCCGTACGCTTGTGAGTGATGGCTGACTGCCTGCTGGCCCAATGCCACTTCGCGCCAGCCTTCGGAAGGGGAGGACAACGATGCGGGAGCAGGACCCGAGCGTCTGCCGCAGGAGACTACGGAAGCGCCTCCGCCAATTGCGCGAAGAAAATGGTCTCACCCAGACCGTCGTGGCGCAGGCGATGGACTGGTCGAAGTCGAAGCTCATCCGCATAGAGGCTGGGCAGCATGGCATCACAGCTAATGACCTAAGAGCACTTCTTGATTACTACCATCTGACTGATTCTGCCGTCATTACTGAGCTGGTCGAGATGGCCAGGAATTCCAGGAAGCATTCTTGGCTGAGCCAATATAAGGACGTCGCGAGCGACGTTTTCCTTACCTTTGCCGGCTACGAGGAAAGCGCAGTAAGGAGTTACAGCTTCCAGCCAGTGCTGGTGCCAGGCTTGCTGCAGACCGACGAATATGCGGCAGCCGTCCTAGCTGTAGTGCGGGGCTCACAGGAGCCAAGTCGCATCAACAAGCTGATAGAACTACGGGTGGCGCGGCAAGAACGGGTCTTCGCCCGGCAAGGTGAGCTGAAACTGCACTATATCTTGGACGAGTCCGTTGTCCGCCGGGCTGTCGGCGGAGCAAAGACCATGCGACGGCAGCTCGCCCACCTTATCGAGCTTCGCGACCGGGCTGACGTCTCGCTGCGCATACTGCCATTTAGCGCAGGGGTCTACCGGAGCATGCGCGTTCCGTTCGTTGTGCTCGAATCCAGCGAGCCAGAAGACGAGGCAATCCTCTATCTTGAGTACCCCCAAGGGGAATCGCTCATCAGAGAAGACGGGCCGCCGGAGGAGGGCGGTATTCCGACCGACGAATCAGCTCCCACGGCTCCGCCGACCTACCTGCAGATCTTCTCTGAGCTGCAGGAACTGACGTCGGACGAGGAAACAGCTGACATCCTGCAGAGTGCGTTGAGTGCGCTGAACTCATAGTCCTCTGTGGGCCTGCGGGCCAGGCTACTTGCCTGCTTACCCGTTCTGGATATCCCCGCAGGGCTGGCCACCTGAAGCTTTGAGCGAGTCCAGGTCAAATTCTCCCGCACGCACTCCCGAAATGAAGGCCAGCCATTCGGAGGCCGTAAATTCTAGGATATGAGGAAGCCTCTGCTTCGAGTCCCTTACAAACACAGACTGATCGCGGTGAGCGACTTCTACGCAATCCCCGGTAGCGCTTGATGAACTCTTTCGCCACGAAAGAGCGACAGGATGACTGTCTTGCATCTCCGCTCCTTGTGTGTTCTGTCCGATGATGTACCTGGGTCACACTACACCCTGCCGGGTATGGGACTTACCCGAGAGTCGCACATGGCTTGAGCTTCCCCGGCGGCCTGTTCCGCAAGTCCGCTCGAAGGGTCGCAGTTTGCTACAAGTCAGAATGACATGTGGACTCTTGATTACGACGAGTCGGCCTCTGCGCGATCCGGTGAATCTGGGGCTGGCCTGTACGCCCGTTCACTAACGGCGAGCGACCGTAGTTGCGGGTAAACAAATATCTGGCTTTAAGCTGATCTTGACCGTCGCCAGCGACATTGGCCAGGCACTGGGTTATTCACAGGGCTCCGGCAAAAGTCGGTTAGCACCTCATGACCGTCCGCGGCGGCCGGGCTGGCCGCCGGGCGTGATAGCGCAGGGCGGCGGCGATGCTGGCGTGCCCGCGTTCCCGCTTGTTATAGGCCACTGACGCCCGGGGACTGGATCATCGACCCGTTCTGCGGGTTCAGCACCACCCTGGTCGTGGCCGGGCGGCTGGGTCGTCACGCGGTGGGTTGCGGGTCCGACGAGCGCCGCGCCGCCTTCAGCGCCTCACGCCTGCGTCATCCGGGCCGGGTGGTGCATGGCGGCCGCGAGGATTTCACACCGGCCCGGTGGCCACCTTTTGCGCTGCTGTTTACCAGTCCTCCCTACGGGAGCTTCCGGTCCGGCGACCACGACGACGACCCCGCGACCTACCTCGCGGACGCCCGCCGCCTGTTCTCCGGCTTGGCTGGGCTGATAGGCCCGGGCGCCACGGTCGCCGTGGAGGTATCCCAGCTAAGACGGGGCCATCGCACGCGTCCGCTGGCCCGGCCACTCTCACGTCCTGGCCTTCGACGTTCCGATCGCCGTACCATGACCTGCCCGCGGTGCGCCCACACATCCGTAATTCCGCCGACCTCGGGCCAGCATGAGCGCTGCACGTGTACCCGTACGCCAATGTGTGCACGCGGACCCGTACACCCACGCCCAGCCTCGGATCACCGCATCAAACGACTTTGCCGACCCCCTGGGGTTATTCATGTCCGAGGACCGGGGACTTGTCTGGTTGCGAGCGTGTTCTCACGGGTGCTTGGCAAGGCCGTGGTAGCCGAAGAGAACGGACGGCAGGAGAAGCGAGGCCGCCGAGATCCAGATCGGCATGCCGATGATGTGGAGCGTGATCGCGCAGGCGCATCCGGCGGCGACAAGCATGACGACGGTAACAGTCCGGGAGAGCGGCGAGCCGGGGACAAACCACCCTTTCATCCTGAGCTTCCCGCCGACGACCGGAAGCTCGGTCTCGAACTCGAAGGGCTCGTGCGGCAGGTAAATGACGGCCCGCGGTCCTGGATCCTCGCGCCCTAGGTCCGTGCGCTTGATCTTGTTCCGCCCTGCCATCATCAGTCTGATGCGCTCCACCAACTTCCGCATGTCCATGGCTCCTCAGGTGCGGATGCGCTCAGCCCTGCTGATCGTGAGCTAGGTCAACTCTAGGCCAAGCGAGCATACGAACATCGTACGGCACGCATATGACTGATGTACAACTCCCGTATAACAGTCGCTTGACAACCGGCTAGTAGCATTCGGCTACTAAGCTAATTGCCAGACGCTAATTGACAGCTGTCATGACCAAGCCCATACTCCATGCTAGGGATATTAGCCTGAGCGCTGGGCATGACGGCTACAAGGCAGTTCCGGAGGCCGCCAGGCTTTACCACGCTGACTGTCGGGAGCGGGTATGCACACGCCGGGGCACTACGGGGACTGCGGTCGGCCTTGCGCGCACGGAAGGGGTTTAGTCATGGCAGCAGGGGCAGAAACCGGTCCGAACCTGGCGGGGCGCAGTTCTCTCGGACTCGACAGCGGGTTAGCGGCGCACTGGCAGGATCTCGAGGCCGCACTCTCTTGTGACGGCCCGCTGGAAAGAGTCACCGTGAACATGATCAGCCGGGCGGCCGACGCGCTGAACTTAGTTGTCGGTTTGACCGGCGACACGAAGACGGATGCGATTAACCGGGCGCTGCAGTTCTACGCATACGCGGAGCTCGTCGTGGCCCGCGGCGGCGCGATCTACGTCCAGGACTCGCCACGCTCCGAGCCACAGCCGCTCAGATTTACCTAGCGTTCCCTGCGGTCCGGGATCCTCGCCCCCCGGTTCCCAGGCGCGCACGTCGGGCCAACCGGAACCGGTACGCGATGCCGGATCCGCCGCTAGAAGCCAGGACTCAGCAACTTTCAATCGCACGTCGACAAAGGCCCGGAGCCCGGGGCCTTCAGCGCTGAGGTCTGTGTGCTTAATCGTCTTCCCCATGGCTCGGGCTCTCCTTGCCGCAGGCCCGCTCAGCATGGACCACGCCTGGGAGGCAGTTTAACACCCCGTCAATACGAAGTGCGCGGGATGTACGTAGAACGATGTACTTCTGCCACCACGTATACTGGCTAGAAGCAACAGGCAACGAAGCTTTCTGCCAGCTATAACATTGACACATAGCAGTCTGACGTCCATAATTTAGTTACTAAGAAGGATCCTGAGGCTGGGAAGGACCAGCTCACGGCGGTAGTACGTACTCGGATCGGGTGTCTGGCAGGCCAAAAGCCACCCCGTTGGCAAGCGGAGCCGAGACGTAGCCGGCAAGCGCGGAAAGAAGGGGTTTTGCCATGCCCGCAGCAACAAAAGCCGGACGCGACGACACCAAGTCGGGCGCACGGGGAAACGGCAGCAACGGGCCACTGGAGCGAATCACCGTGAACCTGACCGGTCGCGCTTCGCGTGCCCTGGAGTTGGCGACCCGACTCACTGGGGACTCCAAGACAGACACCGTGAACCGGGCCTTGCAGGTGTACGCCTACATGGAGCAGATCACTGCCGACGGCGGCTCTGTATACGTTCGCGAAGGAGCCGACGCTGAGCTAGAACGGCTGAAGGTCTTCTAACTGCGCAGCTGACGAAACCCCCTCAGCGAGCCGGGACCGCAGTCGTCCTACAGACTGGGAAATGGGCCCGCTGAGGCTTCTGAACTTGGTGACCGGTGCCGGGCACCGCCGTTGATTCGTGGAATCACCGGCGGTGCCTTGCGATTGACGCCTAAGAATTCTTCCTTTTTCTTGTCGATCTTCTTATCGATCGAATAACCGAGCGTGAGCGCACCTCAGCAGGAATCGCCAGGTCGTTCAGATCTGCCCAGCAGCTTGGCTCGCCGCTTGACCCGCTTGTCAGGTCGCTGACACGCTCAACGGGTACCGGCGACCTGCTCAGCCGCCTGATACGAGGGAACCGACGCCAGGTACCGAGGTCTTTCTGCGGATCGCGGATATTAGCTCGGTAAGTAGGACGTTCGTATGATAGATCCGTTGCTCGCCCTATTGTGGTCATATGTTGTCCTTATCAAGCACGCACGCCCGGTTCCCCCCGCAGCCGGTACTTGTGATCGCTCACACACGCTGGGAGCTGGCAGTTTCTCAATGGCCAGTCGTGCCGCTCCGCAGCCATACCTAGTATCTCGGGTCGCTCCCGTCAGTCCAAGCACCGCCTGGATTTCAATGCCCTGGGAGTGGCGAACAGGCGGTTGAGTGTAGATACGAAATGAGTAGTTCGTCAGATATCTACATTGACAAGTATCTGTGAGATGTACGTATCATAGCATCATGTTGAGCATACGGAAGGGGTGCGCTGCCCTCATCGCAAGCGCTTGGATCGGAGCCGCCGCACCTGCGGGAAGACCGGGCGTCGAGGCCTGCCGAGCACCGCCGCACCGGCCATGGACGGCCGATGCACCTCGGCAGAGGAGGCGAACATCGGAGGAGTGAGTCCGTCCCTGCAGCGATGGGCGTTGCGGGGCAAGGCGGCCGCGCCAGAGCCAGCTGGCCCGTTGGAGGCGCGGGCCGCGTGAAGTCGGAAAGCACGGTAGCCGGCAAAGCGGGGGCCTAGCCCTCGGTAGGAGGAACCAAGCGAAATGGAGAACAACCTTGCGGAGGAGAATCGTGCAAATGCGAACTGGTCACGCCGCCACGGTGGCCGTGGTCTAGAACGAATCACGGTAAACCTCACGCCGCGGTCGTCATCTGCACTCGACTTCGCCGTCGACATGACGGGAGATACGAAAACAGATGCCATCAACCGCGCCGTTCAGATCTATGCGTGGCTCGAACAAGTCATCGAAGGCGGGGGCTCGGTGCACGTTCGGCCCGCGGAAGGCGCCGAACTGGAGCGCCTCAGATTCGTTGGGTGAGACAACCGCAAGTCAGCAAGCGCTTCAGCCGCCAGGTACTGCGGAAAATGAAGCAACGGAACATTCGAAAGGCCCGGTCATGAGCCGAACTTCGCTTCACATCTGGTATTTGTCACGCAGCTTGCGAGCGCTGGCGACGGTCAGCAAGCTGACGGTCAGCGCTTTAGGCTGCGCCCTAGCCCACGCAAGAGGGCAGGTCGAGAAGAGCCTTCAGCATTGGCCGAGGAGGCAGGGGACTATCTACACCATGTGCCACCACCCGCGCCGCGGGTTGAGCCACGCCTGCACTGCGGCCACAAGACCCGACAACGTGACCAACCGCGCCCTGACAGCGTCAAGAGCGTCCAGACGAAGGCGGGAAGCCAGCACCGCCTGGAAGCCGTTCCCGGCCAGAACCTAGCCAGTGCAAGAGGCATCGCGTGGGGGGACCGTGTCGCACGGAGCTGGTCCGCCCACGCGACGCCACCCGAGCCACCCTGACTTCCCGTCAACCACTGCTGTTCGCGGCGGCCGGCAACGTGCCGCGGGTTAACGGATCCGCCGCGCGCCCGACCGTTCTTAGACTGACTGCGTGAGCTTCGCGCTGAACCTGCTGGCGGACGTGCGCTGGCGCCAGCGGCCCGTGGTTGGCGATCGGCCGCAGGCGCTGCTAGCGTCCCTGGCAGCGAGCGGCTGCCGGCCGGTGGCCGACGAGGAGCTGATCAAGCTCGTCTGGGGCGAGGAACCGCCGGTCAACGGGCTCAAGAACTTGCAAGTGCTGGTATCGCGCACCCGCAGCGCTTGCGGTGCTGACGCGATTGAACGCGACGGCGCCGGGTATCGGCTAGGCGCCGCGCCCGGCGAGATCGACAGCGTGCGGCTCTCTGAGCTTGTCCGTGACGCCGCGGCGGCACTGGACCGGGACGCGGCGCTCGCCGCCGAGCTAGCTAGCCAGGCTCAGGCGCTGGCGGACGGCCTGCCGGTGACGGCTGACGGCGTCGGACCGCTAGCAGAACTGCGCCGCGCGGCTGCCGCGGACGTGGGCGCCGCCCGGCTGATCCAAGCGCGCGCAGCTAGCCGGATGGGAGCTCATGGCGCCGCGCTTCCGGGCCTGGAGGCGGCGCTCGCCGAGGGGCCGGACGACGAGTCCCTGCTGGCCGACTTGCTGCGCAGCGAGGCTGCCGTCAAGGGCCCAGCGACCGCCCTGGAGCGCTACG
>Ga0335074_10003578_pt1 | contig 21296 bp, 14 predicted proteins | sample Lox_Sample_23_FD_206715 | JGI IMG/M metagenome (GOLD analysis project Ga0335074, IMG submission 206715) | Soil microbial communities from Loxahatchee National Wildlife Refuge, Florida, United States - Lox_Sample_2.3 | ecosystem: Environmental > Terrestrial > Soil > Wetlands | place: USA... | reverse complement strand
CGACGTGTCCGCTGGCGGTGAGCCTGAATACGTTTCCGAGCGGGACGCTGAAGACGCCGTACTACTACCAATACAACGCGGGAGTGGAACAACAGATTGGGCAGGGCGGCGACCTGCGCGCCGATTTTGTGGGCACGCGGGGAGTGCATGAGCCTTTCCAAGAGCAGTTGAATGGCTACCAGACGGTGTGCGCGGGATGCTTTGCGCCGTTTCCGTATGAGAGGCCGCTCGACCAGCGGTTCGGGAATGTGAATGAGTTCCGGACGGATGCAAACAGCAGTTATGCGGGATTGCAGACGGTGTACACCGAGCGGTGGCGCGGGCTGACGATGCGAGCGAACTATACGCTGAGCCGTTGCCTGGATGAGGTGTCGAACGGAGGGCTGCTGGCGTTCTCGACGCAGGGACTGATGTCTCCGCTGCCCGGAGAGCTGAGGCGGCAGTATGCGAGTTGCGATTACGACGTGCGGCACAATGTTTCGGCGTTCGGGATGTACCAGTTGCCGTTCCATGGCGGGCACGGATTGATGCGACAGGTCCTTGGCGGATGGTCGGTATCTGGGACGCTGTTTGTGCATTCGGGACTGCCGTTCAGCGTCCTGAGCCAGCCCTACATTGCGAACGGCAACGGCGTGTTCCAAGCGAACGGCGCCAGCACGGTGCAGTTCGATGCGCCGGAGTATGCGAAGCGAGTGACGGGCGTGCCGGTGTACCGAAAGAGTCCCTATGCGGGTGTAACGGTGGCGGGGACGAAGCAGTGGCTGAATCCCGCTGCGTTTACGTCGGTGGTGGATCCGGCGACCGGAGCGTGCACCGGGGGCGACTCGGTGGCGAATTGCCAGTTCGGCGATGCAGGGAGGAACTCGGTGCGGGGGCCGCGGTATGTGAACTCGGACGTTTATGTGACGAAGAGGTTTGCACTGCGGGAGGGGGTGACATTCCGGCTGGACGCGCAGTTCTTTAATGCGTTCAACCATCCGAACTTTGCGCTGCCGAGCGAGGTGGAGGCGGGTGTGCCTGGCGAGTCGGTTCCGGCGCGGTTCGGGACGCTGGAGAGCACGATTTCTCCGCCGACCGGGCTGCTGGGAGTGGGGCTCGGAGGGGACAGCTCGCCGCGGATGATTGCGTTTCAGGGGCGAATCGAGTTCTAGGACTGCGTGTTCGAGCGGCGTCAGACGCTGAGGATGGGGATGGGTGAGTCGCGGACCATGGCGTAGGTGAGGTCGCGGAGGCGTCCTTCTGAGCCGGGTTGCGAGCTGCGGCCCATGATCAGCGCATCAGCGTCGAAGGACGCGACGGCGTGAAGAAGCGCTTCCTTGATGGGGCCGACGGCGATGGTGACGGGAAGGTTGAGGCCGACGCGGTGTTGCAGCTCGTTGATGCGGGCGCGGGCCAGCTGCCGTTCTTCGGACTGGAGTTGATCTTCGAGGTCGAGCTGGATGGGCAGACCGGGGTCAGAGGACGGGATGGCATGGATGAGTTGCAGGCTGCCACGAACTTGTTCCGTCGCCTGGAGAGCGTAGCGGAGGACGCTCTCGGAGGTTTCTCCGAGGCCGATGGCGCACAGCCATTGGCGATGATTGATGGGGCGGGGTGCGACGTCGATGGCGTGATGGCCGGTGAGGACGGGGCAGTCGGCGGAGTCGAGGACCTTGGCGGCGGTGGAACCGATGAGCATGCGGCGGAAAGAGCCGGCGTGCGTGGGCATGATGATGAAGTCGAATCCGTTGCGTGCGGTTTGGGCGATACAGGTGGCGGCGTCTCCGGCGTCGAGGATGCGCGGGTATTGCGAAGGCGGGAATTCCTCGGCGAGGAAGGTGTTGAGGTGGTCGCGGGCGATCTGCTCGTGCTCGATGGCGATTTCGGATTCGGGGCGATAGTAAAGCTCGAATCCGTTGTAACTGGAGGGGTTGAAGACGTGGATGAGAGAGACGCGGGCGGACCAGATGGCGGCGGCGCGCTTGACGTAGCGGGCCATGGCGACGGAGGCGGCGGAGAAGTCGACGGGGAAAAGGATGTTGGTAATGACGGGCACGCGGCGGTTCCTTCCGTAAAGGAAGATGTGGGAGCGGGGCGGGATGGTGCAGGTATTTTGGGGCTTTCGGTCCAGGCAGACGCGCTTCCCACCCCATCATGCAAAGACCGCACGATGGGGGCCCCGGCTTCGCGCAGGGTTGGGCGGTCATTCGGTGCCGCTTCCGTTGGGGAGGGGGTTTAGGCTTAATCTTTGGGCGCGCTCGGCAGCCTAGAGCAGCGGCTTAGCGAACTGCTGGGGGCGGAAGTTGATCTCTCGTCTGCGGAGTGGATGAGAGATCAAGTCCGCTCGAGGGCGATGCGCGAGGCAGTCCTTGTCTTTTAGGGACAACAGGACTCATCTTCAGGATATTGTCGATGGGATCGACCCGGATGCTCACCCAACGGACGAAGACCTGTCCGTGGGGACCCCGGGTCGGCTCCGCGAGAGCATGCGGCAGCAAGGTGCGGCTCCCGACAAACCCGGCTTTACTTAAGAGGAAAGCACTCGAGGTCATTGGCGAAGGTGATGGGGCCGGAGTACCGGTGGCGAATCTCAGTCAGCGTGGTGTTCTGGGCTTCAGTTCCCAGAGTCCGCGGCATTAGATGGGACAGTACCAATTGGCGGACATGAGCGTTGGCAGCGATGGTTCCGATGACAGACGGGGGCATGTGGAGGCGCCGTTCGAGTCCGGTAGCACCTTCGGGGACGGCGTTGTGGGCGATGAACAGGTCGGCGTTCATGGCGAGCTGGGTCAGGCCCGGACCTTCTCCGTTGGTATCGCCGCTGAAGACGATGCGCTTGCCGGCGATATCGACTCGCCATGCCAGCGCGGGAAAGACGCCGTGAATGACGCTGACGGCGTAGACGGCCATATCGGGATTGCGAAAGACAAGGACGGGGACCTGGGTAGGCGCGACGTTGTGCGGCTGGAGCTGGTAGGTGCCGTCGGGGTTTGGCTCGACCATTTCGCTGAGGTAGCGCCAGGCCCCATGCGGATCAGCGAAGAGGTCGTGCACAAACTCAGTGGTCGAGGGCATGTACCTGTTTCCGGAAGGGCCGTAGACGGGCAGGGGGCGGCGTCGTTTCCCGAACCAGGAGGAAAAGACGAGGGCGGGGAAGTCGCTGCTGTGATCGACGTGGAAATGGCTGAAGAGGAAGACGTCGAGGGTGGACATGCGGGCGCCGCTCTGGCCGAAGCGGAGGGCGCTGCCGCCTCCGGCGTCGAGGATGACGCGGGCGCGGCCGTTGTCCCAGATGAGATAGCTGGTGGAGGCGCGCTTATCGCGCAGCTCGGGGCCGCCGGAGCCGAGGACCTGGACGGCGAGACCCGTGGCTCCGCAGGACTGCGCGGGCAGGAGCGGAGGCGCGCACAGGAAAAGAGCCGCGACGATGAGCAGGGACTTGAGCGGGAGTGCGTGCGGGCGCATGGCAGAAACCTGGGGCGAGGCAATTATGGGCGCGGCGCGAAGCGATGGCAAGGGGTGGTAAGGTGGTCGCTCGGGTTCTTCGGCTTCGCTCAGGACAGGCTCTGCGGCAGCAAGGTGTGCGGCTCTGTCGAGCCGGGCTATGGGGATTTGAATAGGATGGGGTCGCGGCGTCTCCACCCCAGCACGCATGGACCGCGTTCCAGGGACCCCGGGGTGTCGACTCCACTCCGGTCAGATGGCGGCGGCGCGCTCATTCTATACCTACAGTGGGGGGATAATTACCTTTGCAGAGGTAGGCGTTCCAGTGGCCACGCGCACGACGGCCCCGCCGAAACTGGATGAAGCGGCCGGGGCGGCAGTCCGGGCAAAGGCGTTGGCCGGGAAGTACAAGACTGAGTTTCTGCAGCACGGGTAAAAGACGGCGGAGATTGACGAATGTTCCTCCCAAACAGCTATTGGGCTGCCCTGATTCTAATGCTGCTCAGCATGCTCTGCTGGGGCAGCTGGGCCAATGCTCAGAAGATCGATAAGCGCTGGCCATTCGAGCTGTTCTATTGGGACTACATGTGGGGGCTGGTGGCGTGTGCCGCGCTATTTGGGCTGACGCTGGGGAATACAAACCCTGCATCGCCGGACAGCTTCTTCCGCAATCTGAGCGCGGCGAGCACGCGCAGTCTTGTGGAAGCTTTCGCGGGTGGCGCGATCTTCAATCTCGGGAACCTGCTGCTGGTGGCCGCAATTTCTGTGGCGGGGATGGCCATTGCGTTCCCCATCGGAGCGGGACTGGCGCTGGTGATTGGCGCGGTGATCAACTACATCATTTCGCCGAGTGGGAATCCGGTTCTTCTTTTTGGAGGAATCGGGATGATCTGCGTTGCCATTGTGCTCGACGCGGCGGCCTACCGGGAACACGAAGGAGGCGCGAAGACGAGCGGGAAAGGGATCGGGTTGAGTCTGGCCTGCGGTGTTGCGATCGGGCTCTTTTACCCGTTTGTGGCCAAGGCGACGACAGGGCCGAACCATCTGGCGCCGTACACGGTGTATTTCGTGTTTGCGCTGGGGGCGATGGTTTCGAATTTCCCGATGAACTACGCGATGATGCGCCGGCCGGTGAGCGGCGAGCCGCTGGAAATGAAGGACTACTTCAAGGGACGACCCGGCCTGCATATGTGGGGCGTGTTAGCGGGAGCGGTGTGGAGCATCGGAACGATCTGCAGCTTCGTGGCTTCGTACGTTCCGATGATTGGGCCGGCGACTTCGTTTTCGCTGGGCGAAGGCAACACGATGATCTCGGCGATATGGGGAGTTTTTGTGTGGAAGGAGTTCGAGGGCGCGGGGAGCCGGGTGAAGGTTCTGCTGGGACTGATGTTTGTGTTTTTTGCGCTGGGTCTGACGAGTATCGCGCTGGCACCGGTGATTCGGTAAAGGCTGATGCGGATTTTCATCCGGTAGCGGGTCAATTTAAGGGGAGGCATTGCCTCAGCGGCTAAAGCCGCAATGATTTTCTTCAGCTTACGGACGGGCTGAAGCGCGTCCCCTTCAAAAGCAATTCAAACTGAAGCCCGTCCCCTTCAAAAGCAATTCAAGCTGGCCCACCGCGGGTTATCGACCCAATTGGACAAACCCATGGCGTTCAGGTAGCGTCAGAGATGAGCCGGTTACTCCACCGCCCCCTCTTTCAGGTTCCCTGAACTAAGTCAGCCCATCTGAAGTTCTCTCTCCTTAGCCAACAATCAGCCTCTTAAGGAGGACTTATGTATGCACGCAAAGTTTCTGTTCATCTGAAGCCGAACATGATTACCGAGTACGGCCACGTATTTGACACCCAAGTTCTCCCATTGCTTCGCAAACAAGCGGGGTTCAAGGATGAACTCACGCTCGCCAATGCCAATGGATTGGACGTGACGGCGATCAGCCTGTGGGAGAACAAGAGGGATGCAGAGAACTACGACACCAAGACGTACCCTGAAGTGTTGAAGATCTGCTCAAAACTGATCGATGGAACTCCCAAGGTTCAGACGTCCGAGGTGGTCAACTCGACATTCCATAAGATCACCGCTCACTCGCCCGTACCAGCATAAGAACGACGAGCGCGTTTCAAGGGGAGGCGGTCAATTCCGCCTCCTCTTTGTCGCTGGATTCGAACCCCGGAATGGGGATTCGCGATCCCCGTACCGCCCCTTCGGCAGGCTCAGGGCAGGCTCTCAGAGGAGGCGCAACGCATGAGTCAACTCCTCCCCACCGGAACTTGGCCCGCCGGAACTTTGCGTCCACCCGTCCGTCTAATATATTCCTGATGTCTCTGCCCATCGCCTGCAGCCTGCTCGCCCGCCGGACCCTTGCTGTCCTCGCCCCTGCGTTGCTGCTCGTCGCCTCTGACGCCTTCGCCCAGACCTCGCCCGCCCCGCCCATCGACCCCGCCGCCCTGGTCCGCCGCGCGGTCGCCGAGCGTCTCGCTGAGGATGCCAACCACCGCCCTCTCCGCTATTTTCTCCACAAGCAGGACAATCACCACAACATTGTCCAGGAAATCATCGAAACCCCCCAGGGCGACGTAGCTTTGGTCGTCGCCTCCAACGGCCGACCTCTAAGCCCCGTGGCCCGCCAGCGGCAGATCGACCGCCTTCACGCCCTCGCCGCCAACCCCGCGCTCCAGCAGCACCGCCTCAGCAGCGAACAGGCCGACCAGGCCCGCGTCGATAAACTCCTCCGGCTGCTGCCCGACGCCTTCCTCTACCGTTACGCCGGCTCCGGCCCCTGCCAGGTCACCTCCACCCCGGACATCCTGATCCCCGGCGTTGCCGGTCTGCCGCCCCCCGCGACCTCGCAACCCACCCAGCTCTGCTGGCACCTGACCTTCACGCCGAACCCGCAGTGGAATCCGCCCGACATTGAGTCGGAAGTCCTCCGCGGCATGGCCGGCGATGTGTGGATGGAGGCTTGCCAGGACCGCCTCGTCCGTCTGAGCGCCCATCTCATCGCCAGCGTCAACTTCGGCTGGGGCATCCTCGGCCATCTGGACAAGGGCGGCACCGTCTTCTTCGAGCAGAGCTACGTGGATGGCGGCGAGTGGGAGCTCACCCGCATGAAGCTCAACCTGACGGGCAAGGCTCTTCTGATCAAATCCCTGGGTTTCCACATAACCGACGAGATGGCCGGCTTTTCAGCCGTTCCCCCAGATCTCGACTACCGCCAGGCGATCAAAATGCTCCTCGACTCTCTGCCCGCGCAGTAGCCGCAGCACGCGTGAAAGGATTGGGCGCGCGGAGTTGTGGCCGGGTCGAGGATGGGTCGCCCGCCGGAAATTTTAGGAATTATTTGTTGGGGGTCGTTTAGCCTCCACCCCAGCACGCATGGACCGCGTGCCGCGGCCACGGGCGTCGACTCCACTCCGGTTTCCCACTCAAGCCAAAAGAGGGCTTGAATGGGCCACCCACCGCCGGCAGTGAGGGAGCTAAGATGGAGAAAACGTAACAACGAGGATTGCGGATGCCATTGCTTGAGATTCTCGTGTCGTGCGTGGGTCCCGCTGTAGCAAAGACGGTTTTAAAGCTCTGGGCTGGCGACAATGATGCCGCGGTTGAAGCGGGTGGTTCGGCGATCGACGTCCTCGCAAAGCTCATCCCTGACCTACGTGCCAGAAATGAGGCTGAAAGGCAGCTGCAAGCGATAGGAGAAGAGGCGGCGGAAAGCCTTAAGTTTACATTTGAAACTGAGGGGCGGCAATTAATGTTTGACGATCAAGAAGCCGTCGCCAAGCTCGTCGCGCAGACTCTCGACCGCAGCAAAATTAGCGCTGAACTCCTGCTCGAAAGAGATCTCGACCCGGTCAAACTTACTAACCACTTTGTCGCTGAGGCGAATGAGCAACTTTCGCTCTTACCCGAGCCGCGCGCATGGCTTTTCAAGCGTGTAATTGAAGAAGCTAGTCAGTCGATTGTCGATATAGCTGGCGAATTGCCTCACTTTAGTGAGCGCACTTTCGCCGAGTTGCTTAGACGCGATCGCGTGCTGATCGATGCTGCCCATCGGACGTTGGAGAGTCTGGATCGCATCAGGGCCAAGGTCGAAGACAGTGAAGAGGCGGAATCCGCAAATTTCGAAACGGAATACCGACGGGCCGTTATGAGGAACCTGAACAGACTAGAGTTGTTTGGTGTTGATCTCTCTCGCGCGAGTAAATCTCATCCGCTGAGCGTTGCTTACGTGAGCCTAAACGTTAGCGACTCAACGAGGGACTTCGACGCCAAGGCCAAAGAGATAGGTGGAGAGGAGGAGACCGAGAGCGACGACTCGGCCGTCCAGGCGGTTGAGTCTGCTCTTGCGGGGAGCCGTCGCCTAATGGTCAGGGGCCCGGCCGGCGCCGGGAAGACCACACTTTTTCAGTGGATCGCGGTTCGGGCCGCGTCAAAGGATTTCGAACAGCCTCTAGAGGATTGGAATGACGCGCTTCCATTTCTAATTCGACTTCGCCAAGTCGGCGACTCCGACTTTCCCCGCCCTGAGGACTTCCCGTCGTTCGTAGCACCAGCCATCGCTGGCGCAATGCCGCAAGGTTGGGTACATCAGAGGCTCCATTCCGGCAGAGCGGTGATCATGATCGACGGTGTCGACGAAGTTATCGATTCTAGACGAGATGCTGTACGCAGATGGGTCAAAGAGCTGGTAGGGACCTTTCCAAATTGCCGGTTCATCGTTACATCTAGGCCGCATGCCGTCGGGCAAAATTGGCTCGAGGATGAGGCATTCGCGGACGCTGATCTTCAACCAATGGACACAGAGGAGATCGAAACTTTTATTGATCACTGGCATAGGGCAGTTGTTGGGGAAGCGCAGCGAGAGGAGGAGGTTGGAGCACTAGAACACCTTGCCAGCAACCTCAAGATGACATTAAGAGGGAATCGTGCCATCCGTCGTCTGGCCACTAATCCGCTGCTTTGCGGCGTAATCTGCGCTCTGCATCGTGACACTAACGAACAGCTTCCAGAAGACCGCCTCGATCTTTATGAGCGGTGCTGTTCGATGCTTCTTGAAAGACGTGATCCTGAAAGCGGTCTTCATATTGGCGGTTATCCACGACTCAATTACCGACAAAAACGATCATTGCTTGATGACTTGGCGTACTGGATGCTTAAGAATGGTTGGACCGAAATCGCGCTCGCTTCGGCCAGAGATCGATTTGACAAAAAAATTGCAACTTTTCGGCCTGACGGAAGGGATGGGGTTGCTCTAACTGGCGAGAGTGCATCCCGTTTTTTTCTAGAGCGAAGCGGTATATTGCGAGAGCCTCTTGAGGGCAAACTTGATTTTGCTCACCGGACATTTCAGGAATTCATGTCAGCCAATGCCGCTGTAGCGGAGGGGGACATAGGTTTGCTTCTTTCGAACGCTACGAATCCACAATGGCGAGAGGTAGTGATTCTTGGAGCAGGGCTCGCAAGGCCGAGTGAAAGAAAAGACTTGATCCAGTCATTACTCAGCGAAGGTGATGCACATCGAGATAGTCGCCCCCAACTTCACCTGCTCGCTGCCGCATGCCTTGATGCCGCCGTTGATGTCGACAGCAGCTTACGGAGCGAAGTTGAGAGCCGTTTGGCGAATCTATTTCCTCCCAAAAGCATGTTAGAAGCGATGGAAATAGCCGAAGCTGCGGGCGAAATGGCAATTCCGTTCTTAAGACACAGTCGATTTTTGACGGCAAGGCAATCTTCCGCATGTATCCGTGCGCTCGCAATGGTTGGTTCGCTGGATGCGGTGCAGGCGATTGCAGAGTATGCGAATGGCTCTGACTTGGTGTTAAAGGAAGTTGTGCGGGCCTCTGACCGAGTGGATCCTGATATGTTCTTAGAGTGGATTGCACCCCGATTGGATCCTACGCGGCTTCCTGGTGATGCCGTATCCCATATGATCGCAAGGTTTGGTTTTGACATTGGTCAAATTATCAATCTTGAACATGCGCGAGAGCTGTCGCTTTCAGGAGGTAGGGCGCGCGATCTTGCCGTGCTTCAAAGGCTTTCCCACCTTCGCTCGTTGACTCTTGCAGGCCCAGCAGTAGCCGATCTTTCTCCCCTACGATCATTGCCAGAGCTTCGAGTCCTTACGCTTTCGCGAGTCAGTGTCAATGACCTCTCGCCATTAAGGTCACTCTCGGCACTGTCATCTTTATGGATAAGGTATTCCGATGTTGATGCAGGCCAAATTTATGGGATGACCGAACTAAAGTCACTCTCCATATGGGAGGGGAAAATAAGTAATCAAGAAGCGTTACGGAGCCTTAGCGGTCTGCAGAGCCTCTCGCTATTTGACTCGGACATGAATTTAGCAGTTCTAGCGGATACGGAACTCGATCGCCTCAGTCTGGGTGGATTCGAGGGTGATATTTCGTCGATCGGTGGTTTGCGTGGTTTAAAGCATTTATATTTGTCTCGCGTCAGGATCAGTGATGTTCACTGGCTGTCTAAGCTCACGAACTTGGAAACGCTCGATCTATACAACGTTGAGATTTCTGGATCTTTTCCTATATTGCCTAACCTTCAAAAACTCGGCCTTAAAGGAAGTCGGATTAGCCCGGAATTGGTAAACGCATTGCGTGGGGAATATCCAAGAGCGAAAATTGTCACGTAGTAACTGATTTAGTATGCTTTTGCCTCAAATCCTCCGCAGATATAGGATAGAAGTAGTCGGAGATTGGGCTGCGTGGGGTGGTTGAGGCTGCAATCTCTGAACCTTTTTCCCTATGGCGATGATCCAAACATCAGGCACTGAAGAAGTGCATCCTGACGTACTGCTGGTAGAGCGGGCGAAGCAGGGTGATGTGCAGGCGTTCGAGAAGCTGGTGAAGCAGTATGATCGCCAGGTCTTCCGGATTGCGCAGCACATTACGCAGAATCGCGAGGACGCGGAAGACGTCGTCCAGGATGCGTTTTTGAAGGCCTATGAGAAGCTGGAGCAGTTCCAGGGGAACTCAAAGTTTTATACCTGGCTGGTGCGGATTGCGGTGAACGAGTCGCTGATGCGGCTAAGGAAGCGCCGCACAGGCAAGATGGTCTCGATTGATGAAGACGTTGAGACCGAAGACGGCTCGATGCCGCGCGACCTGGCGGACTGGAGTCCGGACCCGGAGGCGCAGTACAGCCAGGCGGAGATAGCGGAGATTCTGAAGAAGACGATTCAGGGGCTGCCGCAGGGGTTCAGGGTGGTGTTTGTGTTGCGTGACGTAGAAGGGCTTTCCACCGAGGAGACGGCGGAGAGTCTGGGTTTAAGTATTCCAGCGGTGAAGTCGCGGCTTTTGCGGGCGCGGCTGCAGTTGCGGGAGCGGTTGACGAAGTACTTCCGCAAAAACGGGAAGAATGGTGGTGGGAAGTGACCTGCACGGAGTTTCTGGCGCAACTGGACGAGCTGATCGATAACGAAGTGACGGTATCGCTGAGGGCCGATCTGGAAGCGCATTTGCGGGAGTGCGAGCACTGCGAGATCACGCTGAACACGACGCGTAAGACGATTGAGATTTACAGAAGCCACGAGATCTATGAGCTTCCGGAAAATGTGCGGGTGCGGCTGGAACAGGCGATCATGGCGAAGTGCAGAAAGTGCTAGGGACTGGCCATCCAGGGTGTTAGCCACACGGGCGCACGCGCTTCGCGCCGTTCGGGGCTGAGTAGAAACTGGGACGCTGCCGATGGTCTCGGAGTGAGAGATTGGGTAATCAAGAAAGGCTCAGGAGGATTCCTGAGCCTTTGGTGTTTTTGGAGAACCTTAGCGTTAGTTGGTGGTGTTGGCGGGGTCGGCGGTGTCGTCGCGGCGGTGGAGCGTGGGTGGTTCGTCTGAGCCGTTGGGGTTATTGGGATTGTTGTTGACGCGGCGCAGCGAGGGTTTGTTGAGGTTGTTGTTGTGGAGGCGGCGCTTGTTTTCGATGCGGGCAAGGCGGGCCTTGACGGCCTCGAACTCGGAGGTGTCCTCAAGGTACTCAGCGCGCGGCGGGAGGATGTGGGCGATCTCCTCCTGGGAGTGCTCGATGCGGTCGGGTGTCTGAGGGTGGTCGGAGAACATCTTAGCGACGGCTCCGGGCTTGTGCTTCTGGAGATCTTCGAGTTTCTCGAACATGCTGACGAGGGCCTCGGGGTCGTATCCGGCGCGGTACATGTACTGGATGCCGAGATAGTCGGCCTGGGCCTCGAACTCGCGGGAGAACTCGAGGAAGGTGACAGGGATGGCGACGCTTTCAGCCTCGTAGATGCCGTAGCCGGTCCAGCCGCCGATGAAGATGAGAGGTGCGATGCTGGCGATCTGTGCCATGTTCATGCGGGTCATTTCGCGCATGGCGTGGTGGGCGCAGACGTGGGCGGTTTCGTGGGCCATGACGCCGGCGAGCTCGGCTTCATCGTCGGCGGCGAGGATGAGGCCGGAGTTCACGAAGAAGTATCCGCCGGGCAGGGCGAAGGCGTTGATCGTATCAGAGTCGATGACCTTGATGGTGAAAGGCACCTTGCAGTCTGAGTTCTTGACGATGTTCTGGCCGATGCGGTTGATGTACTCGGCGACGACGGGGTCGGTGATGATGTGGCTGCTGCGTACAACTTCATCGGCGTATTGCTTGCCCATTTTGATTTCGGTTTCCGTGGAGTACCAGTTACCGAGGCCGCGTCCGCCGATATTGCGCTCGCCGACGGCGTTGACGTCTTCAATGCTGCCCTTCTTGACGCCGGGCATGAGCTTGTCCTGATCGTACTCGGGCGGGTTGTTGAGCGAGGCGGTTTCCTCAGCGTCGGGCTGCTGGACAGCCTCAAGCTGCGGCGCGGTGAGGGGCAGGGCGGTTGCGGGTGACTCGGAGTTGTCGGCCGAGCCGGAGGCTGCGGGTGCACTGGATGCGGAGGCCGTGGCGGTTGCAGGCTTGGGATCGGGCGCGGGGTCAGCGGGGGTCTTGTCAGACTTCGCGGCGGAGGTTGGGGCCGTGGTCTGCGCCTGCGCGGTGGTTGCGGGGGTCGTCTGAGGCGCGGACTTGGACGATGTGGTTGTGGACTGCGCGAAGGCCACGGCGGCGGAGAGAGCTGCGACGGCGGCGAGGGTCAAGGCGCGGGAGACGGGACTGGCAGAGTGATCAGGCATAGAAAGCCCCCGAAGGCGGACATGTCTCCTATATTAGACGCCCGATTTGCAGATATTCCTCGGTCTTGGCGGTGAGTTAATTTGACCGGGCGGGAAATACGTCTGCCTATCACGGTTAGTATGCTCCTTTTTTGCGAGGAGTGCGTGCGGTGCGGCGGGGAAGTTTTACTGCGGATCGCAAAAAGTCCAGGGAGCGAGGATTACGGCGTTTTCAGAAATATTGTGGCCTTTTTGCAGGGTTCCGGGCCACCGCTCCCTGTTGGTCGTGTTGACTTTAGGGTTTACGCCTCGGTCTACAGCAATTCCGAAAATGCTCTAGGGTGTGCGGGCCGGGACGGGTCCTGCCGCATGGACGGCGATGAGGGGGTGGGCGAGGGTTCCGGTGAATGTAACAGGTGGGGTTTTGGCGTGGCGGTCCTTGGGCGAGGCTGGCTGCCAGGTGAGGTGGAGTTGGCGGGAGAAAGAGATGGTCCCGGTAGCGGGGCCTTTGGTGAAGGAGATGGACTGGTTAGCGATGATTCCGGAGGCTGGCCAATGGGTGAGTTGGGGATAGAGGCGAATGAGCGGCAAGCGTAGAGGCGGAAGCTGCTGAACGTGGGCGGCGGATTTCGGGGCAGATGGGGCAGCGGACGGGGTTCCGAGCCAAGGGCCGTTGATGACCCAACCGAAGGTTCCGGTGGCGGAGGCAGGGAGTGAGGAGAATCCGTTGAGGCGGAGGGTGGACTGGCCGTCGATTGCGCCGGTACCCCACTTCTCGTGGAAGAGAGCGGCGGCCTGCGGGAGTTTGATGCCCGTCCAGGTGAGATTGAGGGTGTAGGCAGGGCCGTTGGATGTGCTCTGGACGGAGCCGGTGGCGTGGGCGAAGCCGCCAAGGGTGGCCGCGTCGAGAGAGGCGATATTGAGCTTGCCGGATCGAACGGCGATGGCGGCGCGTGCGTTGGTGAGGCGGAGATCGCCGATGGTGAATGTAGCGACGTGGATGGTTCCGACGATGGGCGGCCATGCGGGAGGCGCGCTTTCGACGGTGGAGAGGAGGGACTGAAGAAATGCGCCGGGATTGGAGCCGAAGATTGCAGTCTGCAGAGCGGCGGCGTCGAGCGAGGGGAAGTCGAGATTGACCTCGGCAGGGCAGCCTGAGGGGTTGCCGCATTCGGCTGGATAGCTGACGGAGCCTTTCGCGGTGATTCCGTTGACCGAGATGGTAGCGTTGGCCCAGATGATGGTGTTGGGCTTGGCGGAAGCAGTCGATTCGGGGGCAGGACGGCCAGGTTGAGCTACAGGATGTGCTGCGGGTTGCGATCCGAACTGTACGGTGGCAGAGGCGATGTTGATGGGTTGAGGCAGCCAGCCGGGTGAGAGCTGGGCGTGCTGGAGACGGACGAATCCGCGGAGCTGGCTTTGCGATGCCGGGCCTGGTTCGAGGGTGACCGGCAGAAGCCACGGACCAGATAAGGTAAGGTCGGACTCCGCGCTGCCTCTGGGAGCGAGTGACTGGAGCGGCCCCAATTGGGAGAAGTCGCCAGTGACCGGTTGCAGGCGGGCGAGAGAGGCGTCTCCCGTGAAGCGCAGGCTGAAGCCGGCGCGCGAGAGCTGCGCGGAGACGTGCATGGGAATGGGTGCTCCGGCGGAAAAAGTGGCGGGCCGGAGAAGAATGATGTCGCTGGAAGGCGGTTGGTTTTCACGTTTCAAACGCGATATGTGGGGCACCCGCTCCCGTTTATGCGACGGCGATGGCGGTGTCCAGTTGGGCGTGGCGAAGATGAGGGATGGGAAGGTAAAGGCCTGATCGACATTGGCGAGGTGGATGGAAACGTTGTCGGCGAGGGCGTGTCCGGTGAGGACGCTCCGGGCAGTTTCGTTCCCGCGTGTTGAAAGCGAGGCGAGGGGCGCCGATTTGCGTGCCGGAGATGAAGGCGGCGTCCAGGTGAAGGTTCCATTAATGTCGCCGGAGGCACTTAGATCGGTGGGCAGGGTTCGGCGCAGCATGCCGAGGATGCTGACGACGAAGGAGGCCGGCATATGGTTGATTTCGAGATTGAGGTCGGGGTGGGGATGGCTGAGTTCGGGGACGGAGCCGGTGAGGAGGAGGTGTCCGCTGCCGGTAGGCAGCAGACAGACGAGATGGTCAAGGGAGTGGGCGGGCCGGTGGTAGATGGCGTCGCAGAAAGCGTCAATGTCGAGCTCGTTGAGTGGGGTGAATTCGAGGCGGTGGGCGTTGATGATGTGGAGGCGGGGATGGATTTTGAGGTTCTCCATGTCGCCGGTGATGTCGGCTTCGAGACGGAGGGCGCCACGCCAGCCGCTGTCGAAGCCGAAGAGGAGACGGCTGACCTGGCCGAGCTGCGCGCCGGTCCATGAGACCTGAAGGTCGAGCGGAAGCTGTTCGAGCGATGGCGCGCGGGTAAGGGAGCCGTCGAGGCGGAGGGTGCCGGTGTCTTCGAGGTCGAGGTCGAGATCGGTGCGGACGGGCTGCGCCTCAAGGCGTATGCGCCAGTGGTTGGAGTCAGAGAGCCAGAGCGAAGCGTCGGTGTTGAAGAGCGAGAAGGGCTTCTTCTCATAGCCCTCTTTGAAGTTGATCCGCGCGCCGCTGAAGTCGACGTAAGGGAAGCGCAGAGCGGCGCTGGTATGGTGCTGGGCAGTAGGAGCAGCCCTGGAGCGCGAGGCCTGGAGCAGAAGCGACGAGAAGTTCCAGCGACCGGCGGAATCGCGAACGAGGTTGACGCTGGCGTTGTCGAGGTCGATGCGGCCGACTTCGAGGCGGAGGGTCCAGAGTGTGGAGAGGCGCGGGTAGACGGTAACAGTGGGCGCGATGAGAAGCGGCTCGGCGCCGAAAGCGGGGTCTTCGTCAACGGTGAGGTCGTGGATTTCGAGGCCGGGAAGGGGAAAGAGCGTGAGGTTGATGGAGCCGATATTGACGTTGTGACCGAGGCTGCGGGAGAGCGAAGCGGCGATGGTGCTGTGATAGTGTCCGAGGCTGATGAGGGGCAGCAGGAAGACAGCGAGGATGAAGATGAGGGCAGTGACGAGAATGCGACGGCGGCGGTGACGCGCTGGAGTGGTTGCGGACGCAGTCATTGGCGATCGAAAAAACTGTTCCCCATCAGGGGCGCAGGCCCCGGCGATTCCTTTTGGGCAGCATGTTACTTCACCAGATGGAAGGTGCGGCCCCAGCGGGTGTCGCCGAAGAAGTGCAGGACGACGTGACCGAGAGAGCCGATGCGAGCGATGATGCCGGTCTGGCCGTAGTCCGCCTCAGTGGACTTGAAGGACCAGTAAACAAACATGGGGCGGCCGACGATGTTGGCGCGCGGAACGAAGCCCCAGTAGCGGCTGTCGAGCGAGACGGGGCGGTTGTCGCCCATGGCGAAGTAGTCGCCCGGAGGGACGACGAGGTCGCCGTTCCTGATGTGGCTGGGGAGATCGAGTGCCCACTCGGCGGTGACGTCGCTGCCGGGCGGCGGCGGAACGGCGGGGAAGTCGTCGCGGTAGGGATAGGGACTGGTGGCGACCTGCGCGTAAGGCTCTTTTTGCGCGACGCCATTGACATAGACGGTGCCGTCGATGAGGTGGATGTGGTCGCCGGGGATTCCGACGACGCGCTTAACGAGGTAAAGATGTGTCCCGTTGGACTCAAGTGTGGGTTTGTAGAAGACGATGATGTCGCCGCGATGAACGTTGCGGTAATAGACAAACGGCGCCCAGCGAGCGGGAGGGGCGAGAGTGATGCGATCGACGAGAACGTGGTCGCCGATGAGGAGGGTCTTCTCCATGGAGGAGGAGGGGATGACGAAGTTCTGGAAGACGAAGGCAAAGGCGAAGAGGACGAGAACGATGACGCCGCAGATGGAGGCAAAAGCTTCAAGCGGAGTTTCGTCCTGTTTTTTAGTGGCGGCCGCGGCTTCGCGTTCCAGAGTCTGCTCCATTGTGTGTGCGTGCGTCTCCTGGGTGGGGTATTGCGGGTCGGGCTGCAGGACGGGCATCAGTGAATGACGTGCAAGATGCGCGACCAGCGGGCGAAATCTATGATTTTCTCGAAAGGCCCTTCCTGATTGAGTCTATCACCCGATGAGGGCAGAGCCCGGGCCTGTGGGAACGTGGGGAGATCGGTGGTGGAGGGTTCGCGGAGCGAGAAGTAGATGATGAAGGGGCGTCCGACGATGTCGGCGCGGGGGACAAAGCCCCAATAGCGGCTGTCGCGGCTGTGGTTGCGATTGTCGCCGAGAACAAAGTATTCGCCGGGAGGGACGACGATGTTGCCGTTGACTTCGTTGCGATGCAAGCGAACCCACCAGTGGGTATCGACGTCGGGATTGGTGTAGGCGCCGATGGGGAAGTTGTCGCGAAAAGGATCGGGGAAAGCTGGTTCGTCGACGGCGTAGGGCTCGGTCAGGGGTTTGCCGTTGCGGTAGACGATGCCGTGGGAGAGATGGATGCGGTCGCCAGGGATTCCGATGACGCGTTTGACGACATGCTCGGCGGGATTGAGCGGAAAGTAGAAGACAGCGATGTCCCCGTGACGGATGGGGCGATAGGGGAGCAGCCAGCCGAAGTGGCCGGGAGGGCCGTAGATGGTTTTGTTGACGAGCAGGAAGTCGCCGACGAGCAGGGTGCGCTCCATGGATTCAGACGGAATACGAAAGGGCTGAATGATGAAGGTGAGGATGAAGAGCGCGACAACGAGGATGGAGGCGAAGGATCGGGCCGCCTCAAGGAGTGTGGGGTACAGGATGCGGATGGGATGAGGCGAAGGCGCACGCGGATCCGCCGCGCTGGCGCCGGAAGTGGTGTCGGGCGCGTCGAGCGGAGTTTCCGCAAACAGGTTCATGCATGTTTCTCCGATACGGCGCCATTTTTGGATGAAGCGGCAGGGGCAGACTGGAGTTTGACGATGGCGCGGCGAGCTGCCTCCTGCTCAGCCTTTTTGCGGGTGGTGCCGACACCGCGGGCGAGGACCTTGCCACGGACGCCATCCTGACGGGCGAAGACCTCGACGAGGAAGCGCTTACGGTGGTCGGGGCCACTCTCGGCTTTAATGGCGTATTCAGGCTGGCTATGGTTGTGGGCCTGGAGCAGTTCCTGGAGCGCGGACTTTGAGTCGCCGATGGTCTTTGCACCGCGCATCTGGTCGCGGAGGGTAGGTGCTGCGGGGTCGAGGATTTCACGGAGGATGAAGCTGCGGGCAGCGTCAATGCCGCCGTCGAGATAGAGCGCGGCGATGACGGCTTCCATGCAGTTGGCGAGGAGCGCGGATTTCTTGCGGCCGCCGCTGCGCTCCTCTCCGCGGCCGAGGAGCATGAATTCGCCGAGATTGAGGCGTGCGGCGACCTGGCCGAGATGGCGCCGGCTGACTAGCTCGGAGCGCAGCCGGGTGAGCTCGCCCTCGCGCAGTTCAGGGTAGCGCTGGCAGAGGTCTTCGGCGACGAGGAAGCCAACGACGGCGTCGCCGAGGAATTCAAGCTGTTCGTTATCAGCAGTTGCAGCGGCAGCGCGGGCGGAGGAGTCGATTCCGGTGAGCCGGCGCTCGTGAGCAAGGGAGCGATGCGTGAGCGCGCGGGTGAGCAGGTCCGGCTGCGAGAACTTGTGCTGCAGCAGGGACTCAATGGTTGTCGCCGGCTCCGGTTTCTCTCTCAAGGCATCAGTCCTTACAACGGCATATTCGGAAATTGTGCGGCCATTTTGCCTGGTTCCAGGGTTACCGCTCCCTGCTGGTCGCGGTGACCTGATGTCCTTCACTTCGCATTCCATGATTTCCGAAAATGCGGGTGTTTCCACCAGAATATGACGTATCAGGCAAGATTGTGTTGCGCCGCCGGAGATTATTGTGGCTGCGTGGAAGGCGGTTGGGCAACAGGAGGCTGGGACGCCGGTGGAGCCGCGGGCGCGGACGCGGGGGTGCCGCTGTTGTCGGTGTTCGCGCTGCCGTCGTCGCTGGACTGCTGGGGCTCGCCAGGAAGAGTGAAGGGCTTTTTGAGGCCATCCTCAGCGGCTTGTTTGGTGTCCGGCTGGCCGTCACGAACGGCGAGGGCTGCCTTGTATTCTGCGATGGCCTGATCGCGCTGCTGCATGACGTCATTGATGCGGCCGAGGTAGATGTGCGACCAGGCGAGCAGGCGGGGATCGTGGCCGAGCTGGATGGACTGCTGGAAGGCGGGGATGGCTGCCTGCATCTTACCGTCCATGAGGTCAGCACGGGCGAGGATGAAATTGGCGCGCGCGGGATCGGGCGCGTGACTTTTCAGCGCGGATTCGGCGAGCTGGGTGGCGGTATTGGCATCGCCCTTCTCCAGGTCAGTTTCGGCGATGTCAAGGCTGGAGGGCGGCGGCGGAGGCTGTTGGACGACGTCGGGCGTGCTTTTATCAAAGAATTGGATGTGCTTTACACGGCCGACTTCCTCGGGAACGTCCATGCCATAGACGATGGCCCCGATGCTTTGGTCGAGGCTGACAGGCGTTTTCTCAAACAGGATAAGCTGCGAATAGAAGTACTGGGTCAGGACGAAGCCTGAGAGCATGTCATTGGTGACGGTCTGCTCGCGGATGGCGGCATCTTGGGCAAGGGCGTCCTGGTGGATACGGTAGGCGGCGGCGAGTTCGTTGCGAGGCGTGTCTGGCCGAATGGGTTTGAGATCGACGCCGGTATTCATAGTACGGGCCTCGACGGCGCGAATGAGGCACTCAACGACGAGCGTAGTGATGTCTTCCTTATAGCGAAAGGCTATGGGCGCGGTCTGCACGATGCGGAGGAACGGGCTGAAGCGCTCGATGGCCACGGGACGGGCGTAGATGAGCGGTTCGATCATGTAATGGAGGTAGACGTGTCGCACCTCATGCATGTGGATCTGGTCGGTGGCGGATGGCGAGGTGACGACGACATAGTTGGTTCCGTAGATGCGGGCGTTGGTCTGGCCGGGCGAGAGCAGCGGAGCGATGACTACAAGGAAGCGGCGATCGGCGTATGTGCTGGCCGGCATCTTGAGGTAGATGTTGGTGCTGCTGATCATCTGGGTGAGCGGATCGTGGAGGCGCTGCAGGATGGCATCGTATGCAGGGCGATCGGTGATCCAGATGACGTGCAGGTCGATGTCCGTGGCGAACTGGCGGAGGATGGGCAGGATGCCGATGACCTGGGTGGAGTCAGGGGGCATGTCGGGCTCATCAGTGCTGGGCTTGAGCTCGGGCGGGGGAGTTACGTAGAGGCCGAGCGAGACATACTGCGCGAGATCAAGGCTGGGGTCGGCGAGGTGGTGCTGATCAATGAAAGCGCAGAGCTGGTCACGGTCGTCGCGGGCCTTTGCGGACTGATCAATGGCCTGATTGACCTGGAGGCGGACGCGGGCGCGGATGGGGTTGGACTCTTCGAGACCAGTGTTGTATCCGCAGGCGTTGAGGGCGACGCCGATGTCGAAGAAAGCCTCACTGTCGGTGAGGCTGACGGTGGGTCCGGAGGCATCAATGAGAGCGGGAGCCTTGGGGCCGGTCGCGCGTTGGGAGGCGTCGTCCTGAGCCTGGGCCAGAGACGACACAGCGAGCAGCAACGCGATGAGGGTAAAAGCAACGCGACGGGAAAGAGAACGGTGAGACATGGTGGAAGAAAGCCGCATTCTGTGAGGGTTTTTGAGTATTGGGTGTAGGGTATACGGCACAGGGTGCGGGGTGCAAGGAAGAGGGAAGCGTAGTCTCCTGAAATATAACGATATTGTGCGACTTATGAGTCTATAATTGCGCCGAATGGCGCTGGCTTCCGGGACAAAGCTTGGACCCTACGAGATCGAATCGCACGTTGGTTCGGGTGGAATGGGTGTGGTGTACAAGGCGCGGGATATTCGTCTAGACAGGTATGTGGCGCTGAAGCTGCTGCCGGACGAGCTGGCGAAAGATCCGCATGCGTCAAGCCGGTTCCAGAGGGAAGCGAAGTCCGCGTCGGCGCTGAACCATCCGAACATCTGCACGATTTATGACATTGGCGAAGCCGACGGCCACGCCTATCTGGCGATGGAGTTTCTTGAGGGCAGAACTTTGCGGCAGGAGATTGCGGCCAGGGCGCTGGAGCTGGACGAGGCGCTTTCGCTGGGGATCGAGATTGCCGATGCGCTCGACGCCGCGCACTCGGCGGGCATTCTGCACCGCGATATCAAGTCGGCGAACATCTTTGTGACGCAGCGCCATCATGCGAAGATCCTCGATTTCGGGCTGGCCAAGGCGGTTTCCAGAGACGGACATGTTCCGGGAGCAGTCGATGAGGCGGCGGAGACGGTTCCTGCGGAACAGTTGACGAGCCCGGGCGCGGCGATGGGCACGGTTGCGTATATGTCGCCGGAGCAGGTGAAGGGCAAGGAGCTGGATGCCAGGACTGATCTGTTTTCGTTTGGGGTTGTGCTCTACGAGATGGCGACGGGAAAGCTGCCGTTTCGCGGATCGAGCACGGGGCTGGTGTTTGATGCGATTTTGAACCGCGCACCGGTGGCACCAGTGCGGCTGAATCCCGACTTGCCGGTGGCGCTGGAAGAGATCATCAACAAGGCTCTGGAGAAGGATTGCGACCTGCGGTACCAGCATGCTTCCGACATGCGCGCCGATCTGAAGCGACTGCAGCGCGACTCGGATTCGGGGCACGCGCATGCGAGTGGGTCGGGGGCACATGCGGCGGTTGCAGAGGAAGCAGGGCCAGCGCAGGCGGGCGGGAGAAAATTCTCAAAGAAGACGCGAGTGCTGGCGGGAGTGGGGTTGGCGGTTGCAGTGCTTGTGTT
>Ga0335074_10003577_pt1 | contig 21296 bp, 21 predicted proteins | sample Lox_Sample_23_FD_206715 | JGI IMG/M metagenome (GOLD analysis project Ga0335074, IMG submission 206715) | Soil microbial communities from Loxahatchee National Wildlife Refuge, Florida, United States - Lox_Sample_2.3 | ecosystem: Environmental > Terrestrial > Soil > Wetlands | place: USA... | reverse complement strand
CCAGCGCAATGGGCTGGTCGAGCATCACGTGGTGGCCGGCCGCGGGGATCTCGATGACTGGCGCCCTGCGGCCGAGCTTGTCGTACATGAGCTCGGTCGTCTGCGGTGGCACGATGCCATGTTCTGCGTGGAAGAGCGCGACCCGGCAGTCAAGGTGCCGGAGGAGCTGTGGAGTCGCCGCCGACCGGCCAAAGACCGCAGGGTCGAATTTCCAGCTCCAGCCGCCCTCGACCGGCCGGATCGACGTCGCCGCGACATGCGCCCGGATATAAGGCAGCGCTGGCTGGTCTGGAATCGGGCGGAAGCGGCTGATCGCCGCCTCGCGAGTGGGGTAGACGCGGAGCGGGCCGAATGCCCGCTCGTCCCTGGCGGCCCGCTGTTCTGGCGTGATGTCCTGCACCGGAGAGTCGATGACAACGATGCCTGCCAGGTCGGCGCCGTACAGGCCGGCTGTCCGCAGCGCGACGAAGCCGCCCATGCTGTGCCCGACGACGATGGGCGGACCGGCGAAGCCGGCGTCCGCGGCGACTGCCATCACCTCGGCCGCCCAGCCATCCAGCGTGTACTTCTCGGTCCGGCCGCTGTCGCCATGGCCGGACAGGTCAATGGCCACCACCCGGCGCCCGCCGGCTAGCAGCGGTGCGATGTGATCCCACCAGCGGGCATGCGCGGCGCCGCCGTGGACCAGGATGATGCCGCTGCCTGCCCCGTCGCCGAACTCGCGGTAGGCGATCTCAGTTCCGGCCACGGTGACCGCGCCGGACACCACAGGTGCGGAAAGGGCGCGGGTGAACCACGATGGCGGCTGGATCTGAGAGTCGTCCTGCTGGTGGATTGTCATGCGTAGTAGCGAACCAGATCGGGGGAGTTGGTCATACACCTATCCCTGGGAGGTGCCCTCGAATACCTAGGCGAGGGCCTCGTCCCAGGCTCGCTCCAGCACGCTAGCGATCGTCTCAGCAGGCTGTGCGCCAGAGATGCCGTACTTGCGATTGATGACGAACAGCGGGACTCCGGTCGCGCCAAGAGCATTCGCCATCTGCTGGTCCGTGTCGACGTGCTCGGCGTACCGATCGCTTGCCAGCACGGCGGCGACGTCGTCGCGGTCGAGGCCCGCCTCGGTAGCGAGCCGGGTCAGCGACTCATGGTCGAAGATCGACTCCTGGTCGGTGAAGTAGGCGCGCTGCAGCCGCTCCATTAGTTGCTCTTGCCGCCCAGCTTCCTTGGCGAGCTGCAGCAAGCGGTGCGCATCCCGGGTGCTGCCGCTGCGCAAGCCTGCCATCCGGAACGTCAGCCCGTCCGCGGCGGCACGTTCTTCCATCTGCCGCTGGGCCTGATCGGCCTGTGCCGGACTCATCCCGTACTTATCCGCCAGCAACTCGACGGTCGGTGTTGTCGAGCCCTGCGGCGCCGCTGGGTCAAGCTCGAACGACCGGTACACGACCTGAACCTGGTCCCGGTGCTCGAAGCCTGCCAGCGCTCGCTCGAAGCGCTTCTTGCCTAGATAGCACCACGGGCACACAACGTCCGACCAGATCTCTACCTGCATGACAGTGGCTAACAACGCGGGGCCCGCCCCACTTCCCGGCTCCTGGCCAGCACTACCGGAACGGCAGTCCTGACCTGCCGCGGCAGCCGGTAACAGCCGACGATCCGCTGCGCGGCTGACTCCCGCCCGTACTGCCGCCGGGCCGGGCCGCGCTGGCCCGCCCGCGGGCCCGGTCCGGCGACAGGCCGGTAAAGTCAGGTCGTCAACGGCTCGCCGCACTAGCAGGACCATTCACCTGACGACCACGTCGTCGCAGCATGGCATCAGACCGGCCACGACTACGGTGTGGCTGACGCTCTCTCCGGCAGCGCGCTGGGCAAGCGCTCCGCCGGCCAGCACGGCTCCGGCGGCGAGTAGGGAGGCGATGGCGATGCGGATGCTGATCATGTGATGTACCACCCATCTGGTGTTGGAGACGGCTGCGCGCCGCTGCGGCTGTGCAGTCATGAAAATCAGTCATTCTGCTACTACATTGCACTACAGACGACAGTCCGGCATAAGTAGATCAGTCAAGGCGACCTTGACTGAGCGCGAACTTGCCCGATAGCGTCCTAGCGGCGGCATAAAACGGTCGCCGTGTTCGTCAGCTGGCGGCTTAGCGATCAGGGTGAGGATGGCCACCGGATACGTCGTCCCTGAACGGCCAGACTGGACTCGACCGAGACTGGCTCCCGTGGGGGACAAGTTTGCCGCCGTCCGCTGGCATGAGGGCGCCGCGAATGTGTGGATCAGTGCCGGTAACTCACCCATGCAGCTCGTATCCGATCTGCAGCCCTGGCGGCTGCGTGGCTACCACTGGGGGGCTGGCGGTGACGGACTCGTCCTGGAGCTGCAACTTCCCGGCGCTGAGCAGCACGTCCTTGCCTGGCTCGACTTGCGCGCCCGCACCCTGACCAGGCTGACACCGGGGCTTGGTGCCGATTCGCAGTACGCTGGGCAGAGCGGCGGGGACAAGCCGAGCATCCTGATCGGAGTACGGCATCCGTTCACCAGCGGCTTCCAGCTTCAGGCTGTCACGCCTGGCGGTGCCGTGCTGGCAGAGTGGGAGTCGCCAGGCCGGCCAGCAAGTTACTGGCTGGCAAGCGATACCCAGGCAGTCGCAGTCCACTCCGCCGACGGCGGTTGGGAATGGTGGCACACGCAGCTGGCTCGGCCAACATGGTCGCGCATTCTCACGATGCCCGATGCGGATGCCGAGCTGTCCGGCCCGGTAGCGTTCAGCGCTGCCGGGCAGACGCTCTTTGCGCTGAGCTCAGCCGGACGGGACACGATCGCTCTTGTCGCCATGTCACCCCCGGACTGGACGCCGAGAGTACTCAGCGCAGACGAGGGATTCGACGTCACGTCTGTCCTGATGTCGCCCGACGGGACCGGTCCCGACCTGGTGACGACGACTAACCCGGTGACGCCGCAGACTGCGCTGACCGACGACGCGGCGGCAGACCTGGGCCGGCTCAAGCTGGTCGCGAACGGCGCAGCAGCTGCCCTCATCGGCCGGAACGCCACCCACTGCCTGGCGGAGGTGTCGAGCCCGGTTGGCGGTCCGGTCTTCGTCACGATCAGCCGCGCTTCCGCCGCGGTCAGCAAGCCGCTGGCACGGTTTACCAGCCTGGCCCGCATCAGGACGCAGCGCCGGGAACCGATCAGTTACCTGGCCAGGGACGGCAGGCTGATCACGGGATTCATGTCCCGCCCGAGCGGGCGGGCGCCGTGGCCCGCGGTGCTGGCGATCCACGATGGCCCGTGGGCAAGGGACGTCGCACAGCTGGATCCCTGGGCCCAGTCGCTCGCCGCGGCCGGGCTCTGCTGCCTGCAGGTGAACTACCGTGGGTCCCGCGGATTCGGCAAGGCATTCCGCGATTCCGGTGACGGCCAGTGGTCGCTCGCCATGCAAGACGACCTGATCGATGTCCTGCGGTCGGATGATGTGGCCGGGCTGATCGACACCAGCCGGGTCGCGGCCATCGGGTACGGCTATGGCGGGTATGCCGCGCTCATGCTTGCTACACAGGCAGAGGTGCCGATCGCTGGAGTCGCTGCTGCCTCAGCGCCGGCTGATCTGGTCCAGTACGTAGCGGCCCGGCTGTCCTTCGGCGGTCCCGCAGGACTTCAGGAGGCTGCCAGGATCGGAGACCCGATCGACGACGCGGACCGGCTCACTGCTGCCTCACCCGTCGCAAGGGCTGCCGACATCACGGCGCCGGTGCTGCTGTTTCATGGCCGCCAGGATGCGCGAGTGCCAGTCACCCAGGCCACCGCGCTCGCTGCCGCGCTGAAGCGCGCTGGCCGGGACTGCGAGCTCACCATTTTCGAGGACGAAGGCCACCAGTATGTACGGCCGCAAAACGTTGCCAGCCTGCGAAGCCGCACTGTCGACTTCCTGTTGCGGTGCCTGAGCACCGCGACCGACTCAGCAGTTCGCTGACCGCCGCCGGCGAGCGCAGCCGCCCCGTGCGCAGTCGGCTACCGGCGCAGTCGGCTACCGGCTCAGTTGCCTACGGGCTCAGTTGGCTACGGGCAGGGCCGCGGGCGAGTCCGCCCGGATGGTAGACGATTGTGCTCCCGCGCAATCGGCCGACTTCCGGAGCGCGTCGATCGCCTGCTCCGCCCGGCCGACCTTAATGAGGGCTTCGGCAAGGTCACGCCACGCTTGGGCGGCTTCGTGGCGCGATCCGAGTGCGGCCATCAGCTCCGCCGCATTCGTCATGAGGGCGATGCCATCGTCGGGGCTGCCGCTGAGGGTGAGTGCCAGCCCGCCGACCATGCGAGCCTGCGCCAGCTCGGGTGCGCCGTCCGTGCACCTCGCGATGGCTTGATTCGCGACCTCGATGGCGTCGGCGAAGTCGCCGCGAAGCAACGCGCACCGCGCGATCTCGGTCTCGCAGCTAGCCAGCTGTGAGCTCATGGCGAGTGTGGTGAAGACCTCGCGGGCTCCCGCAAGCAGGACTTCAGCCTCGTCAAGACGCGGCGGATCACTATGCATCAGCAGCCACGCGAAGTTGACGCGCATGGCAGCCAGATTGTGGGTTGGCGCGCTCTCGGACAGCAACCCGAGCGTCCTGGCACCAAGCTCGAGTGCCAGGTTCAACTGGCCGCGCGCAGCCGCGACCAGGGACGCGTTCCAGTACGCGTTGCCCTGCGCCTCCCGGGAGCTAAGCTTCTCCGCCCGCTCGATCACCTGGCTCGCCAGGTGCTGGGCCGAGAACAAGTCGCCTCGGGCCCAGTAGCTGCCGACCACCGTCGAGGCGAGCCGGATCTCGTCTTCAGTGCCTTCCAGGCCGAGTTCGCGCACCTGGAGAAGCGATGCCTCACCGACTTCGATGCTGCGGGTAAAGTCGCCGGCTTTCCGGTAGATGCGGCAGCGGGCGTTGAACAACGTCAGCATCCCGGGCGCACCCGGCTCTCCGGTCCGGGTGGCGTCCAGCAGCGCGTCGACGTGTGTCATCGCCTCGTGGAAGTTGCCGAGTGCCTCTTCGATGCGAGCGAGGCCCCAGATCGCCGCGAGCCGGATCTCGCCGCTTCCGCCGTGAAGCAGTTCTTTGAACTGATCGCGGGCTTCGTTAAGTGAGCCATTCGTCCTGGCGATTTCGGCGAACTGCAGCCGCATCCGTTGCTCATTGAGCTCTTCTGGCGCGACGCCTGACTCCAGAAACAGCGCTGAGCAGCCAAGCCTGCGGGCCAGACCGTCGAGGACGTCGCGCTCCGGTGACCGCCGGTCAGACTCGATCAGCGAGACGTAGCTAGGCGAAACAAGATCACCGGCCAGATCCGCCTGACTGAGACCTCGCTCGATCCGGAGCGCACGCAAGCGCTGTCCGAGCGTTGGGCTCATCGGTTACCTCCTACCGGGACAATTGCCGTACCTCGTTCACTCTAAGCCGTCATGCCCCTGAGTCAACTCAGCCGGGAACTCCAGGTGACGCACTCTGGTCGCCTGTCACCGACAGTTAAGAGTAAGTTCGACAGTGGGCAGTGCGCCAAGACTAGCGCGGGTGACATCAGAAACGGCTTGATAATGGCCCCGCGGCGCTGAGCCCATAGACATGGCCGCTGAGTCAGGTACTGCTGTAGTCAATCGTGATGTGCCGGAAACCGAGCGAAGTTAGCATTCCGGTCAGCATCGCCGTGGTATTCCGCTGGGCGTCGGTCAGCAGCGAACTCGACCGCGCGGCGTACTCAATCCGGCGCTGAGCCAGGATGTAAACCTCCTGCTGACTGTTCGGGTTGCCGGAGAAGAAGTCACCCACCCGGTTGATCAGGCCCTGCTGCTGCGCGAACACATAGGACTGGCCGACGTTCAGCACGGCGGGCTCGAGTTGTGCCTTGGGCAAGGTCACCGTCACAGCGTGTCCGGCCGCGACCTGGATGGCGCTGCCTTTGAGGTGCGCGAAGTTCACGTAGGCGATGTCGGTACCGACTCCGATGAACAGCGTCTGGCTGCCGGCGATGAATGACGGCAGGAACGCAGTCTGCTTCGACAGCTCGACCACGACCTGGAAGGAGCCGCTGGCAGCCTCGTAGCGGCTGAGGGACGTGATCGACTTCAGCAGCGGCGGCTGGCTACGGACAGTGGTCGTGGTGCGGAACGGGTTGCGCAGCTGAGGCAGCAAGTGCACCGCGGACAGTACGAGCAGCAGGCCGATGACTGTGGCCAAGGCAACCGCGATGACGGCTACCCGGCTCGCCAGCCGGCCTATTCGCGAGATCTCCAGCACGTCTTTCCTCCGCGCTGATGGCATGGCAGGCCTGCCAGTACCCAGCCAACGGCGGAAGATTCCATCTCGCGCCGGCGGGTAGCAGTCGGCCAGCGCGGGCAGCGGCAACCGCGGGCGAGAAAGCTGGAGATGCCATGGCTGGCTGGAGCGGGCGGTCCCCACGGGAGAACAGGCGGCGGATGAGCAGACCGGTCGGGTGCCTGTTCTGGCTTGTCGTGCTGCTCGTTCTCCTGATCGTGGCGGCGCTATGGTTCGGCGGCTTCCAGACGGGCACCAAGGCGGCAGGCTCGCCGCAGACGCCCGCTCCGGTAGCCGCGGCTGCCTAGAGCGGCAGCGACATGAAGGTGCTGTGCGGGCTCGGCCGATAGCTTGCGAACGGGCCGCACACAGCAAACCCGGCGCTGGCATACAGCGCCCTGGCCGGGGCGAAACCGTTCATCGAGCCTGTCTCCAGGCTCAGCAGCCGGTAGCCGCGCTCGCGCGCGACGCCGATGAGGTGCCCGAGCATGGTGCGGCCCAGGCCCTGGCGGCGGGCTGCCCTGGCAGTGTGCATCGACTTGAGCTCGCAGTGGTGATCGCTGAGGTGTTTCAGCGCCCCGATCGCCAGCAGGTCGCCACCGCGCCGGCAGCTATAGAACGTCACCGCCGGGTCGACCAGGCCATCGGAATCGAGCGCGAACACGTTCTCCGGCGGGCTCAGCGACATAGCGAAGTCCAGATGGCGGGACACGAGTTCGCGGACATCGGCAGCCAGCGGGTCATCAACCGCAATGACGTGGTGAGCCACAGCACGAATCTACGGAACCGGACCGCCCGGCCGTGCGGCCCGACGGCAGATGTAACGCCGGTGAAACAGAGTTTCCTGGCTCGCTGCCGCAGCCTAGGATCCCGACGGTGACCTCCAACACTGCTTCGTCGCTCGTTGCGCGCTTGCGGGCAGCGCTGACCGCGGCGCTCGGCTCGGGTGACCGGACAGCCGCGGCCGCCGAATACGACCGGCTTGGCCACGGCGGCCAGGCCGAGCGCCTGCGCCGGGAAGCTGACGTCCTGGTGGCCGTCCTCGGTCCTGACTACCGCGACGCTCGGCCAGCCAGGTAGCTACGCAATTGCGCAGCGAGCGCCTCAATCTCTGTGCTGTCGCCCGCGCCTGCGGCGATGAACTACACAGGCGCGCTGGCACGCGCAAACTTCTTCGCGGGCTGGCACGGGTCCCGAGTGAGCTGACGCCTGTCACGCCCGAGGTGCATTGTCCCAGGAGACTCCAAGTCGGGGAATCTCTCCTGACCAGCCGCGGACCCGCCCGATCGGTTGTGCTGCGAGACGTTAGCTGGTGAAGGCCGTCAGGTGCGGGAGTGCCTTGGCCACGGCCTCGACGATCGCTTCGGCCTTTGGAAGATCGTCGAGGACCGACTGCTCGTCGATGTAAGTGACCTGGCCCGGATACTCGGCTTCATGTCTGGTCACTCGGATCCGGTCGACCGGTCGCAAGATCGGGCCCATCGATGCGCGGAACTGCGCCTGTACGGCCTGCACGACCGCGACGTGTCCGCCGGAAGTGGTGGCACGGAGTCCCTGTATCTGCAGCAGCGCGGACAACGACTTGCGGATCGCATCGTATAACGCGGCGTAACCGAGATAAGGATCACTCGGCGCCAGGAGGCTGGCGCTGGCAAGATGCTGGCGGGCCGTCGCCAGGAGGCGGTCAGCCAGTTCGGGGTTGGCGGTTACCTGATCAAGTTCCCGGCGCTCGATCATCCCGAGAATCTCCTCCCGGCCCCGCGCCCACGCGCTCACCGCCCGGCCACCAGGTCTTGCGGTCCCGGAATGCCGCTCAGCGCCACCGTCGGTCGCCCGCGCAATTCGGCAAGGAATGGATCATCTCCGGCGTTCCACCGGTCAGCTGACAATGCCACAGTGTTGATGTCCCGCCCGAGTCTGGAGCGTGCACGGCTTACGGCGTCGTGCAAGTCGTCGCGGTCCGGTCGGCCGATCACCAGGAGGTCGATGTCGGCTGGCGCCGGGCCTGGCTCGCCGCTCGCCCGCGCGGCCCAAGAGCCAAAGATGGCGGCAGCTTCTATGCCGCCCAGCCCAGATAGTTCCTGCCCGATCACCGCCGCCGGTCCAAGGACGATTACGACAAGATCCCGCAGCGGCCGGTAGAAGGCAGCCTCGTGGTTTGCCCGCACGAGCTTGGTGCGACCCACCGCTCGGCTGCGGAGAACGCTGGCCTGCTCAAGACGCCGGACCTCGCGCGTCATTGTCCCGGTATCCGTCTTGGCCGTAGCCGCCAGCTCGGCGATGGAGTACTCGCCTTCCCCTATGTAGGTTAGAGCCAGAACTGCGGCAGTGAGTCGTGACCGGAACACGGGGAAGACAGCAGGAGCATGCTCACGCAAGCTGACCGCCACCCTCTCAGATCGACGCCACCTGTGCTGTCATTACAACAGCATACGCTGGCATATTGCCAGTAATCACGCCTGCCGAGGTTAGCCGCAGGCGGCGCGCTACGCTACGCGCAAGAACTGCTCGCTTGGTGCGCGCTGGGGGAGCGGGAGGATGTCTACCTCTATTGCCTCGCCGGAACGACGATGGCGGGCAGCGACAGACCCGCTGATCGCGGGCGTGATCGGCTGGCTCTTGGCCGAATCCTTCCGGCTCGGAACACGCCCCGGCCCGTGAGCTCTACCGGATCAGCGGACTCTTGAGCAGGCCGCGGGCCTGGGTGCGAAGCAGCCGGACTAGGCAGTCACAGGATGTCGCGCCGCTCGCGGATGATGCTGCCATGACGAATATCTCTATTATCTCGATCGATGTGATAGGATTTGCCTGTTCTGCCCGAGCGATGAGGAAGAACTGGGTGACATGGCTTATCTGTGGTACATCCCGAACACCGTAGAACCCGGGCATCGTGGCGACAACACCAAAGACGGCTGGGGGACGCTGGACTTCTCCACGGATCTGGCCCGCGATGTGGAGGATCACGGCTGGGACGGGGCGCTGCTCGGCACTAGCTGGGGCCGACCGGATACGTTCACCGTGGCGGCGTCGCTGCTGGCTCGCACCCGGACGTTCCAGCCACTGATCGCCATTCGTCCCGGCTACTGGAGGCCAGCAAACTTCGCAAGCGCCGCGGCGACGCTCGATCACCTGAGCGGGGGGCGAGTGCTGGTTAACATAGTCAGCGGCCTGGACAACGCGGAGGCCTACGGGGACACGGAGATCGATCCCGCGAGGCGCTACGACCGGACCGAAGAGTTCCTGCAGCTCGTACGTCGGCTCTGGAGCGAGGAGAACGTCACCTTCCACGGCGAGTTCTTCAGCGTCGAGAACTCGTCTGTGCTCCCGCACACGTTCGGGGCCGAGCAGGGACGTCATCCGCGGCTGTACTTTGGCGGCGCGTCGGACGCCGCCCAGCGGGTCGCGGCGACCGAAGCCGACGTGCAACTCTTCTGGGGCGAGCCGCTGGACGGCGTCGCAGAGCGGATCGATCGCCTGCGCGCGCTGGAGAACTCGCTCGGGCGCCGCCATGCCCCGCTCGAGTTTGGCCTGCGGGTCACCACGCTTGTCCGTGACACCACCGAGCAGGCCTGGAACGACGCAGAAGAGAAGGTGGAGAACCTCGTGGCGGCGAGTGATCACCGGAACGGCCAATGGGCCGGTCTGCAGCGCAGGGCCGTCGGCCAGCAGCGGCTGCTCGACCTGGCAGGACGCGGCGAGGTTCTCGACAGCTGTCTGTACACCACGCCAGGCAAAGCCGGCGTCGGCGGCGGGGCGGGCACCACCTGGCTCGTCGGCTCGCCCGAGGACGTGACGAACGCACTGCTCGAGTACGCCAAGCTCGGGGTCACGCACTTCGTCCTGTCCGATACGCCATACAAGCAAGAGATCGCGCGCGTCGGCGATCAGGTACTGACGCGCCTGCGCGCAGCGATTGACGCCAACGCCGACCCGGCGGCAACCGGTCCCGAACGAGTAGTGCTCGCCGCGACGTAACCGGATTAGGAAGGCGCCAGGATGTCCCGTAGCTTGCAGGTGATGCCCTCTGGGTTGGGCAGCCCGGCGGTTAGCCGCGGTTTGCCCAGTTGAACCGCGCCGAGCCACGGCCGAGCATGCGGTCAACCGCGGCGCCGACGCTGCCGTCCTCGGCTAGCAGCTTCTTGATCACGAAGACCATCGTGGGGATTGCCCAGAAGTCGCCGCAGATCCACAAGATGCCAGCGCCGATCTGCTGATCGGCGAAGGCCGGCAGGGTGATGCCAGGAATGTGGTTATAGACCGAATACCACGAGCCGCTGGTCAGGAAACCCATCGCCATGGCCAGCACCCACATGACGCAGTTGGTCGCCAGCAGTGCCAGGGCTTGGAACATGGCCGTGATCCTGATCCGGAACGGCGGTGACGGGATGAACTGCAGCCAGAACAGCACGCCGGCGATGAGGAAACTCGTGTGCATCAGCCAGATCTGCACCGCCTGATTGCGCTCGGCAAGGTCGAGCGGACCCGGCAGATGCCAGATCACCATCACAACGCTGAAGAGCGCCACGCTGACCCACGGCCGTACCAGGAAGCCGCCGGCCGCTCGCAGCGGCCGGGCCCAGTCAGCAGTCATGACCTTGCCGGACTGCTTGGGCAGCGCAGCCAGCAGGGGCTGCCACGGTGCGCCTGCGACGATGAGCGTCGGCGCGGCGAACATCAGCAACAGGTGCTGGATCATGTGCACGAAGAAGTAGTCGTAGGACCAGTACTGGATCGGCGACTGGACTGCGAGCAGCGTGACCACGAGGCCCGCGTAGAACAGCAGCGACTGGCGCCTGCGCCGGCTGGCCCAGTCGGGGCCGGGCTGATCAGGACCGGAGGAGTCCGGGGCGGACCGGTTCGGGCCATGCCCGGAGGCGAGCCGCGCCAGCCCGATCTCGTGCCAGATCGCGAGCACGATCGCGATGACCAGGAACGGGTCGACAGACCAGTGCTCGAGTACGTAACTCATGGCGCTCTCAGCTCGATGAACCGTACGGGATCGCGACGTGCACTGTCTGTGTCAACTGCCAGTGGCCGGCGGATCCTGCCGCTGGCAGCTGCCATACGGTCAGCGTCCCGCCGCGGGCAGCGAGCGCTTCTGGCGTTCCGCTCTGCGTGGCCGCGATGGTAGCGGTGTAGGCCGGCAGCGTCGGCAGCTGTTGCCATGTGGCAGATTGCCAGCTGATCGTCGCTCCCTGGCCGCGGCTGGACGCGTGCTTTCCGGGCAGGACGAGAGTCGCGGAGCCATCGGCCCCGAACGAGACCGATGGTCCCGCGCTAGGGCCGGTTCGCAGTTCCGGCGACAGCGTCCAGTTGCCGCCGCCGTTGGCGGACCAGGCCGCGATCACGCCGGTCGCCGCGCCCGTGCCGACGGCGAGTACGGCGGTGGTGCGCGTTCCCGTGGTGTTGAGCCCGATGACGCTGACGGGATCGCCTGCCAGCGCTGCAGGCAGCGTCGGCGCGGCCGCCCGCCAGGTGCCCGCAGCGGCAGTGAAGATGCCCGCGATGCCATGCTTGAGGCAGTCGCCGCCCAGCAGTGGGTCCCCGGCAGGCGTCCAGCCGGCAGCTGTCACTGCGGTGATTCCGCAAGCCCGGCCGGCCGGCGTGGCGTCGAGGGCGCGCTGCGTCGTCAGGCGGCTCCAGCTGACCCCGGAGCCGGAGCTGGTGTCGATATCCCCCGAACCGATGACCGCGAGCAGCCGCCCGGACGGGCCGGCTGCCAACGCGGTTGGCAGGTCGGCGAGGCCCGCCTCAAGGATGTTGTTCTGTGACCAGTCGGTGCCAGCGTTCGCGGTCTGGGCCAGCGGCGAGTACTTCAGGTCCTGGCTCGGCCGGACACCGGCCAGTAGCGAGCTCGATCCGGTTACCGTGGCAACTATCCCGCCGTTACTCGCCACGCCGACTGGAGTGGCGAGCTTCCACGCCGAGCCGCCGGCCGGGCGGGCGAACAGTTCCCAGAAGTTATTGTGCTGGGCAGCCGACCCGCCCATCTCCAGCACAGCCCAGTTAGCACCGCCATCGGGGGCCGCCAGCGCAGTGGCTAGCGCAGGCGTACTGATGCCAGCGGCGGGTCTGACGCTGGCGCTGGTTGCTGGCGTGCTGCCACAGCCGGCTATCGGCAGCGCTGCCGCCAGCCCGAGCAGGCCAGCAGCCACTGCCCTGATCGCCGGCACCGTCGCGACGGTGGGCCGCGCGCTGTTCCGCCTCATGCCATGACCTGCCGAGCTTCGGCCGCGAGTTCGGCGGCGAACGACGACGTGCTGCTGGCAGTGCCCGGGCCGGGATCGAAATTCAGCTCGGCCCGCTCATGCCCGCGGGCGTCGATCACGAATGCGACGTCGTTGTGGAGGATCATCGCGCCGGCCGGCACGATCTGGGCCGCGATGCCGTAGTGCTTCCAGACTTGCTGCAGCGCGGGCACCGAACCGGTCAAGTAGAGCCAGTTCGGCACTGCGGACAGCCCTTCCTGCTTGTCGAAGGCCCTGGTGTCAGCGACGGAGTGGTAAACCGGGTTGGCAACGACCGCTACCAGCGCGACGTTCTCTGCCTTCGGGCCCAGGACTTGATCCGCTTCGCGGAACTCCTGCGCGATCAGCGGGCAGTCCGACGTGCACACCGGGTCGAGGAATGTGAGCAGCACCACTTTCCCGCGCAAGCTGGCCAGGCTGACCTGTTTGCCATGCTGATCGGTCAGGGTGAACGGCGCTGCCGCGAAGTCCAGCGGTGCGGCGTTGCCGTCAATGGCCTGCGCGATGATCACGTTCGCGGTGGGGCTGGCCTGTGCCGCGGCCAGCGGGCCGACACCGATGAGGACCATGACAACGGCCCACAATGCGACCACGGCCCGGAGGCTGGCCGACCCGAAGCCCTTGGCTAGCCGCGTGAGGGCTTGGCGGGAGGGGGCTAGCCAGGCCGGGAGTGCCCGTGGACTGGTCGCCGAGCTTGCGGCCGCCGGAACGGTGGCACCGCTATCTGCCGGCACCCTGCCGGTCACAGCCGTGTCAGCCACAACCGTGTCAGCCACAACCGCGTCAGCAGGCACCGTGACCATGGCCAGGTAGCCGCCTGCCGCCAGCAGCGCAACCGGGATCATGCTGTTGGGGTCGGTCCCAAGCCCGCCGAGGAAGCCGAAGTCCTCGATCAGTACCCAATCGGCCAGGCAGAACAGTACGAGCAGGATCAGCGCGGCCCGGACCAGGCGCGGGCGCGTGATCAGGGAAGCGGCGTCAGCGGGGAAGGCAGTGCCATCGGGGAACGCCGTCCCGATCAGGAAGGCAGCGCCGACTAGCGTGAGCACGATCACGGCGATCAGGTTGATGATCAAGCCGTGCGCCTCGTCCGCGGAGGCGAACCAGTTGACCATGGCCGACAGGACATGTGGCTGCGATGTACCGGACATGGACAGCGCCATCGACGCCAGCGAGCCAGGCTGGCCGTGCAGCCTGCCCTGCCAGAAGCCGCGCCCCGGCCATGCCTGTAGTACCGCCATGCCGAGGAAGAACACCCCCAGCAGGCCTACGACCTGCCTGGCGAGCAGTGGCGACCGCCAGCGGGCCGCAGGCAGCGCTATCAGCAGCCCGGCCGCACAGTAGAAGAGCACCGCGCCTGGCGCGCCAAACAGGAAGGTCAGGCCCGGTGCGAAGATGCCGCCGAACGCTTCGCCGAAGACCCACACCACCAGGCCCCAGCCGACGCTGGTCAGCCCGGCCAGCCGGGAGAACCAGCCGGACGGCGCGGCGACCAGCCAGGCACCGATCCCGACCTGGATCCACACTGCCGCCGCGCCCGCCTGAACCGGGTGGTAGGACCAGGATGTCCCGGCCCAGTTCACCAGGTGCTGGACCCACACCGGCGAGCTAGCCGCTGTCGGCTTGATGACCTGGGAGGGCAGGCCGGCCGCCATGGCCGGCTGGGCCTGGAGCAGCCCGTCGAAGATCCAGATGATGCCGAAGCCGACCCTCAACAGCCGTCGCGCGGCCGGCTCGGATGCGCCAGCCGCGCCCCCGGCCAGCGACCAGGATCCACGCGCTGCCGACCGGGCGCCTGGCACCCATTCCCTGACGCCCGCCCAGGCGAGCCCTAGCAGCAGCAACACCAGGACAATCACTAGGCCCTGGTGCAGGAGAGCGGACCTGAAAGCCGCCACCAGGACTGGATTCGTGTTGCTCAGGCCCGTGTTCATGCCTGGCATCGCTGGTTAAGCCTCCTGTCTTGGGCCCGCGCGCATTCTCGGCCGCTGTCAGCCCGCCAGCCTGGGCGGGGAAGCGTGCATGCGCAGGGACTTGATGGCCGTGGCAATCGGCGCGTCGATCTTGGCGCGCTCCGCGTTCAGGGTACTCAGGTCGCGGCTGAGGGCTGCCTCGGCGTTGCTCCTGGCCTGCGGGGTGGTGCTGGACAGCAACTGGGCGACGTCGGTCTGAACGCGCTCCGCGTCCGGGGCGGCCCAGGTCACTAGGTCGGTTACCGCGCCGACCAGTCCGAAGCCGTCGATCGATTCCGGCACCTGGTAGTTCTCCAGGTCGTCGATCTCCTCGTTGTTGGCCGGCGCGCAGTTAGCCGCGCCCTGCGAGGCGACGCTAGCGCCCTGGCTGACGTCTGTGCCGTTGCTGAAGTGCTCGGCCTGGACCTGATGCAAAGCCGTCAGCGACTCGGCGACGCCGCCGCTGCAGGACTCGATATCGGCGTTGACCTCCTGAAGGAAGCCCTGCATGTCGCTGGCGCGCTCGGCCGTCGACGGCCGGTGCACCAGCGCCACTGCCACCGCGGCTATCAGGAACGCCGCGCCCGCAAGCAGAAGCCACCGCGGCGTGCGGCGAACTGGCCAGCCATTCGGGCGAGTCGATCCGGGCATCTGTCGGTCAGCCTCGATCCCGGTCCATGACGGCAACGCCCCTGGTCAGATCCTTCGTTGTCAGCGGGCCGAGAACGTGCATGACGATCTGGTGCCTGGCGTTCAGGAAGAAGGTCTGCGGTAGCGCCAAAACGCCGTATGAGGTGGTCGTCTTAGCGGGAAACGGATCGAACCCCACCGGGTAGGCCACTCCGGTCTTCTTCACGAACCGCAGTGCTGCCGCGGTCTCGTCATTGGAGTCGATGCCGAGCACCCGGACCCGTCCGTGCATGGACAGGTAGAACCTGGCGAGCAGGGGCGTCTCGCGCTGGCACGGTGCGCACCAGGAAGCGAAGAAGTTGATGATCACGGGCTGGCCGGCGTACGACGCGAGGGTCACGCGGCTGCCTGGCCGTCCGAGCTGCGCCAGGGAGAAACTCTTGGCCAGCGGTGGCGGACCGGCTTTCGTGGCCTGCCCGCCCGCCAGCGTGACAACGAGCGCGACGGCGACCGCTGCTACCACCACTGCCGCAAGGTAGCTGATCTTCCTGGCCGTGCTCAGCCGGCGAAGCCAGCCGCCGCGGGTGACCGGAGCCACTGGTTCGGAGTCCTGCGCGGTAATCACAGGCCGCTCCCGTACTGGTTGCCGGCCGGCAGCGCGGCGGGTCGCGTGCCCGGCGCGGCAGCGGGCCTGCCTGCAGGCACAACCGGCAGCAGCAGCTCGAACCTGCTGCCCAGGCCTGGCGTGCTCTGCGCCTTTACCTCGCCGCCGTGGCCCTCGGCCACCGCCCTGACCAGGGCCAGGCCCAGGCCAGTACCGCGGCGGACTGCTTGTGACCCGGTCGCGAATCGTTCGAAGATGCGTTCTAGATCGGCGGCCTCGATGCCCGTCCCGGTGTCCTGGACGACGAGGCTGACGAGCCCGGCCTGCTCCTCGCAAGTCACCGCGAGCCGGATGAGATCGCCGGGCCCGGTGTGCTGGACGGCGTTCTCGAGCAGCGCGTCGATGGCAAGCCCGAGGCGTTCCGGGTCGGCGAGTGTCGTCGCCTCGTCGAGCTGCCCGAGCTGCCAGTGCCGGGTTGCGGTAGGCCGCCAGCGCCACAGCACGTCGGTAACGAACTGGTCGAGCTCGACGGTTTCCGGTCGCAGGAAGTCGGGGTTGGCCGATGCGGCGATCAGCAGCAAGCGCTCGCTGAGAGTCTTAAGACGGTTGAGTTCTCCGACAACTACGTTGATGTCACGCTGGTCCTGGTTGTCGGCGAGGTTGCGGGCGAGCAGCTCTGAGTGCCCTAGTGCGATCGTGATCGGTGTCCTGAGCTGGTGCGATGCATCCTGGAGGAAGCGGCGCTGGGTGGCGAGCAGACGCTCGTTCTCCTCGCTGACCTTAATCCGTTCCGCGTTGGCGGCCTGACGGCGCCGGCCGTGCCACATCATGACCCAGAACATAGCGGCCATCAGCGGGACTTCGGTTAGCTCGTCCGCTGGCTGGGCACCGCGCAGCACGTCGACGCCGATAGCGGCGAACGTCGTGACGACCATTGCCGCGAGCACCCACAGAGTCGAGGAGGTACTGCGGACCCGGAAGCTGTACAGCAGCGCGAAGGTGATCCAGATCAGGTGGAAGGGAATTGCCTCCCAGCGCTCGAAGATCAGGATTCCGGCAAGGCCGAGAATCCACAGCAGCACCCAGGCAAGGTCGATCCAGCCGTCCCAGGACCGCAACCGCTCGAGGTCGAGCGGCCGGAGGTGCAGCCCCGGCCAGTCGAGGAGGCTTGCCCCGGCATCCCGGCGCAATCTGGTCTCAGGAAGCGAGTCGGTATCCTGCACCACGCACCGTCTCGATCAGCTCGAATCCCAGCTTGGAGCGCAGCCGGCGAATACAGACGTCGACGACATTCGAGCCGGGATCAAAATCGATGCCCCACACAGATGCCAGCAGCGTTCCCTTCGTCACCGACTCCCCGGCGTGCTCCATGAGCTCACGCAACAGCATGATCTCGAGCCTGGTCAACGATACCGGGCCGACACCGGCGTCAGCTTGCATACGGCCCAGGTCAAGGACCAGATGGCCGGACCTCATCACGTCGCCGACCGGGTGCTCATCGCGAAGCTGGACCCTGACCCTCGCGAGCAGCTCGTCCAGCGAGAACGGCTTGGTGAGATAGTCCTTCGCGCCCGAGTCCAGGCAAGCCACCTTGGTCGTCACGTCCGACAGGCAGGACAGCACGAGGATCGCCTGATCGGGGCGCTCGGCCCGTAGCCGGCCGAGCACCTGGCGGCCGTCTGTGAGCGGCATCACGAGGTCAAGGATCACGAGCTGGTAGTCGCCGGTCAGCGCCAGGGCCAGGCCATCGTTGCCGTCACCAGCGGACTCGATCTCGTACCCGGCCGCCGCGAGCGCCCGGGTGACTAGGTCCCGGATATGCGGCTCGTCCTCGACAACCAGCACTCGCCGCGGTGCGGGCCGCCGTTCGGCCAGGTTGATCGACATCAGCAGCCACTACCTCAATCGATTGCATTCGGCGGTACCGACCGGCTGCCCGCCTCCTTAGATCCTGCCGACGACGCAGGCTGACAGCAGAGGATCTACTCCATCAGGCCGGTCATGGTCAAGCGGCGCTACCAGAATGAAACCATTCCATTGCGTGCCACCGGTGCTGAAACCGTCATCCGGGTCAATCCCGTCCCCAACTTAGCGCTGAGCAACCGTGACAGTTTCGTCATTCAGCCCAGCCGTGGTTGCCGCAGCCAGGACTGTGACCGCAAGATCAGTGTCGTTATCCGAGGGCAAGGCTAGGACGGATCGCTCTGCCATGCCACGAACCAGGCAGTCCTGCCGACAGGCGAAGAAGCGAGGTGATGGCCGGTGTCGTTGCCGGCCCGTGTCGTTACCCTGGTGCTGGCGTTCCTCGCCGTCGCCGCGGTGGCGGCGTTCGTGGTGATTCATTACTTCCTTGGCAGTCCGCCAACAGTGGACTACTCCGCTGGCGTGACCGCGGACACCGGCGCGACCGTTCACGTCGTGATGCAGGAAGATCCGCAGAACACCGTCAGCACTCACCCGGACTGGGTGTCGTACTTCATCCAGAACCCGCAGACCCACGCGTGGATACACACCACGCTGTTCAAGGTGCCAGCGGGCAGCAAGATCGATATGACGATCTATGGCTACGACGGCTGCACCCCACTGCGGAACCCGGTCTTCGGCGAGGTAACCGGCACGGTCGGCGGGGTCGAGTACGTCGACGGCAAGCCGGTCAAGGAGCTCAACTCCTGGTCCGGGTGCAACGTGGGCCATACGTTCTCCATCCCCGGCATCAACCTGAACGTGCCGATGGCAACGCCGTCGAACCCGAACGCGAACCTGTGCAGCACCTCGCCGTGCACGTCAGGCCCGCACAAGACGGTGACCTTCAGCTTCATGACACCGCGAACCACGGGCGAGTACTTCTGGCAGTGCCGGGTCCCGTGCGGCGGCGGTTTCCTCGACGGGTTCGGCGGCCCGATGCAGACCATCGGCTTCATGACCGGCAACATGGAGGTGGTGTCCTGATGACCGCATCAGTTGCCGAGGACGCTCAGGGGGCGGGGCACACCGGCCCGAACCACGGGCTGCGGATCTTCCTGATCTGGCTGCCCATCGCGGTTGCTGCCGACTTGCTCCTGTACTTCGTCTACGGACCGCACATGCCGCCAGGCCAGATGTCGAACTCGGCGGCCAGCCAGCAGTTCGACATCAAGGTCATGTCCGTGCTCGCCGCTCCCGTGATGGCCGCTGTGCTCGTCGCCGCGATCTACTCGCTGATCGTCTGGCGGCACCGCGAAGGCGATGATGAGGACGGGCCGGCGATCTTCGGCAACACCAGGATCCAGGCCACCTGGATCACGGTTACCGCGGTGATCGTGTTGTTCCTGGCCGGTTTCGGGACCTATGAGCTGGCCTGGCCGGGCTTCGCCGGCGCCGGGGCGGGCGAGGGCCCAGCCCCGATCTGGAAGCCCGACGGCACTCCGCTTCAGGTCCAGGTGATCGCGCAGCAGTGGCGGTTCACATATCGCTATCCGCAGTTCGGCGGTTTTGAGACGACCCAGCTGGTGCTGCCGATCAACGAGCCGATCCAGTTCAACGTCACCTCGCTGGACGTTATCCACAGTTTCTGGGCCTACCAGCTCGGGGTGAAGGCGGACGCCAACCCCGGCGTGAACAACGTCGCTTACACCACGGCGAGGCAGACCGGCAGCGTCACCGTGCGCTGCGCCGAGTTGTGCGGTCTGTGGCACGGCGCGATGTTCGACTACGGCAAGGTCGTCTCGGTGGCGGCCTTCAAGTCCTGGGCGAATAAGACGGAAGTCCAGCTCGCCGCCATCACCAAGATGCTGCCGCCGTACTCCACCACCTACGACCCGACGGTGGTCCCGCAGATGAGCAAGGCCATGGTCAAGGCTGGCCTCACTGGTGGCAACGGCTACTACTACCCGCCGAACGACCCGGTCCAGCCATGACCCGGCCCATGCTGACTAACACCGTGCTTACCAACGACGCAGCGATGAAGGGGTGACGGATGGCCATCGAGACACAGCCGGAACGGGCGCAGGGCGCAGGCGGCGGGCAGCCGCTAGGTGGCTCCGCTCCGCGGCCGTGGTGGCGGCGGCCCGCAATTCATACGGCCATCATCGGGGCGGTGATCGGCTATGTGCTTGGTCACCTGCTGGGTAACTGGCTGACCGGCGCGACTGGCGCTGCCAACCAGTACCCCAACATCGCCCTGTCCGACTCCGAGGACTGGCCGATCGTGCTCGGCTACGTAGTCGCGATCGTGGGCTGGCTGGCCGGGCTCGGGGTGTTCAACGACATCTTCAGGCAGATGATCGGCCGGCCTAACGGGTACAACGGGAACGGCCAGCACGAGAACGGTGGTCTGGCCAAGTACTTCCGGTACTCGCTTGACCACAAGGTGGTCGGCCTCCAGTACCTGGTCGGTATGATCATCTACTTCTGCACGGCCGGACTGTTCGCCATGGCCATCAGGACTGAGCTGCTGTCGCCGGTGAACCACGTGTTCACCTCGCAGGTCTACGTGGAGATCGTCGGCGAGCACGGCACGATGATGATGATGCTGATGACGTCAGTCATCCTCGGCCCGTTCGGCAACTACCTGATACCGCTGATGATCGGCGCCAAGCGGGTCGCCTTCCCCCGGATCGAGGCGCTGTCGTTCTGGCTGACGCCGATGGCGTTCCTGATCCTGCTGTCCGGGCTGCTGCTGGGCGGATTCCCGTTCGGCTGGACGGGCTATGCGCCGCTGTCAATCCAGTCCACGGTCGGCGCCGACTCGTACGCGGTTGCGTTCGGGCTCATGGGCGTCTCCATGGTTCTTGCCGGGTTCAACATCATCGTCACGGTCATCTGCTACCGGGCTCCCGGCATGCGGTGGAGCCGGCTGCCCGCGTTCGTCTGGGCGATGACGACGACCTCGTTCCTGATGGTGCTGGCCGGGCCGGTGCTCGTCGGCGGCATGTACATGCTGGTGATGGACCGGACCGCGCAGACGGCCTTCTTCGTGGGGCGCCTGGGCGGCAGCGCCTACCTGTACCAGAACCTGTTCTGGTTCTTCGGCCATCCCGAGGTCTACATCCTGGCGCTGCCGGGATTCGGGATCGTCTCGGAGATCATCCCGGTCATGTGCCGCAAGCCGCTGTTCGCCTACAAAGTCATGGCGGCGGGCATGGTCGGGGTGGGACTGCTGAGCTTCTTCGTCTGGCAGCACCACCTATTCGACAGCGGCATCAATCCCGACATGCGGCCGCTGTTCATGCTGACCACAGAGCTGATCTCCATCCCGACCGGTTTCATCTACCTGGTCGCGCTCGGCACCTTCTGGAAGGCGAAGATCAGGTTCACCGTGCCGATGCTGTTCGCCCTCGGCATGTACTTCAACTTCCTCATCGGCGGAGTCTCCGGGGTCTTCCTCTCGGACGTGCCCGCCGACACCACAGAGCACGGCAGCTTCTTCGTGATGGCGCACTTCCACTACACGATCATGGGCGGGCTGATCTTCGCCTTCATGGCCGGCTTGTACTACTGGCTGCCGAAGATGATGGGGATCAAGCTCAACAACACACTGGGCAAGTGGAATTTCTGGCTCATGTTCATCGCGTTCAACTCGACCTTCCTGCCGCTGTTCGC